>JAABUO010009938.1_pt1 | contig 10585 bp, 13 predicted proteins | sample 5559291 | NCBI WGS metagenome assembly JAABUO01 (sample SAMN10711878, study PRJNA513372) | rock metagenome | isolation source: Antarctica rocks | place: Antarctica: Victoria Land, Finger Mt sud
CGATCGGAAGCGCTGAGGTGCCGCAACACCGCGCGAAGAAACGATGGTGATGAGTAGTGATCAACCAGATGTGTCGCTCTCGTGTTGCAATTGTTGTGTTTTGAGCGGAGCATCAGCATGGCAGCCGTGTTTGACCGGTCAACTGTGGCTCCATGTGTACATCAGCAGCTGATGTGTACATCAGTGATTCAGCAGACTGCATCATGATTCATTGATCAGCTTAAGCATGGCAGAAAGCGTCTGGGAGATAATGCATAAACCTTGAAGCCACCTGGTTCATGATCTTTTGTGCTAGTATGTGATTCCAGCACCAAGCAAATGAAATTTTAGTGTTGCAGTGCGATGGTTGCATACGAAAACACATGTGTAAGGCGCCAGCGCTGCATACCAGGTCAAACATTGCGTCAAAATTAACCACATCGATTGTGAAAATCATACCAGACTGTGCCGGCAGGCAGCAGGTGAGCATCATCAACAAGCGTATGTCTGGCAGCTAATTGTGTTCAAAAACATGCAAGCGCTTTAGTGCAGCTCGAGCAGGAAGCTCCTGCAATCACAGCAGTGCAGATTAAGCTACGGAACAGCATGTGAGTCCCTGAAAGCAGCACAAACATTGGCATGATTCGGTTTGAATGTGAACTCCATTCACCCATTCATTGGTTTCGGAGCTAATATTCGTGCTTTTTAGTCGGATGTGTGACTCACGTAGTGCAGTCAACACACACACATGCTGATCAAAACAGATCTGCGTGGTCACAAAACCACTCGAAGCATGCACATTACGATCCTTCAAGTTAGGAAGTGATCCTTGTCTGGCGTATGAAGCTGCTGGCACCACCTTGAGACCCGTCAACATGCACAGACACACAGTTAACCGACTGTCCAGCCTCGCTCGATTTCAGGCTCCACAGCGATGCGCATTGATTATTTGCAGAAGTCAAGCAACGAAAGCGGGCGAACCAAAAGCCACGCCAGCCCTGCTGGACAAGATGAACGACAAAGAGTTGTTGAAAGTGCAAGGCTTCATAGGGGGACAGTGGGTCTCGGCAAGCGACGGAACAACCATGGATGTAAGCACCGTTTTTCATGTCGAAGCGCTCATATGCATAGCAATGCAGTTGCCTTCCAGTACGCCTACAAGGCACGTCATGATGAAGTAGTCAACCACATGTATTGTGTTGGTTGCAGGTCACAAATCCAGCTACTGGTGAGGTCATTGCTGCAGTGCCTTGCATGAAGGCAAATGAGACCTCAGCAGCAGTAGCAGAGGCAACGTCAGCTTGGCCAGAATGGAGTAAAATGGTCGCAAAGGAGCGCAGCAAGATCATGCGCAAGTGAGTACAGTCATGAACCTGCTGCTGCTGCACAGAAGGGTCACAAATAATGTCCTGCATGATGTTGGCATCACCACCAGCATAGCTGCAAGCACAGCCAACAGGCACGCAATGCTCCTAATTTGGCCTCCCAAGATGTTGCTTGGTGCTTACAGTTGACGGTGTTACCAAAACATGTCATGGTAGCACAACAGGAGCATGACCTTTGTCTTGCCTGAATTCAATATATGCCTCACAGCTGCTGCACTATCTTGCTGGTAGTCTTTGCTGGACTTGCTGTTGAAATGCAGAGCACTGTATCTGATGATGAGAAGTGCAGCATGCATGATCTGGATTGTCATGGCTGCATCACCCACATTCCTCAATCCAATTCTTGATTGATGACTTTCTCATCAAGTCACCTGAAGCAAACATGATCATACACATTAGCTGCTGTTGACAACTGACTTCGTTCGCAGTTCAAAAGGTTACACAGTGTCAAATCGCTAAACTGCTACATCCCTGATGCTCAGAATAAGCCTGTCTAGAAGGTGCTGAGTTGCTTTGCATGCACCTGATGCCTGCTGGCTCAGCCTAAATTATTGCTGTCATTACAGTGTCAAATGAGGGACTGCCATGCTTCGTTCCAACAGTGAATGAGGGACTGCAATGCTTCATTCCAGCAGTGAATGAGGAACTGCCACTTTTAATTCCTACAGTGAATGAGGGACTGCCATGCTCCTTTCCAACAGTGAATGAGATGGTTTTGGTGCTGATGCTGCATAGCTTCACTGTGCAGGTGGTATGAGCTGGTGCTTGCAGCTGAGGAGGACATCGCCACCATCATGACCATGGAGGGAGGCAAGCCTCTCAAAGAGTCCAAAGGAGAGTTTGCGTCAGGGTACGTACCCAGGCACATCTCACTCTACTCTACGACGCCATGGCTTGTTCTGCTCCATTGCAGTTGCTATGCACTGTTTACACTGCAGGTGTGCGTCATTGTATGCCAGTTTGGTGCACGTTTCTTGATGCTGTCATGATTTGACACCGATCAAAGCTACACAAGCTTGTGCTGAGGCTACTGACGTTTGCCCACAGTCCTGTGCAATCTCTGCTGCTGCAGACGCGCCAAGTGGTCAAACCCAGAATGCTACATGAACAGGAAAGATACAACACGCCCTCATGAGCTGCCTGCAGGGTTGCTTCCATCGAGTGGTTTGCTGAGGAATGCAGAAGAGTGAGCGGTGATGTTCTGCAGACTGTATCTGCCACCAACCGGCCTGTGGTGATAAAGCAGCCGGTGGGGGTGGTGGCAGCCATCACACCTTGGAACTTCCCCATGTCCATGATCACCCGCAAAGTGTCACCAGCTATTGCTGTGGGCTGCCCAGTGAGCCTTTCTCCCCTCCCCTGCATGAAGTATCATCAGCTCTTGCTGTGGGCTGCCCAGTGAGCCTTCTTCTCCCTTGCATAAAGAGTCATCAGCCGTTGCTGTGGGCTGCCCAGTGAGCCTTTCCTCCCCCCTCCTGCATGAAGTGCCATCAGCTGTCGCTGTGATCTGCCAAGTCAGCTTTCCTGTCTGGCCTGCATCGCCGGCACAGTGTCATCAGCTATTGCTGTGGGCTGCCCAATGAGCCTTCCTCTCTTTTTAACATATTTCTTTATAAAATAGAATAAGCCTGATGCTAGTCCCCAGGCATTTCCAGGCTGACAGTCACAACCCAAAACCGGCGTTTCTTACAAAGTACCGACCCTTCTGGATCCCCAACAGCTGCATATACAGATGCAGATCTCCAAGACCTTGGTGCAAATACAATACTGCTGCTAACAGATACGATGTCTTGCCAGCAACACTGGGACAGTGCAATAGCAGAGTGTCCCAGACTCTTCAGCTCACCATTGGAGCTGACATGACAAGCCTCCTACGACTCAGAAAATGTCTGGAGACTTTTCAGCTATTGCCGTGGGCTGCCCATTGAGCCTTCCTGTCTGCCTGCCTCACCTGCTAAGTCTCCAGAGACAACTTCATGCTTTTGGGAAGCCTGCATCTCATTCCATTGACGGCTGCAGCAATCTGGTCTGTCATGCTGGGATGATCAATGGACAGCACACAACAATCAACGTGCTGCATCTAGTCGTGATGCATGGCAAAGGCCAGTTGGTTGCAATCAATTTCACTGTGCCTACTGCTTTGTGCTGGGATGAGCTGTCAGCAACAACAGAAGTGAACAGTAGAACAGGCTATCTCGTGTCGCAATCTGCTACTGAGTGTATGACACTACACCGTTTTACAGGACTGCTTGCATGTGTGCTGAACTGCAACAGCAGCTTTTTGCTTGTCTAGTGAGAGTTTGGGGCGCTTTCAGCAGGCTTCATGTACAGACTGCAAGCCTGAATCTGTTCTTCTCAGCATCTCACAGTGCTTCATGCAGCTGCGACATCTTGACAGTATTGCTGGCATGTTGTTGAGCTGCCATAGTCTGTTGACTTTATTGAGTACCGGCAGCTGCTCCTGTGACTGTTTGGCTACAATGTATTTATATTTATTTATATTTATTAATTTTGTTAACATATGCAATACAATATATTTATATTTATTTATATTTATATACTTATATAAACATCTAGAATGTGTTAACCTTCATGTGCTGTTGCAGGTTATACTAAAGCCTGCAGAGGCCACTCCGCTAACAGCCCTTGCCCTGGCAGAGCTAGGGCGCAGAGCCGGCTTGCCGCCTGGCGTGCTCAACATGGTTGTCGGTGAAGCTAAGAAGATAGGCAAGTCTAGCAGCACAGTCAACTCCTTACAATGCATGCCAAATCTATCCAGCATGCGTGTGTCTGAAGCCAAAGCCTGCGGCAGGACTCAAGATGTGACACACAAGTACCAGCAATGTTGTGAATGTTTGGACTGCGTGCTGAGGTCTTTCAGGAACACTGCAGTGTGTGCATGCTCTATGCCCGCTCTTCATGATGAGTTGGTTTTAAAGAAGGCTGCATATCCCTCCTAGAAACGACAAAAAGGTACTGGAGTTTGTATGCAGAGATTGAGTGCACAGCAGACAAGTGTGGGCACATCACAAATTTTCAGTGCGTGCTCCTGCACTGACCACACATCCAGCTGGAATCCAGATAGAATCATCAGCCCTTTTCTGGAGGCGTGACCTCAACTGGCTTCAGGTGTTTGAAAGCCACAGCAGTGTAACAAACTGCAATGCCAAGTGGCATACACAGAAGCATGCATACCTTCTGAGCTGCCAGAAGTGTTGTCTATAGCCCTCGTTACATGTTGTACCATAAGGTGCTTAGGGTTTAGGGCTTAGGGTTTCAACCCAACCTGCAGTATGTTGGAGTTGTTGACAGTGGACATGCCTATGCAGGAGACAAAATGCTGGAATCTGAAGCAGTCAGGAAGATAGGGTTCACAGGGTCCACAGCTGTGGGCAAGGGTCTGATGGCGGGAGCCGCCCAGACTGTCAAGAAGGTGTCCTTGGAGCTTGGCGGGAACGCCCCTTACATCATCTTCGATGACGCTGATGTGGATCTTGCCGCCACGGGCGTGGCCACATCAGCATTCAGAAATGCTGGTCAGACATGCATTTGCGCAAATAAGATTCTGGTCCAGGTGACAGTGCATACTTGAAGACATGTTCATCACGGTTGAGTCATGTAGGTGACTGATACATTCAGGTCATAGTTGAATTTAGCTGGCCCCTACGAGCGTTGGTCATGATGGAGCAAACATGTCAAGTTCTTGACTGACAGGGCAGCTCTTCTCAATCCCGAAACGTTTATTTTAATTCAGAAACGTCGTCCCTACACTGGAAATCTAAACTCAGAAACGCCTGGGGACAGTAAAAACGCGTTTCTACATTGTGGAGATGTTTTAGAGTGTGCAAAGGTTGCATAGAGTCCAGCAGCTGCAGTGCTCATCACGTTTTAAATGAATGCATAATCAGTTTGACTCAGCTGCAGTGCAGTGACGCTTGATCACTAACTCTGTGCCTGCTGCTGTTATTAGCAAATTGTCTGCGGTCGTGTGCATCATGCCTTGTGCATCATTTCCTAATGCTCCTGGGAAGATCTGCAGTCTCTGTTGAGTTATCGTGGCATCAACCCAGGAGCAGTGTTGCAGCCTGCGGTGTAGACTGTGAACGACCGTCAAGCTCACTGTCGCTGATGATAAGATGGTGCACTGCTCAGTGACGCGGGTGCATTCCCGCGTGCTCACAAGCAGTGTTATATGGCATGGCAACGCCACAACATCTGCAGGAAGGATTCTGCTGTAACTGCTGGTGCATGCAGATGCACCGCATTGCAAGAGCTCTTGTGGTGTATACGCTGGCAATGAAGCAAGTGCTGATGAGGTGGCAAGAACATACATCTGTACAGACTGTGCTCTGCATGTGATAGGAGGGCATCTTTGAGGAGTTCAGCAAGGCTGTTGTGGAGAAGGTGAACAAGTTCAAGCTGGGTGGGGGGATGGACCCCAACACTACCCTAGGACCCCTCATCTCCCAGGCTGCAGTTGATCGGGTACGCTCCTGCACTTCCCTCTTTGCCCCCCTCTTTGCCCCGCTCTTTGCCCCCCTCTTCTGCGTCTGTTGGATGATTTGTGAGTCTGTTGCCATCAAGTGAACAGACACTTTGGTCAATAACCCTGCCTTCTCTGTATCCTGGGCTGCTGCCAAAATATGGCCTGAGGGGAAGGACAATGGCATGCGCCAACAGGCATGAAAGATGCTGCATGTCTTCTTCTTCCATCAGCTATGCGCTTGCTGTCAGGTCACTGACTACCAGAAGGAGGGTCTCTGATTGGGAGCTGCAGAGCGCTGAACATGTGGCCCTAGACCATGAAATCTGTTCACACCCTGAAGCGCCAGCTAGTAAAAGCTTGATCATGCTGACTTTGTAGCACATGTGTCAGGGTTTGCAGGACAGCATCACTGTATCACTGTGTGCTGATAGGCATCCTGTTGTGTCGCGCAGCTCTTTTCAATCCCAAAACGTCTGTTCTACAGTGGAAATCTAAATTCAGAAACGTCTGGGGACAGAAAAAAATGTGTTTCTACATTGAGGAGACCTTTCAGTTCAAGGCTCATCTCAATGGTGTGCCACTAAAGGGTGCAAGCGCATTCCCTATGCCTGACTGTCTCCATTTTAGTTGGGATTCCTGGGATGCAGGTGCAAGGGCATGTTGATGATGCCCTGGCCAAGGGCGCAAAGGCCCTGACAGGTGGCAAGAGGCCAGACATGCAGGCTCCCTACGACAAGGGCTACTTCTTTGAACCCACCGTCTTGTCTGACTGCACGATTGACATGAAGGTCAGCAATGTTTCTGACCCTGGATCAGTGCGTCAGCTTTGTCATGCTTTGAAGAGGCTTGCACACAGGGAGCTACTCAGGACTGTACATACTTGCAGCAAAGCAGAGTGCCTAGCTCAACATGAGCTGGAAAGCGTTTTAATTATTGTTATCATGATTTTATTAATGCAGAGTGCTTTGTCCCCTCCTCTGCAAATGAGTTTCTGGATAAATTTCTTGTTTCTCGATTGTTCTAGCTGCCATAAGAACGCTGTGTTGCACAGCATCATGCATGCCGGGCTGAGATGGTTCATTGACAGCTTGGCTTTGAGGTCTGACATGTCGCATTTTGCTTTAGTGCTCACCTTTCACAGTCCTGCTGCAGCATGCTCGCCTGCTGCAAGGACCCATGGCCTCATGCATCCATTGCTGAGCCTGCCTGTGGTTCTCAGCATGTCGCATTCAATCATGGCAAGCCTGCTGAAGATGTCCCACTTGGCGTGTACTTCAGCTGACAGACATGCACACCTGTGTTGGAGACTGTGACGTCTGCTGCAGATCTATAAAGAGGAAACATTCGGGCCTGCTGTGCCCTTGTTCAAGTTTAAGCATGATGAAGAAGCCATCAAGCTAGCCAATGACACCATCTATGGACTTGCTGCATACTTCTTCACCCGGGTGAGCGCTGTCTCATGCATGCACACCTCTGCCATGACATGTTCATGTCCTTGGGATTCTACTACGCATATTCTTGTGCTGATTTGCACAGTTTGACGCACATCTATGGTCAAGTCCCAGCTGTTGCTGTCTCTGCAAGCCAATCTGCCTATTTGTCAGTCGGGCCTATGATGTGGACTTTTGGGGTCTAGGGCTTAAAGGTGCAGGGTCCAGGCTTCCCTGAACCAGGGTTTCAGGCAAACTCATTGTATGGCAAAGCTGCACCATAGCTGAATGAGCCTTTGCGCACATTTGTGCCTGTGCCATCTTTGTCAAAGTTCTCAAAGTGTATGACAGGCATACCTGCCTGACAGATGTCAAGTTTGCCCTAACATTTGCAATTTTGTACTTGCATTGTGCAGGATCTAGCAAGAACCTGGAAGACCGCTGAGGCATTGGAATATGGTATGATTGGGGTCAATGAAGTAGGCATAACAAGCGAGATTGCACCCTTTGGTGGAATGAAGCAATCTGGGCTAGGTCGAGAACACTCCAAGTATGGCTTGGACGAATTCATGGAAATCAAGTATGTCCAAATGGGCATTGGATACGAACGTCCATCCAATCACTGACTGCCAGAAGGGCCAGAGCGGCACTGCTCACGGATGCATGACCCCATGTGTGTGACCAAGCAGCGCCTGATTCAGGGTCGCGTCACAACTGACACCTAGGCTCACTTGTCTCCTGTACCTCTGATTCTGGCACTGCTTTCGCTTGTAACATCAAATCATCCATAACAAATGTGACATCTGCTTTGGCATTGGTACCATTGAGGCACAATGCATTCAGTACGATCAGTACTAGTACTTTCAGCGATGCGGGCAATGCAAAAAGTGTGTCCAACCGACAACATCATCATGCGCATGGTAGATGCTGCCTCATCAGTTGTCAGGGAAGTGTGGTGTTCACTGATGCAGTGCGTGCATTGCAGCCTGGCCAGGTCACCTGCCACATCATCCAGCTGGGACTCCGTGTCTGACGTGAACTCATAGTCCACATACTGCGCAAAGTACTGCTGGAGGAAGGCTGACAGCACATGGCCCCTGCAGGGGCAACAGCTGTTAGTGTTGCTGGCTTTCAGTGCCCTCCTCCACCACATGAAATTCGCTTTCCTGTACTATGTAGCTATCCTCGAGGAGCTCCTTACACAGTTTGTACGCACACGGTGCAGACTTTAGTCAACAACGTTGTTAACAAGCTCAATGAGACATGTAGTCAATGTACTGCAAGAATTGTCGGAGGTGCCTGGTGTACTTGCCACATAATGAGCCACAGATAGGTAGACACACAGACAGACACACATACGCACAAGCAAGCACGCAAGCATGCACGCACACTTTAAGAGAAGAAATGATGGTAGGGACACGTGAACACCAGCCAATGGCCAGGCTCTTGTTTGCACCAGCTAGGGCCCCGTGTAGCAAGCAACCAGATTATGCCATAGCTTGCTCACATAACACTGTTCTATCAAGGATCAAATCATTCAGTGTGTTTTGTCAAAAGTGAATCGTGATTATGCCATGCAACAATCGCGCGATGATCCAACAATAAATTTAACAAACTGTTTAGCACACATTCATTATATGAAGCAATTGCAATCATCTCAACATGTACATGCAGTGAGCCATCACACAAAGCATTTGCAGAATTCAAAGATCCCACAACGCATGAAATTATAAAAGCTATGTCGTCTCATTAATGTGACCTTTTAAACCTGAGAAATCATTGACCGAACAACACTTGTAAGTCAGAACACAAAAAATTGGCCTGTTTGGCAATCCTGAAAAGAGATTTTGAGGCGACTCAAGACGAGCACTCTGCACAATGGGCTGCAGGTATCATGCAATGACCTGTTCACAAGCAAAAGTCAGGTTTCTCTGTTTTAATGTCGCTTGAGGCGCTTATCTGTGCGAGATTTGATAGTCTGCTGCCAGCTCTGTTTATCTCTTGACGTCCACCAGACCACAGCCTTAGAGCTAGCTGTATAGTCACCAGACCTCCTATCATTCTTGCAGTAATCCCATTCTTGAGCAACCTCAGGGTACAAGCTTAGCAAGGAGTTGCATTTGCAAGCTGTCCTCCCGCCACAACACGAACATCCACTACCTGCCAGAGTCCGTGAGTTTAAAGTTGAAACATACTTGTGTGTCAACCCCAAAGGACACTTGTGGCACACCCAATGGACACGCTTGCTACTGCCTAGCGTGAGCTTGTCAGGGAACAAACCCTCCTTGGCATTTGCCTCACTGTCCCAATCCTTGAGGAGTGGATGATTGCATCCTGCCAAGGTGGGATGACGCACTGGATGCCGCATTGAATGCCTAAGCCTGGCACATTTAGGGCAACCACTTTGGCTTGCAATGCGACTGATGATTTGTGCCAGCCATTTGTGGCCACAGACTAGGCAATGCCACTGCTTTGTGAAATTGCTGTTAGCTGTGAAGTCATGTGGTGTGCCATCATTGGCTGTGCTGTCCCAGGTGGAAGCCACGTCGGGAGCTTTGGTAGCTACAGAGTTGTGCTTACACACCCTCTGGCCTGTGCAGAATGGACAACCATCATTGTCTGTTCTGCTTGCCACTCGAACCTCCCACTGATGAGGATGGCCGTCTGGACAATCATGGCATGTCCAATGCACCTTTCGCCCGCTGTATGGGGTGATGTCAACATTGCCCAAGTGTAGATTCTTGGCATGGTCCCACTACTGCTGCAGCTTTGGGCTGAGCAGGCTGACGTCTGGACCCTGCTGCTGCTTGGCTTGCTGATTAAGGCCACGGCTTTGATGAGTCGCTGCTGCCAACACCAGCAGATTGTGGTGCTTCCCTGCTGGTACCGCACCAACTTGTTTTGCTAAAATGGCTGAGCACGGCACAGCTTTCATACAAACACGAGGTGACCAATTGTCACCTGATGATACAGAGTGCAAGTACAGAGCACGAGGATAATGCAAGCCCCTTCTGCTGCCTAGCTGCAGTCCGGCAGCGGGCTTGGGAGATGCTCGTGGCGGACGTGTGTCTGGCAGTAACCTATAAGCAGGCATTTGACACGTCACACTGATCTGCGTGCGCTGGCACATGTAGCTTGCTTGGGCGATTGAACGCACTGTACCTGACGATGCAATCAGTCGAGCATGAACTTACACCCATCTTGCGTCAAGAGTTGATAACAACCAAGTTCTCTTACGCACATGCATTGAAAGGTCAGTGACTGAAAGTGCAAATTGAATTGCTTGCGCATTATAATTATCTTCA
>JAABUO010009941.1_pt1 | contig 10583 bp, 9 predicted proteins | sample 5559291 | NCBI WGS metagenome assembly JAABUO01 (sample SAMN10711878, study PRJNA513372) | rock metagenome | isolation source: Antarctica rocks | place: Antarctica: Victoria Land, Finger Mt sud
AGCATACAGTGGCGCGCGCGCGCTGGTCGTGGAGCGCGCGCGAGCGCGCAGCAGCACCTAGGCGCCTGCGTGCAGCGTGCGACCGCCCTCGGGCTCGTCGTTGCATAGGTACGGTGGTTTTATGCTCGTGTAACAGCCCCGTGTGCGGCCACGTCGATTGCTCAGCAACCTCGGCCACGCCGGCAACCTACAAATGTGTGTTTGCAAAGAAAACGTAGCTTAGGTGAAGGTCTGACATGCAGCCTGGCTCTGCACGCCGTGCGCTGACAGGCACAAGATCTGTCCCAGGTAACCAACAGCATCCTGTGTACCCTGTCCACGCGCCTCTGACAGGTGCCCTCTGACAGCCTGCGCCAGCGCCGGCGGGCGGCGCGCCCAGGCGCCTCCCGGCAAGCCGTCCCTGACAGGACAGTGTAGGGTGTACACCACCGCCATCACCCGACACCTGTGACCCGTCGCTGCTGCCGGCAGGCGCCTGCGCGGCGGAGCTGCTGGCGGAGCTGGCGGCGGCGCGCGCCGAGGCGCGCACCGCGCGGGAGGAGGCGCGGCTGCTGGCCGCGCAGCTGCAGGCGCGCTGCCTGGAGGGCGTGCGGTGTCGAGCCCTTGGCCGCGGCGTCTGTCCTGGTGACAAGGCCGTGCTTGCTCGTCTACTCCCGGGTGCTGGAGCGCCTTCATGCGCTCGAGCAGTCAAGCGCGTGGGTGGGGTGCGCGCGTGCGCCGTGTATGCGCATGCGCAGCAGATGTCAGCACGCGCTGGCCAGCGCGGTGCCTGTCATGCCGACGGCGGCCTGCAGTGACGCTGGCTTTGAGTCTGCCCGAGCGCGGGCCAGGACCATGCGCAGAAGCGCGGTCTGCTCTGCCGATGGCCATGCCAGGCCGCACCGCCTGGCTGCATGCGCAGAGAGGCGCCAGGCCGTGGCGGCCAGCTCACCACGCGCGCGCAGGAGCGCGACGCCGCGGCGGCGGCCGGCGCGCAGGCGCACGAGGCGCTTGCAGCCGGCTACGCGGGCCTGCTGGCCGCGGCGCACGCGGCCAAGCTGGCGCTGGATGCCGCCTGCCTGCACCACGCGCCCGCGCTCGCCGCGGACGAGGCCCGGGTGCGCGCAGGGCGGTGTCACATGATCACAGGCGACCCGCCCTCCGATCCCGGCCCTGCATGGCCCTGGCCAATTGCAGCGCTTGCGGATGCGCGCCGGGCCCCGCCATGGCATCGCAAGTATGCGTGTCGCGCGGCACACCCGCAAGCGCCTGCATTTACAGCCATGCATAGCCAGGGTCAGGGACGGGGTCGGGGTCGCTGTGATCGTTTCAGGAAGTGCGTCCTGTGTGAAGTGCTGCGCCGCCTGTTCCAGCCGCGCACATGCCAAGAACCTGGCATGTAGACACTTGCGCTTATGATGGGGTGTTGTGATGTCAATACACGCTATTATGTGTTAGCGCACCATACCTGGGCGAGTGTGACGAGCTTGCAAGGTTGACCAGTATGTTGCCGGGCCTGCAGCTTTGCAGCCTCCATGAGCCGCATGCTATCAAACGCGCAGGCACCCTTGACGCACAACAGCGTCGAGGTCGGCGCTAAACACCGCCCAGGTGTTGCGTCGGGTCTCTGCTTGACAGCGTGAGCGCGCGCCGGTCTGACAGCGCGCGCGCCGCGCGCGCAGCGCACGCTGCGCGGCGCCAAGTCCGCGCTCGCCTGCTCGCTGCGCGGGCTGCTGCCCTCGGGCCCCGCCGCATCGGGCGCCGGGCGGCCCGCCACGCCGCCGCGCGCGCCCTCGGCCTGCAGCGGCCGGCGCGATGCGGCGCGCCCGCCGAGCCCCGAGCCCAGGGCCGCGCCGCGCCCCACTTCAGCGAGCAGCGGAGGCTCAGCGAGCAGCAGGGTGCGCAGCATGGTCTGCCTGGGCGAGCGCGGCAGCGGCACAACCGGCGATGCGAGGGGCGCGGCCGGAGGCGCGTGGCGGCCCGGCGCGCGCAGCGGCACTGAGGGCGCTCCGCTGCTGGGCGGCGCGCGCGAGCGCGGCGGCCGCGTCACCCAGGTGCGGTACACCCGAAGACGGAGTCTGCGACCCATGTGCATGGCATCCGTTTTCACGACTGGCCCGCCTTTGCCTTCCTCCAATTGGCGTCCTACACAGGGTCCATTGTGCACGTTTCCTGTCTTAGCCACGTCCTCTGCACAAGGTCGTTGCAGTGCTCGCACATCTGACCGGGCGCCAGCGCGCCGTGCAGCGGGCCGCGTCGCTGCTGCGGGCGCTGCGCGGCCGGCGGGCCGGCTGACGCGCGGCACGCACTGCAGCGCTCCTTTGAGTAAGCGGGCCGTCAGCAGCGTGCGGTGCACGGCACGTCAGAGAGGCAGTCAAGCACTTTGGCGCGATATCTCTCAACACACTCGACACAGACCTGCACTGATCCAGCAGCCGCCATGCCGCTTGTGCAGTACCGGGCCGGTGACCTGTGGTGCTGCAAACGATGCATGTGGAAGCACAGGTGTCCCGCTGTGTTTCCACATGCATGCGTTCATGCAGGGTGTGTCTGGAGCAGCTGGCAGGGCTTAGGGACCACATGCATGGCTTTCACGCCTTCACAGATCAAGCAGGCATGCAGGAGGCTGGTTGAGAGGCAGACGTAGGTGTGAGGTTCTTGTTCATGACAGTGCTGTGCGGCAGTGCAGTGTGGCCCTCAACCCAACTGCTGTGTGGCCCCTAGTCGGGAGAGTGGTGGTTGTGTGCAGACAGTCGTCCTTGTGCGGGAGAGTGGTACTTGTGTGCAGACAGATATAGATGCCTTGGCTGCCATGCTTGCAGGCATGCAGGAGGGAGGCAGAAGGAACGGGCGTGTGGGCTTTGCAGGTCAGGCGTGCTCGTCGTGCACAACATGCATGGGCGCTAGAGGGTGATGTTACAGTGTGGACCAGCCACGTACAGTCTATGCATGCTGCTCTAGCAAGCGGGATCCGCGCCACACTGCACTTCAGGCAACTCTTGAGTCCTCAACGTATCACCTTGACAGCTTTGGCGCAAAGCACACGTGAAAAATACGACCCCGCCATTGCCGGTGCATTTCAGGCCCCCTCGTTCGCAAGGCCGCACAGATGCGCTTCGTCAACAAGGCCCCATGGCCACAAGAAACAAATGAAACGTCTTGCGCCGCAGCGAAAGCAAGCCTATAGGCGAGCACGGGGGAACACGCCACAGCGAATAAAATGTGTGGGCGGGCAACACCTCTAAGAGCAGTAATGTTGAACAGGGACCACAGTTGTGGCAGCACCCTGCCAGGGTGGGAAGCACGCCAGTACGGGACCCCGCCTTTGTTCAAGTCACACAGCCACGAGCCACAGGCCCGCCGGCCAACCCACCAAACATACACGAACTTCTAGAGCCCCTACCCGCTCAGCCCTACTTACACACATCAGCAAACACCTTCGTGGCTCAGCGGCTCGCGCCGTGCGGTGGCAGCAGCGCTGACACGCCGCAGCACACTGCCGCCCGCACGCACAGGCGCGCGCGCCCGCCGCCTCGCATGCACGGGCACAGCGGCCGCCCGCGCCTCGCGGCAGCGCGCTGCAGCAACGCACCCTCGGGCCCGCGCCCCAGCGGCCGGACCCCTGCGGCGCCTACAGGGGCGTCGTGCGCGTACGCCGCAGCGGCTCGCCGCCCAGCGCGGGCGTGTAGGCGGGCTCCGGCGGCGGGCAGTGCGAGATGACCTGCTCCAGCAGGTCTCTGTTGGTCGTCTTCAGCTCCTCCACCTGCGCGGCGCGGCCGTGCTGCCTGAGCACTTTCACATTCATTAACGATCACATAATTCATTCATCCACATTCACAATAATTTTTTTGTTCGGCGCCTCAGACTGTGTGCGGGGCGCTGTGATGGGTACCGCAGACAACACGCCCCGTGTGCGAGGCGCGCTGCGCTTGCCAGCCACCGAGCAGGCATCGCCAGCCATGCAATAGCGCCGGACATGGTGGCGTGACCGGACGCCCTGCGCTGACCAGGCATGTTTCAAGGCCCCACAGACCCCGCATGCCGCCATTCATGCAAGCACAGCGTGCGGCTGGACAGCCGCGAGCCACTCGGGCGCGGCCGCAGCCGCAGCGCGCTTGGCGCCCCCGCTCGCAGTGCTGCCTGACCCGCCATAGGATGAGGGCTAGCCCTAACCCTCTTCCCTGACACCCATCCCCCACAGGCCGGGCGCGCCCGGGGCGCGCGCCTGCAGCTCCAGTTCGGCGGTGTATTGCTGCTTGCGCGCGCGGCTGCGCGCCGCGCTCTCGCGGTTCTTGACCATGCGCTTCTGCAGGCGCGCCGTGCGCTCGTCCACCACGTCCGGGTCCTTGCGCTTGCGCTGCCGGCCCGCGCGCGGCGCCGGCGGTGGCGGCGCCGACGCCGGCGGCGCCGCCGGCCCGCACTCCTGTGGGCCGCGGGCCCTCACGGCTCAGGGCATATTACAGGGCATATTATGTTTGACCTTTGGCCCCTCCGCGCAGTCCGCAGGGCACCAACAGCAGTGGCGCTGATGCCAGAGTGCATTGGGTGACAGGGTGCGCGACAGGGTGCGTGACAGCCCGCCCCGCTGTCGGGGGCGTCACAGCTGCCAGTGGACCAGTTTCTTCCAGCTCAGCGCTGTTGCACGACCGGAGGAAGCCCCAGAAGCGCACCCGCTCGAAGCGCGCGAGCGCAAGCGCCTGCCTGCTGGCGCTGCGCGGCGCGCCCGACGCCGCGGAGCTGGGCCGCGATGCGGTCGCGCCCGAGCTGGGCCGCGATGCTCCTGCGGCAGCCTGGCTGGCCGCGTGTGCGCGCGCGTGAGTGCGCGCTGCCCAGCTGCCGGACATGCGCGCAGCAGAGGGCCCGACTGCATTCGGGGCATCGCATGGCCTCACGTCCCCAGGCGCGACACTCGCGCTGCGCGCAAGCTGCGCTGCAAAGACCACCGAGCGACTTGCGCTTGCTCTGGACGGTATGCTTCCCAAGCAAGGGTCCGTGACTCACAAAGCCACACTTGCTTTGTCAACGATCCGGCGCTGCCACTGTCATTCTCACTTGCACCGTCCCCCAAGTGCAGTGAGCATTAAGGTGCAGATAAGGAACTCAGGCGCGCCCAGCAGACGCGAGCAAGGCCGCGCCTGCGGCGCGCCGGTCGTCCCCGGCGGCGTCGGCGGCGCCGGCAGGCCGCCCGGCGCGGGCGCGCCCCGCGCCGCGGCCGCGGCGCCCGCGGCCTCCCCCGGTGCCGCACGCCCGCCCATCTCCATCGCACCGCCCTCCCGCGCCGCCGGCCCCGCACGGGCGCCGCCAGCGCCAGCCGGCGCGGCCGCCGGCGCGCCCGCCGCGCCTGAAGCAGGCGCGCTGAGCGGCCGCTGCGCCTGCGGCGTCGGCGGCGCGGCGGACGCCGGGCCCGCGGCGCCGCCGTCGCCGCCAGCGCCGCGCGCAACAGTGACGCTGCTCGCGCGCGCGCGCTCGACCCTGACACCCGCGTGCGCGCGGGCCGGCCCGCCGGCGGCAGGGTCTGCCGCCGAGCCCGGCGCGGGGCTCCGCAGCGACCTAAGCGCGGCGCCGTCCGCCAGCGGCGGCATTGCTGAGCCGCGCGAGGGCAGGTTCTGCGCGCGCACAGGATAGGGTAGGGTTACACAGGGACACAGGCACACAGGGACACAGCCGGCAGCTACAGCCCTGCGGCAGACTGCCGCTGTGTGTGCGGAGGTGACGTCACACGTCAGGGGCATGATGCTTGGGTTGCATCCGACAGTGCAGCCAACACGACTCTGTCACTGCATTGGCGCAGGAGACATCCAGCATTTGATAGATAACCTTGGCGGTGCACCTGCTTGATCCCCCTGCCACCCCGCGGGCGTGCACGCCAGCACGCCAGCCCGCATGCGGTCAAACGGCAGAGCTTGCTATGAGCCCGACAGGCAGCGCGGCTCAAGCCCGGGCCAGCGCCGCACGCCCGGTCCGACGCACCAGCAGCCCGTGTATCCCCCGCCCCGCCGGGCTCCAGGGCTTGCGCCCGCCCCATGCATGGGCTCTACAGGCTGCAGAGCGGGCGCCGGCGCCTGCGGCTCCCGGCACCCCGGCACAGCAGAGCGCCAGGCTGGCCAGGGTAGGGCCAAACCCTGAAGAGCTCGGGCCGCGCCTGCAGCTCCGGCACGTCCGGCAGGTCGAACGCCAGGCTGCTCAGGCCCGCGCTCTGCAGGAAGGAGCCGAGCGTGACGCCGGCCAGGCTGCTCTGCGTCTCCAGGCCGCGGCCGTCGCGCGCGCCGGAGCCGTGGATCAGCTGCCACACCTCCTCCACCGTCTTGCCGCTGCGCGCCGCGCGCCCGCCCGCGCGCGTCAGCGGCGGCAGGCTGAGGGACGCACAGTGTTTCGCCGCCGGCGCGGCAGCCCTGCTTAGAGCTTTCTACAGCGCCGCTGGCGGCCCGCGCCGAGCCAAAAAGGAGCGCACAGCGGTGCACCTGCGCAAGTGTCCAGCGGCGGCGCGGAAGCCAAGGGTAGCTACTCGCCAGTTTCCGCACGCAGAACACTGTCTGCAATGCCTTACGCTGTCATGCATTCCATATATCCAGCTTGGGGCCAGTTGCTGATCAGTATGGGTACAAGGTAACGTTGCTTTGTTGTGTGACGTTGGCGCCAACAATAACTTGAGTTGGAAGGCCTGCAGCGCGTCTCGCCACCCCGACTGTCCGCACCGCACCGCACGCTGCCCTGATCGAACGCACCGCAAGGCCGCGCTGCTGTGAGGGTCACACAGAGGGCCGCGCGCCTGTAGTCTGGGTGGCTGACAGGGGCGCTCTCCAGCGCCGGCGGCGGCGTGGGGCCACTGCTCTCTGGCTGCTCGTCCACTGGTGGCAGGCCTCCCACGCCCGCCGGGTCTGAGCGGTCCCAGACGGTGGACAGGAACTCGTCCTGGAGCACAGCCGGGCCGAAGCTCAGCAAGCACAGCAGGGTCTGTGAGCAGACATCCAACGCTCAGAGTCGAGGCGCCGCCTCTCCACGACCCCGGCCTCGCTTGATAGGCGAGTGCCTGCCAGACCCTGCACGATCGTACGCGAGGCCTGCAAGCAGCGCTTGACGACGGCTGGGTGATCAAGATGGCGAAAGGCGACTAGCTACCGAAGAGCACAACCACCAGGCTCTCAGTCGACCTGGTGAAGCAGCACGATGCTGTGCAGTGACCAGGGCAGGCAAAATTGCTGTCATGCTGAGCTGCAGGCCCCAGCGGGGCGCAGCATGCGAGTTAGCGCGCAGCCCACGTTGACCGCCCTACCGCCCATCACGGCTCGCCCGAAGAGGGCTCCCTGGCGCAGCAGAAGCGCAGGCCGCACCATGTTCATCGAGCCCAGCAGCTTGCCGCTGCCGGGCACAAGCTCATTCTGCAGCTCATCCAGCGTCAGGTTGAACAGCCCGCTGCCGGTGTCCTTGCTGAGCGTGCCCTGCCTCATCAAGGCGCTCATGGCGCACACGCCTGGGCCGGCCGGCCCGCCACGTGCGCCAGAAGCTCCAGAAAGCGCAGGAGCTGGCAGCGCAGCAGCAACTGAGCGGGGCGACGGGCGCGAGCAGCCTCTCAAAAATACTGCCAGGGACAGGACTAATCGCCAGCACTGTTTCCAATCTGTCAGCGGCAGCGGCAAAAATGAGCAGCTGCCAGCTCATCGGCCGGACGCACCCCCTGTCCAAAGCTGCAGGGTTTCCTGCATCACCATCACTCCCAGGCGTACGACATCCCTGGGGCTGGGCTGGGCTGCACAGACGGTGTGTCACAGCGTGTACCAGGTGCAGGCTGGCAGCACACCTTGGCTTGCAACCAGAGCTCCGTCCAGCCTAGACATCCTAGTCCCGGCACTGTAGCGGGTCGCAAATGCCGCGATCATGGAACGAGCGCTCAGACGCAGTGCTGGAGGCAGGCGCGGTTGCGCTTGCGTTGCGCGGCAGCGAGTTGCAGTCCCTCACCCGGCACGCCACAGCACTGGCGGGCGTCGTGTGGCTGGCGCGGAGCGGGTGCGGCCACGCCGTGGCAGCAGATGCAACTTTGATTGTAAATACTACCAGCTGCAAGCATGCACACGTTGGCCGAAGCAATGCATGTGCGATCGGGCGCAGGCCGCTGTGGCTGCCGGCGCGCGTGGTCGCGTGGACGGGCGACGAGTATGCAGAGCTGGTCCTGGGTGACCGCTCCCGCCCATGCGCTCCTGTCAGTGCTGCTCTTTTACTGTGCAAGCGCGGCGCGCAATGCGGTGCCGCTGCGCAGGTGCCGTCGGCTACTCGTCGGCGGTCGTGATCGGCGTGCGCATCGCCGGGCTGCTGTACCTGCGCTTCGGCAAGACGGCCCCGCGCAAGTGGTGCGCGGAAGCTGCTCCCCCCGACGTCCCTTGCTCTGTGGGTATGGGGTGACTGCTTGCTTGCTCGCTTGCCTGAGCAGCCCCAGCTGGCTGACACAGGCAGGTTGACCCAACACGCCTGGGTGCGACGAAAGGCGCGCGCACTCAGAGCCTCTCCTTCCCGCCCGCCGCCCGCCGCCCAGCGCCTCGTCCGGCGCCAACCCTAAGCCTATGCTGAATTGCTGCCGTGCCTCGGCGCTTGCCAGGGAGAGGGACCTGAAGGACGGCCAGAAGGCGCTGCTGGGCCTGCCGCGCACGCCGCCGCCGGCGCAGGCCGGCGCCGCGCCCGCGCCTGCGGACAACAAGCAGGGCGGCGCGGCGCCGGCGCGCTCGCCGCAGCCGCTCGGCCCGCCGCTGATGCAGGCGCGCCGCAGCGCGCCCAGCGACGCGCATGCGCTGTGCGCGCGTGTCTGTTGTCGCTGGGCATGCATGAAAGCGCCGCGCCAATGCCGAGGTCGACAGGCAGCGCCTGGTCATGATTTGCAAAAGCAGCGGCCCTGGGATCCAAAGCCTGCATTCATTGCGGACGAGCTCGCCGGCCGTACGGCCTGGCTGTGCGACGCATGGCGGCGGCAAACGCGGGCCGCCGCAGGCTGGGCCCGCAGCACCCCGGGCGGCAGCAGCCTGTCTCTGCACGTATCACAGCGCGCACGAGCTGCATGGCTGTGACGCCCGCCACGCGCTGGTCATGCAAGTGAGATGCTGCACGGCTCGCCACGGCAAGCTAGCGAGCGGCACCGCGCGGCGCAGCGGCCGCTGCGGGCGGCGGCGGGAGCGGCGGCGTCGCCGGCCACACCCGCGGGCCGCGGCGAGGGGCACGCCGCTGGGTCGCCGGGCCCCGGCAACGGCGGCGGCGCGCGGCTGGTGTCTACGCCGGAGCAGCTGCAGCGATACATGGCGCGCCCCCGGCCGCGCGCTGTGGTGGACGCCCGCTCGCGCGCGCTGTGCTGGGCCCGGACGATGCGGCGGTCCAGGGCGCTGCGGACCAGCAGCCCTTCGACGCGCACTGCTGGCTTGGGCTCTCTATCTCTGTGCTGGTTCGAGGCATGCAAGCGCTGGCAGCGCGGCACAGTAGGAGCCGCAGGTCTCCCGAGCGGCCGCACCAGGCGCTCCATTCTAGCGGGTCGTGGCAAGGCTGCCTCATGGGGTCGCCAAGAGGGTTGCGCTTTGAGGGTCGTGTCAGCCGCCGGCTCGCCACGCGAGCGCCGAGGCGCAGCCAGGCGGGCGCACTCGCCGGCCGAGCGCGGCGCCCTGGCCCAGCCTGACGGCCGACCGGCTCACAAGGCTGACGCGCGCGCCTGGAGCAGCGGGCATGCTGCGTCCTCCCTAGATGCCAGGCGGGGCTCTGCTGGTGTCGGCCGTGCGCAGGCTGCCTCTGGGGCGGGCGCGGCGCCGGCGCGTACACGGCAAGGCGGGCGCCCGCCGCCGCCGCGCAGGGCGCTGACGGGGGCGCCCGCGCCGCGCGCCGCGCAGGACGCATTTGAGGAGGACGCGGCGGCGCTGGACCAGGCGGCCGGCGGCTACCTGCCGCCCGCCGCGGCGTACGGGGGCGCGCCCGCGTTTACGGGCGCGCAGGCCGCGGGCGCGTTCCGCGGCTCGCCCGCGGCGGGCGGGGCGCCGCCCGTATACCGGCCCTCGCTGCAGGTGCGGCGCCGCAGCGTCCACAGTCGCTTGGTGGCTGCCGTGTGTGGTGTCCGGAGCGTGCGGGGTTGTGTTTCATGCGGGCGGCCTCGCGTGCGCGGATCGCATGGGTTGCGCTGGGCAGGGCCCTAACCCAGCACCGAGGGAGTGCGGCGGCAGCTGAGGCGGGGCTGGCACGCGCGCCCAGCTGCGCTGCTGGCATGCCACTCAGCACGCATGGCAGCCGCATGCAGCCGCCGTGCGTGTTTGCAGCAGCTGCCATGCGTGGGGCACGGAGGGCTGTTCACGGCGGCATGGAGGACCGCAGCGCAGCTCTGCAGCGGCATGCGCATGTGTGTTGCGTATGCAGAGCCCCGGTCAGTCGTACTGGGGCGCGGCGGCGCCCAGCGCGCGGGCGCCGCGTGCGGCCCCAGGCGCGGCCGGTGCAGGCGCCACCCGCCGCGCGGCGCGCGCGCACGGCCTTGCTCAGCGTGGCTTTGCTGGGGCGCGCGCAGCCGCGCGGCAAGGCCGGCTCGCCGCACCGCGGCGATGGCCGCCTGGCGCCCAGCGGCGCCGAGGCGGCCGACGCGGCGCTGGGCC
>JAABUO010009942.1_pt1 | contig 10583 bp, 13 predicted proteins | sample 5559291 | NCBI WGS metagenome assembly JAABUO01 (sample SAMN10711878, study PRJNA513372) | rock metagenome | isolation source: Antarctica rocks | place: Antarctica: Victoria Land, Finger Mt sud
TAGCATTGTATATGCCCTTGAAGACTTGACTTATGTTATTGCATGAGCTGCAGTCATACAGATACTTGCTGTTTGTCCATATCACCTCCGGCAGCACAGTATGCCTGCTTCCTGCATTTATGTCAAGGCACATCTCTGACGCCTACAGAGTTTGAGCAAGTGACGGAATAATGCGCTCATGGTGATAGGCTTCAGCGCAGCTACTGATGTTTCAGCCACAGGCCCTTGAAGACATGAGCGTGCTGGAATTTTTTAAGTCTGGTGAGCAACAACCAGATTTGGCTCTGGCCAATGGAACTCTTGCATGGACAGGCCTGGGCTGTATCATGCAGCTGTGGACCCAGAAAATAAAGGTCATCCAGGTGAAGCAGCCAGGACGTGATTGCCCTGCCGCCAGCAATACTTAAGCCACATATGACGTGCCTTCTGGTGAACATCAGTTGGATCACTGTTATTGTTTCTCAGGCAGCCTCAAGTGCACAGAAAACACATAGCATCCTGCCCTGATGGTATCTTCGGACACACTTTGCTCAAAGCAGAATCCCATATTCTGCAAAAGGCGATCTGCCTCAGGACGATGCTCTACATGTCACATGACAGACACCTTTCTAGTCCAACTTGGTAATCTGATATGCACGTCCTCATTAGTTGACGACACAGGCTGAAAAAGAGCAATAGCATGCAGATTCCACGGAATCGTGGTGCAGCTGCTGACACCCAGGGACCAGAGTCTGGTCACCAGACATATGGCACAAAGAAGTCTTCTGGGGCGCTTTCCTTCTCACATGAGACGCGTAGCTCCTCTTGTCCAGACAGCCGGTCTGACTGCCAGCTGCTCAAACTCTCTGCATTCCACAGGCAGGTCATTAGCAGCAAGTCAATGAGTTTGCGTTGCCAACTGTGTCAACACTATCAATGCTATCTCAGCAGCTGTAGAGTGCTGCACACCAATGTCAGCACCTGACTGCAATGACAATAAACAAAGCTGGAGCAAACACTGCAACCCTTACGGGTGCTGCTTGGCAGGCTAGCTAGTCAGCATCGGCTTGGTATGAGTGCAGACAAACTTAATTAACGTATCAAGCTGTCAGGCTCCTCGCTTCAAACTGTAACTGTGACAGTGATGAGTCATGGTGGTCAGGAATGTTATGCAGGCTTTGGGTACCTTTGTTGACGCCCAGGACAGTTGTCACACTGCCGTACCAGCCTTCCCTATGTTGCGCACTATCCACCTTGTGATTGAAGCTGCCGATCACAATCTGCGAGGGCGTACTCAAAAAGTAGGATGACAGCAGTTAGAATGGTCATTCATGCACCATGCTGGACAAAGTAAATGCTGCTCAGGCATTTGCTGCAAGTGTTTGCGTGCATGAGATGCCTGCTGTGATAATATCCACTGACACACTCTGCACCATTGCCGCTGATTGTCAGCAGGCTCAAACACATCTTGCCGGTGCAGCAGCATGTACACAATTTCCGAATTCTGCCTCAATGCTGGAAAAGTTCAGACAATGACATCAACATCAGGTACCGACAGATACTGCTGTAGTTGCATGGTGAGCCTATGCTACGAATTCGAATGTGGCAAATGTGTTGATGCAAGGGTGATGTTGCTTTCAATGAAAGCTCATAGGTTGTAGTTCAAACAGTGGATTGTCAGTTTGTGTGTGGCGCAAAGCGCCTTCAAAAATTTGTGAATACAGCTTAGTGAGGACACCGCTCAGATATCTTTAGTAAAAGGCGAAAGATATGTATGACACAGTGGTGACCTCGCTGTGATAACATTCTACGCACAGATACTTTTGCTATAAAGCAAAGCTGGGTGAGCAATAGCTGGCTGAGTATGGGTCGCACAAAACCCTGCAATACCCTATCAAGGCCCTGTCAACACTGTGCTGGCATGAGATCTGCAATGTCACAAGCGCAGTACATGTCTAGTGGCACATTGCACAAAGTCAAGCTAGCTAGACTAAGCTGAAACCTTCTGCAGTATCACACCTGTTGTGATGATAGTGTTGATGATCTCCAGGATGGTGCGCATGAAGTCAGCATAGACAGCATGTTCTGCTTCAAGTTATCCAGGGGAGGCAGAGGGTGAGGGAGTGAGGTAGGGGGTGCCCAGGGGAGTGCCAAGGGGAGTACCAGAGTCCAGGCTGCCGCTCTGGCTCCTTCTGCCAATCCTTTGGTACCTACACTGCAGCGGTTGTCACCCATGACAGCATTGCCTCTGCAGCAGCCGCAGGAACGGCTGATTCAGATATAGAATTGCCACACACCGTGTGCAGTGTCTATGGAGCAGGTCAGGGACTTTGACTCTGCCTTTGACAGCTCAGGCAAGGTAATACTATGGTATGCTGGGCTTCTGCTGCTGTTTTTTCATTCAAGACTGGAGGCCCTGTTGAGCCATCTGCAGAGGTGGCTTTGGTGCAATGGTTTGAGCCTGTTCCAAGGCCTGCTCATGCCAGAAGTATTACACTGCAGCCCTTTCCACATGCAAAGGTCAAGCTCACAGGCATTCAAGACCAAGACATGTGGTTGTTGTGATTCTGGCGTCCATCTTGGGGCCATGCGATATGCAGCCAGGTCCCTTCAACAGCAACATCTTCTACTATGACCACTGGGTTGGAAACACTGCTTATGCCACTGGGTGATGCATCTGTTGGCCCTGCAATCATCAACACCACTAAGAAAGTCATCAACACCACTAAGAAAGTCATCAACACCACTAAGAAAGTCATCAACACCACTTTTTCATCATGGCAGATCCCATTGAGACAATGGCAATAGATTGATCTGACTCACTCGTATAGACACTCAGGGACTGTGACAGTTACAGCAGCTACAATTTGCTCATGCTTTTTGCAGAGTTGCTAGTCATCATACATTGCGCATAGATGACACTGTCCTAGTGTTGCCAACGGTTGGTGACTTGTGCAGCGAATCGCATCGGATGTATACAGTGCACATTTTGGCAATGGGCCTCACTGGAGATGGGATGCAGGCTGTGTTGCATAGGGGCGTTTGTTCAGCAATAGGCAGGAGCAGATAAGTGCTGGTCTCATAGCTTCCAATGTCAATGCATTCTAGACAGGTCTGTGCATACACAAGCCCTAGAATCTAATTGCGCTTTGATATTGCGCTGTCAATGACAACTCATGCTTCTGCTATACGTACCCAAAACAGACACTGTGATGCTCAATCAAAGCCCTGCACAAACAGGTTGCTAAAAATCAAGATGGTCTCTCAACTTACACAACAGAAGATGCTTGCACTGATGAATGGCTCATATACACAGACAAAGCCAACCATCTCAGAGTCTGATGCAGGACCCTAAACCCTATATGCCGACAGTGGCATATGCATGGACTGAAACGTCAATCAAATCATTGTAAGCAGAGTGTCAGTCTTGTTTTGTCAATGGGCACTGGACATGCAAGTCATTGTTTCAATGCCTTCTGCAGCTTTTGATACACATCAGCTGGCTTGACCTTCTGGATCATCAGGAGCTTATGCCTTGTGCTTTCACCCCTGATCAGGGACATTTGAGACAGCCGCACTGCCAGCAGAGCTCGCATAAACTCCAGAATCTCCTCATTTGTTTCTGGCGCTGTGATAGCGCCAGCAATCTCAATGCGGACATGGTCTGCTGAGATTTTGATGATTGAGGGTTTGTCTGCTCTGTCGTCAATCTCCAGGGACACCTGGGTTGTGTCCTTGTTCAAAGGCAAAATGCATGGAGGCACAGGTGGACTAGATCCCTGTGCAGGATCCTGGCTGGAGTAAGAGGTGACTGCACCCTCAAGAACATACAGATACTGACCATCTGGCTCTGCTCTATATGCCACAGGTAGCTTTCCAATGTTATATCGGCATTGCTTTTCAACGTTTCCACTCTGGCGCTTGATCAGCTTGCTGCCTCCTTCTGTGGTGTATAGCTTGGCCGTAAAGATTTTGGTGTCTATTACACGTGCCCCATCTGTCCTACGCCTGGGAGCTTTGCTGAGGTTGCAATTGGTTGTTAAGGTATGTTGCCCTGTACTTGCAGTAATACACGTACACCCGGGATTCTCCTACAGCTGGGGCGTCCTCGCTAGAATAGGTAAGTGTGGCGCGCCTGGGCATCCCGAAAGTCTCACTCGCAAAGCAAGCTTCTGGTGCTACAAAAGATCGCAGGAGCGGCTACAGCGACCTGGACATCGTACACAGACGCATTCTGCTGCTGCTGACTGAACGAAAGTGAGGCAATGGCAAGTAGGACAGGCGCAGTTGGGCGGCACCGAGCAAATGCCTGCTGCCCTGTAAGTGTGCAGGCCAAGTGTGTCACATGGCACATGGAGCAAAGCATGCAATATGCATGATCAGCTTCGCTAGCTCATTGTACCCGCGGAAAGCTGTCATTTTGCTGCAAAAGGTCAGAAGTCTATCTGGCAGCCAGCGGCTTTTGAGAGTTGTAGAAGTTTCCTGTTGTATCCAGGCAGATCCCTGCCTGAGCAGACTTGCCAAGCATCGGCATAGAGTGCATGTACTGCTGATAGAGTAGACGGTGTATGCTCTGACCATACGCGCTTGCAATGGCGCTTGCTGCCATGTTGGGTGGTAGTCTGGGTGTCGTGGGAGGACTTGCGGTAAGCCAGAGGCGTACCAGATGCCCTGTTGATGGCTGGGGTGCACTTACAAGCTGGCTCCACAGCTTGCACGATTTCAACACACTGAACTTGTATCCTGATTGACCCTCTGCAGGCTGGTGCCCGCTACTTCAGTACGACAAAAGCTACAGAGACGTACAAGGAACTGGACATCTCTGCTGATCACGACGACAGCGTTCAAATCCCGGATATGGAGGGCAGGCCAGTACCTGCTAGTGCCTCAGATGTGCTTCCATGGACTCCCGAGTGGACGAAATGGCCAGATTATGAGAGGGTATGCATTGCACAAACCCAGCTGTACTGGGACACCAGGCAATTTACACCCTACACTTGCTGCCTGCAGACTATGTGGTTGAACAATGCCGTCAAGACCTTGTGGCCAGTGTACAATGAGGCCATAGCAAAAATGGCTATTGAGCAGGCCAAGCCCCAAATAGATGCTGCGCTCGAAGGGGTAATTCACTTCCTTACCTTGCCGTCATCATGCATGACTCTGTGCACTAAATGCGAGTGTACAGCACAAACATGCTGTAAGCTGTGTGCAGATCCCAGTGGTTCAAGCTGTCAATATAGACTTGATAGACTTGGGTACATACCCCTTGAAATTTGGCGGAGTAAAGGCATATGAGACAGTGGCTGAAGAGGGCATGCTTGAGGTCCCAGTACAGTGGGGCAGCAATGCGCGAGTACGTGTGTCAGCAAGACTTGGATTTGGGGGCTACTGTGTGGATATTCCTGTTGAAGTCAGGGATATACAGGTATGCTGGTCAGCATTCAGGCCTCCCTGGTCAATCTTAGGCCGCTGGTTCAGCATGCATTTGACTCTTCCTGCTCATTTGTCAATGACCATAGCGAATCCCACTGAAAGCATTTCTGTCAACAGAACCAAACCAGCATAGCTGATAACAGGTCAGCAGCTCTTGATGTTGTGTTGAGCGTAGCTTTGCTTGCCAAGCTGCATATGTCTGCCCTGATGTACAGCAGTGACATATTGTTTCGCGGCAGATGGCCCATGTAAGCACTAAACCTATGTTTGAATGCAGTCTTGTTGCTTTTGGGATGCTGTCTGGATGTGCGCCTGCTACTCAACGCATGTAGTGACGGCTGTGCTGCACTGTACTTTGTGTGCAGCTGAAAGCCAGAGCCAGAATAACATTGAAGCCCCTGGTGGAGACAATACCTTGTTTGGGTGCTGTCAACATCTCATTGCTGGAAGTCCCTACTGTGGACCTGGCCCTCTCAATCATCAACAGCCTGGACCTCATGGCCATTCCAGGCCTCAATCTGGCTGTCAACCTTGGACTGAAGATGGTGACTTATCTGCCCTGGCTTTCTTGCTTCTGTACTTCAGCTTGCAAGAATATCTGTCTGTTGTGCACCTGCACGTGACACAGGCCCATACTCACTGTCATACAGTTGTATGTTTGCGTCGAATCTATACCTCAAGCAGGATCGTTTGTAGTCTGTAGCATGAGTCCTTGGTTGTGAGAAACAGTGTCTATCTGCAGGCCCTGGGGACAATGTTGATTTACCCCAACAGCATGACCTTTGACATTATGGAGGGCGGTGGGATTCCCCCTCCCCCTCAGGGCATGCTGAGTATCAAAGTTCTGCGGGCGCATGGGCTGGGCAGTGCAGGCATCGGCAAGATTGACCCTTTTGTTGAGGTCAGTTGGCCCTGATTGTTATGAGAGACTCCTATGTGCCAGGGCAAGTCTGTACCGGAAACTTACCAATGCCTGCTGAAGTTTTGCATATTCACAGCTTGGGATGAGGGACAGTTATGCTCTGGGTTCTTCTTCTCCTCAAATCTTTACAGTGCCACACAAAAGCATCTGCTGCCCTGTCTCAGACAGGCCTGCTTCAACTCTGCAGTCAACCTGGTGTAATGTAATTGTTAACCGTAAACACCCATCTCGTGCTTCTGGCAGTCTGGGAACATCAGATTCAGCTATGTCATGTGCGTCTGTTTGGTGACTACTTTCGCTGCTGCTGTGTAGTTGACGGTCAGGACTGGGCGCGTGAAGCGCACCGAGACAATTCACAACAATACCCACCCTGAGTGGAATGAGGAGCTGCAGTTCATTGTGGACGACCCAGACACTCAAGCCATCAGCGTTGTGGTCAAGGACGATGATGTCCTCTCAGACACTGTAAGTCTAGCGACTTGGTGTGCAACTCTGGCAGCCATGCTGTAGCCCAATGCTTCAGTAAACAGTTCTGACCATGACTCATCGAGATGCATTTCACGCTTGTTTTTTTTGGTCTAAGTAAACTCAGCCAATGCAGTGTACACCACATTTGCGGCACTTCATGGCCAAGATGACTGCAACCACGAAGTGTGACACGCAGTCATCCTCACACGCATATGGTTCTCACAGTGTGCAAAGCTCAGCAGCACTTGCCAAAGACTACAGCCAGACAGCACTCCCACTGCGCATGCAGCATGATGGTGATAGCAGAGCATAACATTGCCGTGATGTGTTACAGATCACAGGAGTGGCCCAGATTCCCTTGGCAGATGCAGACTTCATTCTGGACCCTAAGTCTGTAGTGCCAGTGTCGGTAGACCTGATCAGGCCTGAGCGAGCAGGGCTTGGCAAGTTTGTGGGAGGCGGGGTAGGGGTAGGGGGGGTGGCCAAACTTGGCAAGGGTGTGGGCAAAGCAGGTCTTTCGGGTATGTGGCAGCTTGTAGCTCTGCTCAGTGACAGATGCCGTTCTTGGTGGCGCCTCACCTCTAGCAATGTCCCACGTGGCCTTTGCTGTTTTTTGAGAGGCTGTTGTGCACCTGGTGGCACCTCACCGGCAAGGAAGGCTCTGTGTGTTGGCAACAACATGGTGGCCAAGGCTGTGCTGCAAAGAATTGCTGCTTGCCTGATTCAGTGACTCTCCAATTTGTGGCCTTGTTGGGTCTTGAATTAGACTCTGAAGCAGTCAAAGCTAAGCCTGCTTGTAGTGCTGCAATAGCTGTTGCTTTTGCATTTGAACATGGGATTGTGCGCATTCTTGGGAAACTGTTTAGATGCTGAGCATGTGGTGCCTTTGCGCAGGCGGTCAGAAGATTGCAAATGTTGCCACATTTGGCAAGCTTGGAGGCAAGAGTGAGAAGAGTGACTCTGGGGGGAAGGAGGCCTATAAGGTCCCCAAGGTAGGTCTGTTGTATGACAATGTGTTTGTTGTCATACAAACAACAACAATGTGTTTGTTCTGACACTTTGTATTGCCAAACTTGCCCTGCACCATAAAAGCTGTTCTGCAGCCCAAAAGCTCATCTGCATTCATTCTGGTCAGTCAGGTGATAGAAACATACTGTTGGTATTAAATCATGTACACAGTTGTTGCTATTGTTTTACATAATGGAACAACATCCAAAAGCTTTCCGTGTTGCAAAGTTTGTACATCAGTGATATTTATTCTGCATGAAAAGAATCAGAAGTGAGTGCACATTTGTGTTTGTCAAGACACAAGGACACCTGCCATTTGCAGGTGGCATTAGGCTCTGCATAAGCTTGTGAACTTTACCAGAGTAGCACTACAAATACAAGTTGCATGGATGTGCAGGCTGACAGAGGGACAGTATTTCTGGAGATGCAGTACCATCCCTTCAAGGCAGCAGGCAAGGCGGCAGCTGCCAATGAGCCAGGGGCCCAGAAGGCTAACATGACTCTTGGCATGTCCAAGAAGAGGTTGACTCAGGATCACAAAGGGGTGCTGACGATAACCCTCATCCGCTGTGTAGATCTGGAGGTACTTGTTTGTCCCTGTTGATGCAAGGGTCAACATCACCAATGTTTGCTACCGTGAACATGAACATGGCGTGCTACATACCTTCAGACCTTGCAACCTACCTGCGAAAGTAGTCACAATGGCAGCCAATGTAGTGTGATACGATTGCATTACTTTGTAGGCCTTGATTGTCAAGCTCTTTGTTTATGTTGTGCAGTGTCAGCTGGACTCTGTAGCGCTGTGCATCTGACAGAAGCTGGCTAGAATGCTGCAAGCAGGCTTTGTGGGTTGGTGATGTTGCCTGTGTGTAGCATTTGCTGAGTGCAGTACACAAATGCAGGACAGTGCAGAGGGTCAGGTGGACCCCTTTGTGGAGCTGGAGCTGGATGACCCTGTTGTGCCAAACAATGAAATTCACACCTCACCCATCATCATGAATGAGCCCAGCCCTCGCTGGAATGTCAAGTATGACTACATCATGATCTCAGCCACCTCCACAGTCACAGCCACTGTGTATGACAAGCAGGGGTTTTTTGATGGTATAATGTCTCTCCCCAAGACTCTTCTAGGTGAGGACCATTTCTTGTGGCTTCTGAATGGTCAATGCACGCAAGACAATCCTGCATGTCTGACCATTGAGAGTGCACGGTTGTCTTGGGTGCTTATACAGTCCACTGCATGAATTGGTGCAAGCTGGATCATTTCTGCGGACTGCTGGGTCATTTGGCCGATCTGATAGCTGAAAAAAGTGCTGTGTGCAGGCAAGAAGCCAGAGGGCAAGAAAAAACTGGGTTTCATCATAATCGACGTAGCTGATGTTGTAGAAAATAGGCATCTTCTAGACACATGGCCACTGATGGACAGTCAACAAGGGGAGATTGAGATGAAACTTGAGTGGATGCCATTGCAGCTCGAAAACATTTGAACTGATTAAACGCCATCTGCCGCCTGTGCCTTGCAACTGTTTTGGCGCGCAGCTCAGCACGGAGCGAATGTACGTGCAGCATCATGCCACATCCCAGAGGTGTTTTGTGGCAAAATAGAAATGCTAGAGGTGGGATTTGAACCCACGCACAGCGAACTGTAGAAGATCTTAAGTCTTCCCCCTTAGACCAACTCGGGCACCCTAGCGTGATTAACGGGATGCGTCGCCCTTTTTTAATAGCTATAAACCCTGTCATAAGGTAGCAACAGAAGCCACACTGCATGGCTCACCTTCTCTCATTACGCGCACGCGAAGGGAGTAGTCTCAGTACTAGCACTAGTGTATGTGTAAACGTCAGTGTATACACAGCGTTTGACCATAAAGTTGAACATCACAACGTGCACAGGAATGGGGCTGAATACAGTCATCATCACACCACAAAGTTCTCAAGCTGCCAGACATTTTACACACCTGACTGAAAACTTGCATGAAACTGTCTGGCAGGCATGTATTACACCAGGAGTGAAAAGATCACAAGTGCTCATCAATGATCTTCTTCAGCTCATCATAAGCAACCAGCACCAAGGCACCTCCAGCACCACGAAGCACATTGGATCCAGCACCCTTGAAGAACGCCTTGCTGCCCTCCTCTGCTGCAATCTTGCTCCATGCATCAAGAGTTCCCTTGTAGTACCTCTCAGATCCTCCAGACTGCAAAACAACCAAAAGTTTGAGCTTTCAAAATGCATCCTAAAGATGTAGCGCTCAACATAGATGGCCCTACAAGCTGGATGAGACCAGCAGGTGCTCCAAACATTCTTGACAGGCAGAACATACAGACACAAAGGTAGGTCCAAGAGCTAAGCCTACCTGCATCATGAGCCTACGTCGCACAGTGTCAAAGGGGTATGAGCAGATGCCAGCAGCTGCAGTGACTGTCTGAGCCACAGCCCACTTGGCAATGATGTTTGCCTTCTTCTCATCCTTGAACACAACACCCTTGGCTGTGTCGTACAGTCCGAAGTATGCTCCACGGTACACAATGATACCTGAAAAGCATCACTGATATCAGCTACTGCTATATTTTGAGAAAACACTATGACACACAAGGTGTTATACAGAAGCTCAGCATCAGCCACACTCTTGCCACAGCAACAACATACGAGCAGAAACAAGATGCCTTATTGTCAAAAAATAGGACAAAAACTGCAGTGCTAGGGCAACAGCTGTGACATACAGCAGATAAATAAACAGCTATATGAATACATACCCTGCACTGAGACACC
>JAABUO010009943.1_pt1 | contig 10583 bp, 15 predicted proteins | sample 5559291 | NCBI WGS metagenome assembly JAABUO01 (sample SAMN10711878, study PRJNA513372) | rock metagenome | isolation source: Antarctica rocks | place: Antarctica: Victoria Land, Finger Mt sud
CACTGCACTAGCTGAGGTGTGCAAGCCCACCTCAACTTGTTTGCCAGCAGGAGAGTCCTCATGGCCATTTGACAGCTGTAACAGCCCTGCCAGCCGAGACACATAAGCCTGCAGTCAACAAAAGGGGGCTCAGCGCTCCCCAGTTTGCCACGGCATTGACTACACCAGCATCAGCCTTTGCTGTGATGTCAAACATTTGAATCCACAATGTTGCAATCCACAATGCACGCGCCCATGCATCTGCTGAAACTTGCATCTGTTAACACACATCACATTGCATGCACAACACATCACAGCTCTGAGCATCACATGTGCATACATCAATCTCCATCAAGCATGAGAACAGCACGTCTTGCAGTCCATGTGCTGCCGCACCTTGTACAGCTTCAGGTGGTTCTGCCAAGACAGGTTCTTGACCTGGGTGGGGGTCAGCAGCTTGAGGGAGCCCGGCAGCAGGGATACCCTGATGGGCTGTTCAGCCAATGGCTGCTGCTGTGGGTGGTGCAGCTGCTGCTGGGACAGCTGCTCCTGGGGTTGCTGCTGGGGCGGGGTGGGGGTAGGGGTGGGGAGGGTGGCGGGCTGGTAGGGGTCGCTACGGCGGAGGGAATCTGACAGAGGCCCAGTGCCTGTCATCAGTGCCTCCATCTCCTGCAAGATACCATTATTGTGTTTTTTCTTTATATTGTCTTTTTGACTTGCCTATCCTTTGTTGTTGCTGGGGTAGGGGTAGGGGGAGCCTGAAAGCTGTTTCTAGTGGGTCACGTGCCACTTGTATTGCATGCCACCTGGCTGCCTATGTGTGACATTCAAGACACAGAATCTGGGTTGCATGGTCATTAGCAATAGCACATGAGCATAAACGAGTCCAATATTCTGCCCAAGCTGGGTGTTCAGCACGATTGTCAACAATCTTTTATGTTGTGCAATTGCGTGACACGCCATGATGAGCAGCAACCTGTGAGTCATTCACACTGTCATGTGCCTGGTTGTGCTGCTTCTTGAGCCTGGCCTCCAGCATTTTTGAACGCACTTCTTTGCATTACGCTGTATGTTCATAGCACATGCCCTAGCAGCTCAGATGCAACACAAACTGTACCCATACCTGGCTTGCATCCAATCGCCGGCCGCCTGAGCTATCATGCTGCTGCTGCTGCTGCACCTTGAGCAGCGACTCCAGCAGCTTATTGCGCCCCTGCAGCTCCTCCTTCTCAACTCTCAGCTGCTGCATCTGAGCTGCCATCTCTGCCAACATGCGCTCAGACTGCTGTGCCTTGTCCTGAAAAGAAAAGAAAAGACTACATTTTTCGGCATCAACTTGATGAGAAGCCAAGTATTATATCGGGCTCCCCAGGCCTTGTCCTGCACAGTAAGACAGCAGACCAGATGAGGCTGAGTGCAAATCCACACTGTTGCAGCTGCATCTTATGTGAGCTGGTAGCTCTGCCAACATGCGCTCGGACTGCTGTGCCTTGTCCTGAACAGCAGCACAGCAGACCAGATGAGGCTGAGTGCAGAGCCACACTGTTGCAGCCGCTGCATATTTGAGCTGGCAATGCTACTGGCTAGAGCCCAATCTGATACGCCTTGTCCTGTACATCAGTTAGTCAGGGAGCATATGAGACCAGGCTTATGCAGACTGCAATGTCACAGCTGCTGCACCTGCGATGCCATCCCTGCTAGCATATGCTGACATGGCAGCAGACAGCCTTAGAGGTGAGCCAACACAGCAGGTGGAGTCTGGCCCTGGCTGTGCCTTGATGTTTGTGTCAACAAGAGCAGATGGACTTTGCCCTTGGCTGTGCCTTGTCTTGGATGTTAAGCAAAAAGAGTTTGGCACTGGCTGTGCCATGATGTTTGTGTCAAAAAGAGCAGATGGACTTTCCCCTTGGCTGCGCCTTGTCTTGCATGTCGAGCGAAAAGAGTTTGTCCTGGGATGTGCCTTGATGAATGTGTCAAAAAGAGTTGGATTTTGCCTCTGGCTGTGCCTTGTCATGCATGTCAGAGACAGCAGTTATATTCATCCTTGGCTGTGCTTAGTCATGCATGTCCAACACAGAAGTTGCTCTGCATGTTGTGTTCTGAGTCCATGTTATGACACCATACATTCATGTAGTGTGACCTGCATCAGTGCAAATGTTGATGCCAGCATGTCATGTCAAGTCATGCAATGCACCATTTGAGGAAACTAGAGCAATGGGATTGATGAAGCTATTCTTGCTGTACCATGTGGCTGTCATACATGCGCATGTTTGCTCACAACACTGTGCATTGATCTGGACCATGTGCTGTACCTCATGTGGGATGTCTGTTGTTATGCGCCTCTATACTGCAGCAGTCATGGACAACAGATGGTGCTGTCTCAGGTGGCACAACTCAGTTCTGCTGTACACACCATTTGAGCGGCAGGACAGAGCACAATGAATGCAAAAGGACCGCAACAGGGCTCTGCTGGGTGATTTAGGAAAAGGCATGTTTCTTATTAAAGCCAACTGCACCGGCAGTCTGTAGCTTGACAGGCATGTGGTGCTACTGAAATGCTGTATGTGCCAGAACAGCCTGCATATTGTAAGCAGTCATGACTACCTTCTGCCTGGCTCTGAAGCGCTTCTGTGCCCTTTTATTCTTCTCTCGCAGCTTTGCTTTGCTGTCCTTGGGCCCAGATGACCCACCCTCTCTGGCGGCAGGGGCAAAATCTGGATCCCCAGCAGGTATGTCTTGGAACTCGGGATCACTGTCAGAGTGACTTGAGGTGTCTGGTGAATGGCTGTTCTGGTCAATGGACGCCACCACAGAGCGTGACTGTGACATGGCAGATGCTCGTGTTGTCTTTGCAGTCTGCCTACTACCTGCAGCAAAAGCCTTTTGAGTGTGGTGACATGCAAGAGCTGCTGTCCTTTTGGACAGTACAGCAGCAGTAGCAAGTGCACAGCTGGTGAAGGGATCTCACTTCCCCGAGGAACGGACTGTGCCTGAGCAGACCGTCTAGTAGCTCTTTTGGTATTTGCTGAAGCTTTTGCCTCGTTGGGTTGAAGCAGGTCATCCTCGTCTAGGCTTGGTAAGACCCCTGAATACAGTTGCTTCGCTTCATGTGCCGCTTGTAAGACGCCAAAGTCTATGACAGGGGCCAAAGGTCCTTGTGCTTCAGCCCTATTGAGTTCAGCTGACAGTAAGGAGCTTGGTGCTCCAGCTTGGGATGCGTCCGCCAGCATGCCTGCTACGTTGCCCACGTTTGCGACCTCAGGCAAGCCCAGCATGTTTCTGTAAAAGGGGTCCAGCAGTCCACCACTCCACGGCTCGAGAGGACCAGCTGGCATGTCATTCATAACCTGTCACTAAGTGTCTTATATCCCCATAAAATTTTGCGGCAAATGGTGTGCGACCCTGTAAAACATCTTGAAGCTCGGGCGCGGCGTCAGTGGAGGTCGCCTACGTTTGATCGTGTTTTATAAGGCTTGTCTCAAAACCGCAGACCCAGAAGGTCTTGCGGGAGTGACCATTCATAAAATTGGCGCCGGTCGAGAAACACATGCTGACAGACAATTTGCCATTTGATAAAGAACGATGACGATTGCGATCCGGTACAGACGTGCAGGACCACGACGGAAGTTTGATCAGACTGAACAGCCTTTACTAAATATTACTAAACAAAGTAGATTGCCAAAGTAATTGCGCACTACTGTTCAGGTGACATTGCGCACCCCAACAACGTTGTACATGTGGTTCATCTTGCCTCGCGTTGGACACATGTAAACAGGCCATGTACAGTACCGTTTATGCAGTAACTGCACATCATATGTGGATATCATCCATGCCTATACTGCATCGATCATGAGGCAATTGCGCTGTAGATCCAAACTCCCCTTGACACGCTGTAGCAATGCTTGGCGGCAATACACACTTCCTTGCTGGCGTGCTAGCCTTGCTTGCAAGTAATGCTGAGTCAGCTAGCAGAAGTTTTCGTTCACCATTCTTGCCACAATAGTCATGCCACAAATACATAGATGCCTGTTTTTGCCAGGCTAACAGTATCACACGTGTTCACACACAGAACCGCAGGCTGCAGCCTGCAGCACCATCCACACAGATGAGAGATAGCATGATAACATTATGCTGACATAGGCTGTAGAGAAGCAGAAGAAGCAGGGGAACCTGCTGCTCCTTGCAGCTGCAGCGATATGTCTGGCCACATCATTCTTCCGGGTTGAAGGCATGCATTTTCGGAGTCTCTTTCTCAAGGCCATCATGCCTGGAGTAATGCACACTGCCAACTTGAGCAGCTCGACTTTGCTGCTCAATAGCAGTCACGAGCAACAGCATGTCAACACGATGCCGCGGTATGCCGAGCACTTTGTTGGGACGGCCGCTCTTCTGGGAGCTTTTGGCCTCGTCTTTGGAGCAATGGCGCTAGGTGCGTGGTGGACACCGCACTGTGCCTTTTCCTCTTTAAGCACGGCAAGACTGCAAAAGCAGCTGACTGTCCTGCACAGGGGCTTGGTTATTGTACCGAACTACCTTAATCCAGTTTAAGTTCTTCAGGGAGCTAGTAGGCCAAGGGTGGGCTTCATCTTTGTGTTTCATTATATACTCCCTCTCTTTTGCTGCTCAGCTGAATAGGCTTGCTAGCTTTCATTGTTAGTGAACTCCATGCCACCTGCTCTTGTTTATCAAGCTTCTTTGACTATTCAAATTTCTCCTGCTGCAGGACGCCAAAGAAACAAAACCAAGCTCAGATCCAGAGCGAGATAGCTCAAATCAGAGTATGGCACTACTTTGCATGTCATCCATATCAAAGCAGCTGGGTGTTGCACTTGGCAGGATGCTGATGTGCAAGTACTGTGTGTAACAAGCTGTTCCACATGTGCAGAAGTTGCACAGCAGAGGATCTTCACAGAGATCAAACACTAGTAGTCAATTGCTACAAAAGCGTAGCTCATTAGGCAGATCAGGCTCTTTGGGACCTCCAATCGCCAGGTGAGCAAGCACCGCCTAGCGCAACTGTCCCGCGTTGTCCAAAATGCTGTCATGCTTGCTGATATCACGCCTGTTTGCATAAGCTGGCTTACCCTCTTGCTGTATGCAGTGCTCACCTGAGAAGGCTAGCATCTAAAGCTTCAGACTAGAGACAGCTCCACTCCTAAGAAATCATTCTGGCGGCAATACCACAGCCAGGCATGGCGCTCGTCTGAGCCAATGATTTCATGCTGGCCACTTGCTCACTGTATAGCCTCCCAAACTGAATCTCAAAGACTGCAGTTCTTGCAGAAAGAATGCATGGCCCCAGCAGAATGACTGTACAATACTTGTGACATATCAGGCAGGCAAATAAAGCAGGTGTTAGCCATTTCATTGATTTGATCATGTGTCTTGTCCTTGTGTTGCTACAACTTTTGAACAAAAATGGGTCCTGACATAGGATAGGTTTCTGCCAAAGGCTGAGTACTGGGTACTCCTCTTATGGTGCATGCAAGCAGCCTCCCAACGTATCCACTGCTGAAATGTGGATTTGACTTGCGATGTTACATACTTTGACACTCTTGTTATGATGAGGATCAAAGTTTCATGGGGGGAGTGGGTGTTTACAAGGGTGGTAGTCTAGTGCAAAAGAAGAACTTCCATGGCAACAGCTACTATATAGTATATATGTTTATACTGCCGTTGCACCACTATGGCAACACAGTGTAGTTGACTACAGCAAGATGGTTGCACTTGTTTATGACCATGGAGATTTTCTTCGTGCATGGTGCTACGCTCATGGAAACGTTACCACGGTGTTTGTGGCATGCTGATGCGTCCTTACCATGCATGGAGGCAATAAACTGTATTGAGTTTCTCGACACATTGGACACCAGAAACATTTTCCCAAGAACGCACTGACCTGCAGAGCTTGGTCAGGTCTAGATCACGTGAACTCTGTGTCAATAAGACTTACGCAGATTTGAGAATGCTATTATGAAACTGGTATACTGTAGTAAGCACGCATTCATATGCAGCAATTTTGGCATTCCTCACATAATCGGCAGGTTCACCTTATTTTCACAACACGCAATCAGATTCTGTCTAGCAGTTTCATTGCGACTGGCACTACAAGAGTCAGTAGCAATGCTATAGTGACTGGCATTATTATAGATTGCAATTTTGCAGTAACAGTTATTTCGAGCTGCATCTTCAGTCCACCCTAGGGCTGTTTGTCTCAACCAATTTTCATTCATCCCGCCACAATGACCCGTCCAACTTCCCGTAACAACAATTTCGAAACAGGTTCCTCTACCTGCGAATGCGCCACTCAGTTACGATCTTGGCTGTATTGATAGCAGCGTGCCTTAGTGCCGGTATTCTGTATGGCTGACAGGACTGTGCGCATCGCCGTGATCGGCGACGAGGGGGTCGGCAAAAGCTCGCTGGTTCTGGCAGCTGTACATAACACTTTTACGGACAACCCCGTTCCTACCCTGCCTCCAACAAGGTTGCCAGCTGATACTGTTGAAAGTTACATATCTCCTGCGCCTGCAACACTGATCGTGGACACCTGTTCCTCGCCAGAGGACAAGCAAGCTTGGGAGCTAAATGTTCAGCAGGCGCACGCCATAGTCCTCACCTTTGCAGCCAATGATTACAACTCTCTCAGACGTGTTGTCATGCATTGGATCCCCGAGCTGGAGCGAGTAGGAGCAAGGCGTCCAATCATCTTGTCTGCTTGCAAGTGTGACCTTGGAGACATTCGCGAAGAGCGTTTTCAGTCGGTCAGCCTTTTGCTTGTCCTGTCATGAAGGCTGCTTTGTGGACATGTCTTCCAGCCCATGTTGGTGTTTGCTGTAAGTTGTTGAGCTAGCCAAGCTGATATAATCATGTCAGCCTGACTGTGTATGACCAGTGCAGTCAAAGCCGCAATGCTTGCTCACAAACGTGCCTGCTCTAAATACACAAACTCTTCTTGTCTGCTTGTGCAGCTGATCCAAGCCATCCTGTTGGAGTACAGACACATAGAGACCTTTTTGGAGTCCTCAGCCAAGAAGCAGCAGTCAATTCCAGACATCTTCTACTATGCTGTCAAGTCTGTTGTGCATCCAGCAGAGCCTTTGGTAGAGTTCACCACCGGCCAGCTGAAGCCATTGTGCGTGAAAGCACTGAAGCGCATCTTCCTGCTGTGTGATATCAATGCGGTAGGCATCTTGTCCATTCGTCTACATACACCACTGCATGCACATGCAGCCGCATCACAGCTATAGGGCAACTGCAGGACGGAGCATTGAATGATGAGGAGCTGAACAGGTTTCAGATCAAGTGCTTTCATGCCCCGCTGCAACCCACAGAGCTGGCAGGTGTCAAGGAAGTTGTTGGAGAGCGCCTGCCGGGAGTAAGCACATCAATTTCTCATGCCTTTGGTCAATGACTTATTTTTTTTGAGACCTCTGTCCCTTATGAGCACCACTTCACCATGTAAATATAGTGACAGTGTATATGCAGAAAGCAGTTGTTTGTTGTGTCCTGTATACTGCACCTTCATTTCTGCCCATCTGCTTTGCAAGACATCAACCGCCAGGAACCCCTCTCTCCCCTTGTGTCTTCTGACCTCGTGCAGGACAATCTGGCAGAGAGCTGACACAGCAATTTCAGTGCCACCCTGTTGCCACGCTCGCAAGTTACGAGATCAACATGTCAGCTTAAGTGAACCCCGTTTCTGCCAAATCAGCAAGTCTCAATTCCTCTTCATGCACCTGTCATGCAACACACCTCACATGGCCGTTTCTGCAGGGCTTGAATGAGCATGGTCTGACTTTGAAGGGCTTCCTGTTCCTGCACGCCCTCTTCATCGAAAAGGCGCGCACAGAGACAGTGTGGACAGTTCTGCGCTCGTTTGGCTACAGCGATGAGCTGCTTATTGAGCAGAGACTGCTAGACAGCGTTGATCTCAGCCATCAGCCTGACCAGGTGCGCACACTGCTTCAAGGCTTTTTAGAGATGTTGTACTGTTCACACAGCACCACTAGTATAGCACAGTTGCATTGCAACTGTGTGGAGCCGTTCTGCCAAGCCTGTGTCAGGTTCATGCCCATCTTGCATGAGTTGGCATGTCTGCATCAATCGCTCATTCAAAACAGGCATGTTTGAGCGTTGGCAACCTGGCTGTGTCCAGTTAGAGGCGTAGAGCATTGACAATGCCTTCCAGGGTCTCCTCATGTGATGTTTCTGCACTCCAATACAAACATGTCGTGTTTTGGTTCCGCAAGATCCCTGCTCCTCACATGCAATCATGCATGACAACGCCATCACTGCGCCTAGGCAGACTTTGCCCAGCTGTCATCATCAGTTTCTGAAGCGTGACTCGTGAGCTGACAAGGCTCAGGCACCATCAACAAGAATTGATGCCGAGTTTTAAGCGTTTGCCATTGACTCATGTCACACAAGCTGGTCTGTTACAAGCTGGTCTGTTACAAGCTGGTCTGTTACAAGTTGGTCTGTCACAAGCTGGTCTGTTACCCGCTGGTCTGTGTATCTTGCTGCACAGTGTGAAGCTGAGCTCTGGTGGGAGGCGGCATGCATGGCGCTGGCTTGCAAACCATTTGCGCTCATGTTTAGATCTCTGTTGTGACCTGTCCTGCTGACACACTGTCCATGCTGTTGCGGAGCCCGGATCTAGGCAAGTTTTTGTAGCAACAGAACATACAACCCTCAGCATGCTTGCAAAGAGATGTTCTGATGTCAAGCGTCCTGTTGAGGGCATGCATGAGGGCATGTATGTGCTGATGCAGAGCATGAAGTTTGGCCTTGATGGCAAACAGTCAGTCTGCAAGCAGACACCGCAGTATCTGCTTGCCATCCAGAACCCCATGCTCTGCATCAGCACATGCATGCCCTCATGCATGACACACTGCACATCTGGAAGCTTTCACACGGCCAGCTATCCTACTATCACATGTGTATGCTGATACTGGGCATAAAGCTTGGCTCTGATTGCAAGCGGCTGCTGCTGCGGTGCCTGTTTATAAATTGACTGCAAGATCAACATAGCTTCTCTGCCAGGTGTCCAGCTGAGAGTGTGCGCTGTCAGGTGTCCATCTGAGAGTGTGTGCTGCCAGGTGTCCAGCTGAGAGTGTGTGCTGTCAGATGTCCAGCTGAGAGTGTGTGCTGCCAGGTGTCCATCTGAGAGTGTGTGCTGATACAGAGTGTGGAGCTGAGCTCTGATGGCAAGCGGCTGCTGCGGCGCCTGTTCACCAGCTTTGACGTAAATGAGGATGGGCTGCTGTCGGACGCTGAGCAGACCGAGATGTTTTCTGCATCGCCCAGCAGGTCTGCGGATGCACTGGGCTCGTTCTGGACTCATGTGATTTGCCTCTCGTACTGAGACAGCTGTAAGCTGTGCTTGGTTGATAGTGTTTCCGCCGCAATCACAGCAAACTATGCCTAAGGCAGGAGTATGATGCTTTTGAGTGCATCTGGGGTCAGTGCTCATTTGGGATCACCATTCATGATCTTGCAAGTCTTGTTGAGTGACTTGGGAAGCATTGCAGCTACTGTTTGTGTCATTGCTACAATCTGCTGGAGTTGCACCATGATGTGTGACCCAAACACCATTTTTTCCCCTGACTGGCAAATATAAATGAGCTTCTGGACCTATCATGGTTCATGTTCTGTCTGGAGGGACGCCCTTGTGTGTCGATCCATAACCACTCTATTCCGTAGCACAGCCTGGCTGTTCGTAACACCTGATCCCTGACAGTAATACCACGTCCCCAAACAAGACCTCGCCCATGCACACATCAGGATGCCACTCATCATTTGCTTGTTGCTGCACTGCATGCTGGAACTCCTGTCACATTGTGAAGTTACAGGGCATTGCGGCTCACGCAAATTGTGCAGACCTGTGAAGCTAAATCGACACAGCACTCTGCAGTCGGCACATACAACATAACAAGATGCTGCATGTGGGTGTCTGGATGTGACTGACTCCAGTCCTGCTGCAGTCCCTTTGAAGACGCCAACCTGAAGGGCATCATGGTGCAGTCCTCAGACCAGGGCCTTACCCAGAAGGGCTTTGCCTCGTGCTGGGCCTACCTGACCATCGTCAACCCCAGCAAGGCCCTGGAGCACATGATGTACCTGGGTCTGCCCATGGACCCCGCATTCATGCAGCGCCAGTTTGCCATCAGCAAGACAAGGCAGCAGGAGCGACGAAGAGGCAAGGACTTCCAAGGCAGAGCGCTGTTCCAGGTCAGCTTGGCCTCCGCAGACGTGGCTTGTTGCTTGCGCATGTTGCCATTGTTCTTTTGGTGCTATGCTGCGGTGGCAGTGAGACGTCATTGCTGAACTTGTCCAAAACAAGCAGTCAAGCAACAGCGCATGCACATGTGTTGCAACCAAGTGACACACAGGAGCAGGCATGACAGCACTGACTGTGTGCCCTTGTGCGGTATTTTGTGTTTGGTGCAGCTAATGCTGGCAAGACAGTGTCCGAAACGATACTCAGAAGCAGGCATGACAGCACTGAAAGTGCATGCTGGTGCAGTGTTTTGTGTTTGGCGCTGCCAATGCCGGCAAGAGCTCCCTGCTGCAAGGCCTGGTCAGAAAGCACGGGCAGTCAGGCA
>JAABUO010009947.1_pt1 | contig 10580 bp, 10 predicted proteins | sample 5559291 | NCBI WGS metagenome assembly JAABUO01 (sample SAMN10711878, study PRJNA513372) | rock metagenome | isolation source: Antarctica rocks | place: Antarctica: Victoria Land, Finger Mt sud
TCCAACAACTCCTCCACATCCATGCCCCCAGCACTCAAATACCTCTCACTAACACCCACATTAACCCTCACACCCAACAACCCCCTCAATTCCGCCCTTAGTGCCCCGACCTCCCCCTTCGACAGCCCCCTCGCCTCCTTCTCCGCCTTCTTCCTCCCCTGCCCCCTCCCTTTCTTACTCCCCTTCCCCGCCGCAAAGTTCTCGCTGTCGTACTCGACGCCTAAATCTTCAGCCGCGGTCCGCAGCCAGTTGTCCTCGTGGCCCTTTTTCTCTTTAGCGAGGGAGGCGTCGGCGATTTTTTTGGAGAGGGCGACGCGGGGTTTGATGCGGGCGACGATGCGGCGGTCGAGCTCAAGGGTGCGGATATAGAAGTTTTTTTTGTTGTTGTTGGCAGTGGCAGAGGTGTTGCGAGCGTGCACTTTGGCGACCAGGCGCCGAACACCTAGGACTTCTTCGGGAGCACAGAGGAGGATGCTGGAGCCTTCTTTTTCAGCGCGCGCGGTGCGGCCGGAGCGGTGCACGTACATGTCTGCGGCGCGGGGAACGTGGTAGTGGATGACTAGTTGCACGGCGGGGATGTCGAGGCCTCTGGCGGCGACGTCTGTGGCTATGAGGATGGAGTCGGGGGAGGAAGGGGAGGAGAAGCGCTCGATAGTGCGGAGGCGGGCTTTTTGGGGCATTTGGGAGTGGAGGGCATGGGCGGGGATGTTGAGGTTTTGGAGGAAGGGGGTCAGGCGGCGGACGGAGGTGATGGAGTTGGTGAAGATTAGGGTGCGAGTGTGGGGATAGTGGAGGAGGAGGGTGTAGAGGTATAGGTCCTTGATCATGGAGTTAGTGAAGGTGTAACGAGAGAGATGTATTAGAGCAAACCTTCTCTAACCCAGCACATTCAACTATACCCTCTTTAAGACCGGAAGCCATTTGTGACACTGGGTTAACGTCCACGAACTTAGGCTTCTCTTCGCGGAAATTAAGCTTTTTCAATAGATACTCCATTGATTCTTGCTTTCCCAATAATTCACCACCAGAGGGCTTGCTTTTCCCTGCTAGCTTCTGCTGCAGCTCTCTTTGGAAAGTAGCAGAGAAGACAAGTGTTTGGCGTTGAATTCCCGGGTCAGGGGTTTCATTTTCATTTTCTGATGCTTCCTCCTGATCTGGGTCCGCTCGATCTAAGGTGTCAAGGATTTCCTCCACCTCCTTGAAGTGGCCTTCACTTAATAGTCGATCAGCCTCATCCACTACAATGTACTTGATTTTCTTGATCCATGAGGCAAGATCATGACTACCACTCATGACCTCCCACAACCGACCAGGCGTTGCGATGATGATGTCTGCATTAGCGAGAAGGCGCTGTTGCTTTTGCATGGACAATCCACCAGTCAAAGTCGCTATAATTGGACCAGCAATAGCCGCATTGGAGCACAAGTCTGATAAATGTGCTGATAGTTGATGAGCAAGTTCACGAGTTGGCGATAGAATTAGGGCTATTGGTGGATATTTCTTATGTTCACTGTCCCTTAGGTCTTCACTGCCATCTCTAGTTTTTTGGTAGTATTCAAGGATTGGTATACTAAATGCCAATGTCTTACCAGAGCCTGTTGAGGCCTTACCAATGACATCGTGCCCCTCGAGTATTTCTGGTATTGCAGATGCTTGTATGGGCGTTGGTGAACTGAACTTCAATCGTGCAAGCGATGATAGGGTCTCAGAAGATAGATTCAGAGGTTGCCATGCAGAGACTAGTCTAGTTAGAGAGTGAATCCAATGAAGTGGATTCCAGCGCATTGACACACCGTCGGATTCCTCCTCAGTGGCATCATCCAATGCTTCGAAGGGATTGCTTACGGAAGCCGTTTGGATGCCATTTGTACTTTGTAAGCCTACCCGCTGTTTCTGACGCTTTTGGGTCTTGATCTCAGCCTTCCGCGCAGCCTTGATCGACTGTCGCGCTTCGATGTCGACATCAACTTGAGAATCTTCCACATTGGCATCTGTGACCTCAAATCCTTGCCATTCTTCCTCCTCCTCATCCGCGTCTTCTGTAGTTTTTCCGACTGCAGAACGAATTCTGCTAAGTTCCTTAGAGGATTTTTTACGCGCTTGTTCTGAAGTTTTGTCAGAGAGTAGCTAAGTATATTAGCATTGGGTAGACAATTGCGGATTTCCCAGACGCCTTAGCCACCCGATATTCGACATTGCAAAGATTTGGATCCCGCACTACCTCTACGTCTGAGACTTCCTCCAAACCAAAGAAGCCTTCTGCATCGTCAAGTCTATCCGGCAGAGCCACCTCGTTCCACGGGAGCGCATCTAAGCTCCTAGGATCCAGGCCTGCCCTTTTCTGTGAACCACCGCTTTTTTGAAGGATCTTTTGTCTCTTCCTTGAATTAGGACTTGCTTCCTTCTGCGATCGTTTCTTCGCAGTTGGCGCCATATCGATCAAAGATTCGCTGGTTCTGGGCAAAGTAACTACTGAAACTTGAAGAAAAGTTTCGGTTCGCTTTCTTATACTCGGATTAACCCCTTACCGGAACATGCTAGTATTAAATTTTGTTTAATTTTACACAAATCTTCTTCTACAACAACGATAACGTCACGAATTTATTTAGCAAAGAGAAGAGAATGAATCTAGCTGTTATTGCTTATCACGATAACGGCGGATTAAAGCTTTTCACTTTATGTGTTCCGGTAAGGGGTTTGTTCCGGTAAGGGGGTAATCCGAGTAGCGGAATGCATTTCCGCCCCGCCGCTTCCACCCCACATCCGGTTTTCCTGTTTCCACACCACCACCACTGCACAACATGGGCAAATCCTCCAAAGACAAGCGCGACGCGTATTACCGCTTGGCGAAAGAGCAAGGCTGGCGTGCCCGCTCGGCTTTCAAGCTTATCCAGCTTGACGAGCAATTTGACCTTTTCGACGGCGTAACCCGCGTTGTGGACTTGTGCGCAGCGCCGGGCAGCTGGAGTCAAGTGTTATCGAGAGTCTTGATCAGAGGAGAAAGCTTTGGTAGGAGAGCATGGCAAGAGAAGTATGAGAGGGAGCAGAAGATCATACGTGGAGAAATTTTGGGCGAAGATGAGAAGTCAAAAGAGAGAGTATTGAAGCCCAGGGAAGGGGTTAGGATTGTTGCAGTGGATCTGCAGCCTATGTCTTCTCTTGAGGGGATCACGACGCTAAAAGGAGATATTACACATCTAACTACTATTCCAAGGATCTTGCAGGCTTTGGATCCGGAAACTTACAATCCAGATTCGTCCGATAGTGTCAGCAACCCTGTGGATCTAGTATTGAGTGACGGTGCTCCTGATGTAACAGGTCTACATGATCTAGATATCTATATTCAGTCACAGTTGTTATATTCTGCGCTGCAATTGGCATTGCGGGTGCTGAAACCAGGAGGGAAGTTCGTAGCCAAGGTCTTCAGAGGGAAAGATATCGATTTGATATATGCTCAGTTAAGATGCTTCTTTTCTACAGTACATTGCGCCAAGCCCAGAAGCTCCAGAGCAAGTAGTTTGGAGGCTTTTGTAGTGTGCGAAGGATTCAACTTGCCCAAAGGGTATAATATGGACATTAACAAGCCAATCGGGCTCGGCACTGGGATACCCAAGACTAAGAAGAGCTCTGACGACAAAATGAGAGAAGGTTGGGTCGATGGTCAAAGACGGTCTACGAGAGAAGACGGTGTGACAATAATCGAGCTAGACTCTGATAGTGAAGATGACAACCGGTGGATTGCACCCTTCGTTGCTTGTGGAGATCTGTCCGCTTGGGATGCTGATGCTACTTATCATCTGCCCAAAGACAGAGTCAGTCTAGATCCGATTCAGCCGCCTACTGCACCACCTTATAAAAGAGCACTAGAGCGGCGAAGACAGCAGGGCGGGCTATACGGGAAGACCACGAAGCCTGAATAAGACTGATAATCTCGAAATGACACCTTGCAACATCGGTCGAAGCCTAAGGGAGATCCTGCCATAACCGCCTGTGGTCTGATCCGGGGGGGATCCCGCACGACAGAAATTGTAGCGAAGATAACCAGGGTTAATCACGGGCGCGGGTGATGCTCATGATCTGGTTCTGGGCAATCGAAGATCATAGGCCTTTTCTTCCGTCTTCGAACTCATTAAGGTCATACTCGTTCGGATACGTGTCCAATATCCTACCGAGCTCCTTCATATGCGCCTTACTTTCTTCACTTAACTCCTCGTAGACATCGGTAAACATTTCTCTCAGAGGCGCTTTCTTCTCCTTCTCCGCTACGGCAAATGCCTTCAAAATATTCACTCGGATACTCAACCTTGCTTCCTTCTCTTTCTCCTCGTCCCACAGGCCTTTATTCTCCATCCATTTCCGCAGCCGAGTTATGGGATTATCCCGCCGCTTCCAGTCCTCCATCTCGACCTTCGCACGGTACGCGAAGCTATCATCACTAGTGCTGTGATGCGAAACGCGGTAGCTCATTGCTTCAATAAGCACGGGCTTCCCGCCGTCTTGTAGGGACAAATCACGGGCTTCTTTGGTGGCTTCCCGCACGGCAAAGATGTCATTACCATCAACACGAATGGTATCTATTCCATAACCAATGCCCCGACTAGCAATTCCATCACCACGATATTGTTCTAACGTGGGCGTTGAGATAGCGTAGCCGTTGTTACGGCAAATGAAAACGACCGGACATGACCGGGTAGCGGCGATATTCAGAGCCGCGTGGAAATCCCCTTCACTGGCAGCGCCTTCACCAAAGAAACAAGCAACTATACGCGGTGTGATGTTGGGATTCTGAAGAGTTTGGATCTTGAGGGCATAGGCAGCGCCGGCAGCTTGGGGGATCTGAGTCGCTAGCGGGGAGGATATTGTATGCTATGCAAGTCTTAGCTGCAGAAATCAAGTCCGTTGAGGCGTGCTATACAATATTCAGTTTGCTGCTACCGTAGTGGACGGGCATGTTGCGGCCCTTTCCATTGTCCTTATTATTCGTAAAGAGTTGGCTCATGAAATCGTCAAGAGTAAAGCCCCTCTGTTTGAATACCCCAGTCTCTCGGTACTGAGCAAAGACTACATCCTCGGGAATCAGAGCCGATGCTGATCCCACGGCTATGCCTTCTTCCCCTGCCGATACCTGAGTATAGTCAGATTGATTTGGCTTGCGATATCCTAATCCGGAACTGATCACTCTCACCAAATAGAAGCTCAATCTGCCTTGTCGCTGAGCATCATACATGATGAGATCCATAATGCTGACTGCAATTCTAACACCGTCTATTCAGCACTCATTCCTCACCAATTCGTCGCCCTTCTTCCACGCCGAGAGCACGCACCAGTCACCATATTCTTGTACCAAATCAAGACTTCCTCGTCACTGATAGCTGCTGGCGTCCGAGCTTTGTCGACGATGACCCCATCGGAGTCCATTACCCTGTAAGTGGGTATTGCGGAATGGGTAGATGGACGCTCGAAGGAGAGCTTGGTGGTAAATTTGCTATTCACAGCGCCGGGGAAATGAACGCTTGCAACTGTCAGTATGTTTGGATACTGGGAAAAGGATTCTGGCATACTGGTCCGAGCCGGGCTGCTGAGATACTGAGCTCCATCTTGCTCGACGGCTTGGGGCTTTGGAAGAATAGTGAGGAAGAGAAGCGTTGAGTCGAGTGCGAATAAGGGCTGCATTCCTGGAGCAGTTAAGTGACATCGCGCTATCAATTAATCATGCTCTACTACGTAGACCAACCCCATACAACGGAACGTGAAGTACTTATTGAGTGAGACGATGTTTCCGTATGCGATAAGAAAGCCGTGTCTAACCGAGCTCTAGCCCAATGAGGTTCAGGTAAGATATACGCTGCTAAGCGCTAAGCGCCGCTTGAATCACCTTGCAAGAGGCTAGGTATTTGTTGTATAACTCTCTGACTTCCGTGATGCTTTGAGCACTATGCTGGTGAAGAGGTACATGGAATATCGACTGCATTGCAACCAGCAATTGGACCTGTTGGCTGTTCATTTCGCAGGCCACCAAAGTTAGCTGTGATCGTGAGCAAACGCTAGGATAACTGATGCAACGGGTTAAGATCAAAGTCACTCCACAATTTGAAATGCCAAAGAAGCTTCCCATACGTAAGGAGTGTTGAAATCCAAAGTGATTAGGTGTCACTGTTCCATTGTATGGTAATCCATGCAATCATAATATCACAGTTGAAACACCTTGCATGAAAACGTCATCAGCTGCTCTACTTCTGTTTTCGGAGATTTCAAAAAATCTTTTGATTCCTCTTTGAATCAGGCTGCATCTTAGTCTTACAGTAATATCATGACTGCATACGGCGGTCCCCTAATGGTGCATGATGGCCAGGAGCTTGATCTCTTTCGGACGAAGACGTGTCATCTTGGGGGCTGGATCTGGGTATGATATGCTATGGCTTTCTTCAAAGATTCTAGACCCCTAACAATGCCGGACCATATAGAGTCGTACATTGGGTCCTGCAGAGAGGTGCTCTCTACTTTTCATACCATTATTTCCATCTGCCATAGCAATCTGCGTTCTGATGACATATGTGCTTCGGCCTCTTCTGCACTACGGACCCAAATGGACAAAACCTTTCGTCCAAGAGCTCTACGAACAGCGCGAATTGCAAGGCTCGGATGTTCCGAAACGTCCTGAACGCTCCCCAGTTGTTCTCCTGATAACATGTCTTGCTGGACTTACGCTACAAATATTGACGGCGTACTACACGTTCTTCCACGCGGAGGCATTGCTTTTAGCGTTTCCTTGGGTATTGCGCTCTCATCCAAGGGAAGAATAATACTCACAAAATTACGCAGACTATAGCATGCCTCATAGCTGCCATCGACCGACCAAAGACTGCTCCCATTGGACTGCTTACAATTGTAGTTAACGTGTTAGCAATTCAGATTACTCTGCTGGTGTATACTGGCTCTGAACTTCGTGTTCAGGATATTCCTACATTTCTCGGAGTTTTTGCAGCGCTCAGTACCATCATCACGATCCTTCGCATGCCATTACGTGATCCTGAAATGCCGAGCAAAGAGATAAGCAAGCCTTTTGAGCCCCCAAGTCATGAACTTCGAACTCCAGAGGACAGCTTGACTCTTTGGCAATTTTTGACAATATCATGGATGTCACCTCTCATATCCTTGGGATACTCCAGGCAATTAAACGATGAAGACATCTGGGGTCTTGGTTTCGAGTTTCAGCATAGAAAGCTACATCACAACTTCCGTGAGCTACAAGGCTCGGTTGTAGGACGACTTCTTGTAGCCAACGGCCTCGACTGTGTAATCACAACCTTCCTCGGGATCTTGGAATTAGTGGCGAGTAAGTGTTAACCAGAAGAAAATCTGGCTTCAAAATGGGGCTCGCTGATTTTCACATCTAGATTATGCTGCTCCTGTGCTGTTGCAACAGCTCCTTCGTTCCATGGAAGTTTCTCACGCGTTTCCAAGCGAGGCCATTATTTACGCTGTGTTACGATTGGTCGTTCGACTCATTGGAGCTCAATCATATGCACTCGGCCTTTGGTTCAGTAGACGCTCGTACGAGAGATCAAGGGGGGAAATGATTACCATGCTTTACGAAAAGACTTTGTCTAGGAAGATAATTGGTGCCCATGCACAACAGGCAGAAATGCCCGAAGAAAACATTGGTGGCTCTTTGCAAGAATTTACAAAATCGAAGGTTCATCCCCGAATTCTCTGGAGTAGGTTGTCCGGCTGGATGAGCGGGCCACCGCATCCAGAAAACAAAGTCCTAAAGCAGCCAGCGTCTATGGGCAAGATTCTCAATCTCATGCAGTAGGATACTTGATTTCCTGTGGTGGTACCTGTCTAACTTCGTCAACAGCAATGATGTTTATGAAGTCGCGCAAAGGTAAGGCTTTCTTCATTTTCTGTGATTTCTTTCCTAACAATGATAATCAGATTTTGGGAATTCCCATCCCTCATGACCAAACCGTTTGGACTGATACTGTCCGTTGTGCTGATCTGGAGACTTATCGGATGGCCTTGCTTGATAGGTGTCTTCACAGTGATTGTGGCTCAAGGGGTAAATGCTCTGATCACCCGACTGATGTTGCGCTGGGAAAGAAAGCGCAGGGTAGCTACCGATAGTAGACTTCAGAAAACCAACCAATTCGTCGAAGCCATCCGACACCTTCGTTGGTATGGTTGGCAAGATTCTTGGAGGAACAAGATCATGGACTCGAGGCAGCAAGAATTGAGATATCTCATGATCGCCAGGGTTTGGGGAATCATGATCAGTTTTACTAACACTTTTGCCAGTGGTATGTTTCCTGTAGTTGCTTTCTATGCGTACACCGCTCTTGCAGGCCAACCATTACGGGTTGACGTCGCGTTTCCAGCTCTTCAACTATTCTCGATGCTCGAAGGCAACCTTCGTGATATCCCAGGCTTGATCACTGTGCTGTTGAACGCCCACGTTGCTGTTGGTCGCATAGAAGACTTTATGAGTGAGCCTGACAAGATCGATGAGAAGATACCATTGAAATCCGAAGAAGCCGAGTTTGCTCTGAAGAGTGCCTCCTTTACATGGCCAGGCACATCTCATACTGTTCTTTGTGATGTGAACCTCGGCTTCCCTATTGGATTAACTGTCATCTGCGGCAAGGTTGCTGCGGGCAAAACAGCTCTGTTGCAGGCCTTACTTGGTGAACTAGATAAGCTTGGAGGTGAAATAATACGACCAAACGAGATGGTTGGATATTGTGCTCAATCACCTTGGCTGCAAAGCATGAGTATCAGAGATAATATCCTTTTCTCATCTCCGTACGATGAGGCCCGATATAAAGAAGTGTTAGACGCTTGTGCGCTGAGCGTAGATCTTGCTAATTTTAAACATGGTGATCTATCGAATATTGGAGAGAATGGAATTGGGCTGTCTGGTGGCCAGAGAGCCCGCGTTGCATTGGCACGAGCGGTGTATAGTCGAGCACAAATACTTCTCCTCGATGATCCGTTGTCGGCATTAGACCATCAGACCGCGGAAACCGTCATGCGACGATGTTTTGGGGGATCTTTACTGAACAGTCGGACAGTCATCCTTGTTACTCATCGCACAGACCTATGCCATCGTTGGGCAAACCAGACGGTAGCAGTTTCAGAAGGCAAAGCTCGGGTTTTGGGCACTGAAGCTTCGCTGCCAAGTGATTTAGACAAGGTGGGATCGCACGAGTCGACTGAAAGTACAGACCAGAAACGAGACGAAGAAGACGCTGTCCCTGAAAACTTTATGGAGGATGAGCACAGAGCACACGGCGGCGTCAAGGCTGCGATTTATTGGGAGTATATCAAAGCAGGAAGTTTCAAGTGGTGGGCCATCTTAACGTGCCTCATGGCAGTATATCGCCTCATTAATATTGGAGAGACTTGGTTCCTCAAGCAATGGGGTGAGGCCTATGACAAACCTTCCGTGAAGAGCTCGTCTGGTCTTTTCGACAACTTACCATCGCCCGAGGCCAACATAAGACCTTGGCTTCTGGGCTTTTTCCTTCTTGCTGCCGCCCAGGCTGTCATGTTGGTCGTATCCCAAGGTTTCATGCAGGTCATCATTTTCTCTGCGGCAAGTCAGATGTTCAGGGACGTCATAGACCGTGTCAGTCATGCCACTTTTCGCTTCTATGACGTTACGCCTGTTGGTCGATTGATGAACCGATTGACTTCGGATATCGGTACCGTCGATGGTAATATCAGTCAGCAACTCAATGATGCTGCCTTTCTCTCCATATATTGGGTGTCTTCGCTCATCGTCATTGCGTCGGTCACACCAGTGTTCCTGGTATTTTCCTTAGCTTTGACTACCGCATTCGTATTCATTTTTCTACAATATCTGCCTACCTCGCAGAGCTTACGGCGATTGGAGGTTTGTGGACCTTCCCATTTCCAACCAACCGGACGCCTAGAACTAATGCTGCGAATGTAGATGGTGTCTTTGAGTCCATTGATGTCAAACTTTGGCGCTTTGCTTGACGGTCTCACTACTGTTCGAGGTAATTGCGCTTTTGTTGTAAGTGATGTCAACTGCTTATTGTCTCAATATCAGCCTTCCGCGCGCAGAGTCGATTTCAAGACCGAGTCATTACCGTGGTAGACGCATTTCAGAAGATGGACCACTTCTATTGGTAAGTGTCTTTTCCAATATTTATACTACGATACTTTCATATGATAGGCATCTCCCCATCACCAGCTCTGTTGTCCTTCCAGAGAAACTTTGCGATCTGCGTTCACACTTATCTAGGAGTCTACAAGCATGGATTACGTACCGTTTCGATATCCTTTCAGCTTCCTCTACACTTCTCCTAACACTACTCGCAATATATACGAATATTTCGCCCGGTCTTACAGCGTTCGTTCTTACTGCATCAGCCAGCTGTAGGTCGAACCCATCTTCCCTTTCGTACTATAACATCTAACCGCAATGGCAGTCGTGTATGCTACGCACGCTCTCTGCAGGAGATATGGTAATCTCCAAATGGACTTTGTATCCGTAGAAAGGGTGGTTGAGCTGCTGCACCTGGATCAAGAACCACCAGGAACTGTTGATCCGC
>JAABUO010009949.1_pt1 | contig 10580 bp, 8 predicted proteins | sample 5559291 | NCBI WGS metagenome assembly JAABUO01 (sample SAMN10711878, study PRJNA513372) | rock metagenome | isolation source: Antarctica rocks | place: Antarctica: Victoria Land, Finger Mt sud
CCCCCAAGTCTTCATTCCCTGATGGAGATGGTGTGCATCCTCCGATAGGTGGTCTTCTTCCTCCAAACGAGCTTCCATGGCCTCCACCGCGAGCCCCCATTCCATAGGTGGAGTTTTGACGGCGCCTTGGCTCCTCGCGGCCAAATTCCCGCTCGTCTTGGCGTCTGTTCGAGTAACGGTTGCGAGGAGTTCGCCCGTCCTCGGAAGAATCATTGCCACGTCGTGCTAGAGGCCTCTGCAGTCCCCATCTTCGGCGGCGTGATCGATCGACTTCTCCTCGCTGATCAAATCTAGCGCGTACTTCATCATCGCTATTGTCGAGAGCAGAGCCGTCATCGTCCTCGCTGCGGCTGGGGCTTGGTCTAAGCATTACGTGAGTTGACTTTAAGGGTATGGGTCGAGGATGGTTCTCGGGAATAGTGTATGCTTGGCTGATAGTATGCAAATACTGGCCTCGAATTCTGATGACGAAGGATTTTGGTTGAGTATTAGTGGTGGTGAGAGAAGGAGTAGGCCGAACAACCTGTAACGTGCTCCTTCTGGCGAAGATGTAGCGCTTCTTAAGGAGGTCTTGCTTCGATGTGAGATATTGATAGAGTACCTTTATCGACCTAAATTGCGGAGCTCTTGATCAACTGTTTGGAGAAAGAAAGAGAAGGGAGAGATCTCGAAAAATGTCTCGAGCTTTATGTACCGCGCTATGACTAACAGAAAATTGCATTGGTAACTTCGAGTCAACGTTACATGTAAAGGAAGGGTCAGAAAGAGAAATGAATGACAGTACAGTCAGAGTCGATGGTGCACATGATAGAGAGCGCGGTGAAAGGGTCCAGGTTGGGGTTTGGAGGTGAGCGGTGTTAGGATCTTACGGTGAGGGGAGGTGTTGGGGTTAGGGGGTTAGCGGCTGAGGTTGTGTGGGTTTGAGATGAAGTTGAAAAAGAATCAGACAGTCATTGGATAGATAGTCCAGAGGGGGAAAACATGGGGGAAAAAAGAGGTCAAAAAATGAAATTGTCACATAGGGGGTTTGGACCCACAAAGGTAGGAATCGAACCCACGACCTGATGCGTGACGGAGTTCTGGTCCTGAAGGGGAGTCTACCCTCGGAGGGGTAGGCCCATTGAGCCATAGTGAGCCATGACCCATCGCAACACAGTTGCTTCATATAGCTTCAAGCACCATAACCCCTACACCACGGGACTGGTTAGAATAAGCTCCTTTATTCTTCAATATTAAGATCATTAAAATCAAAGAATACATCGATGATATGAGCTTCGCGACTTTAATTGACTATCAAAACTCAAACTGTCTTACTCTTCAAGGTGTTTGTTTCTGTGTCACTTTTCGAAGTGAATCCGACTGAGCAGCAGTATAGTATCTGCGAAAGTACGAGGACTATGTACAGTCGTCTCAGTTCAGACAACGGAACGCGGTAGGTGGGCCACCATCTTTCTCATTCAGCACGATAGGTGATTCGTGATAATCGGTAATAGTGGACATCACCTAGGGAGTAATCTGACTGTGTATCGGCAATGGCAGCAGCACATGCTCTTGGCTGATGGTGACACATGTGGCCGTCCGCGTGTCTGTCCAACGAAAGAGGTTCAACTTCACTTGCCTTTCACTAAAGCATAGTAGAAAAGTTCGCATTGTAAAAGACGCAAGCAAGCATGCAATGAGAAGTAGTCTGATGTGCTACTACATAAATTCTTATGAAAATATCATGTTCGAGAGTGGAGTACCCACAGTGCAGCCTAAGCTGATCCAATAAAAATTCTATTGCAAATCCTCGTGGTTTGACCCACAGTCATTCAGGCTGGGAACCCAAAGATCGTTTTCTTGACCATGTCTAGTCCAATACAAGCAGCGAGCTCAGCAGCAACTCCTTTGATAGTCGAGAGGTCAGTCAACTCGGACTCGTCCCAGGTTCTAAGATCCTACATAGACACTTGTCGTTAGAGCGGGATTTTGTTTCAGGTTGTTATAAAATTTACCTCCAAAGATGCTGTTATATCCCCTAACTTGAGTTTCCATTGACCGAGGAGGTCTACTTTCGCAGCAAGCTCGTTCAGCGTGAGCAGTCCTGGCATGCCGGCGTCGAAAGCAGAACGGTAATTTTCCGCGGCCTTTAGTGACGCCGCTTCATTTTCTGGTCCGTTTACATATTGGAAAGCAGCCTTAAAAGCCTCCAGGCCAAGTCTTGTTTCTTCCGTAAAGTCGGCAGTTGTCATGCTGGCAGATTGAAGGAGACTAGATACTGATACCGCAGGGATTTGTAAGCGACGTTCGTGGGACATCGATACGTACTTCCTGGCTGAAAGGCGGTTGAGGAAGTCCTGGTTTAGGAGGTCCCATTCATAAGATTCTGGGTCTGGATATCAGAAGTTAGTGGTACCTCTTCGGTGCAGTGCAATCGGGAGCTACTGGCCTAACAGATACGAGGGACGGTAAGCGCCTTTGTAGCGCATCTTGACGCACGAATGGATGTAGTACCCTAGACACCTGAGATACAGTACTATATGATGAGATCAACTCAGATAATTATGCTCACCCATATAATACCACTCATAGCCACCTTCAAGAGTTAGGGATATCTCTTGCAATGCGCTAAGCTTGCCGAAATTCCAACCAGCGACAGACTCATGATATCTGTGTTCTAATGAGCATACTATGATCACAGTATACTGTATTCAAGGAAGACAGACATGAGATATACCGAGCTAACGCAATCTGGCAGAAGGTCCAATACACCAATCGCCACGAGTCGCCCATCTAGACGATAGCATTGATGGTAAGAGCCCAACTTTTGCTTTTGGCCATTTTTGAGATGAGTACTACGTTGCAAACCAGAGCAGAGAAAACTTCTAAAGCCAGATTTAGAGATTGCGGAAGGTTTTTCACGATGGACAACCTTCTGGTAATTCGCAAAGAGTGCATATCTAGATTCTCTGTTAGATGCGAACCCTTCCCGATAGCATTGCAAAGGGTGCGGACTTCTCATCTGTGCACTCATCTGCCTCCAATGTGACCTCAAATTTATGTGCCGGTTGTATGAGCTCTTTCGTTTTAGGATCAACGAGCCTTTTGATGTTCTGGTATTCGGCTTCGTGAACAGAATCGCCCAAGTCGAAGTGGTTCCGCCGGCGCTTCTTCTCTCTGAACCAGATGTAGAATATCAGTGGAATACATACATTGCCAGATATTATAGATTAACAAGGTAAGCAACGTACTGCCGTGTCCTGGGGCAAAGTCTAGCGGCTTGTCCCTTGTATTGGAGACCTAGGATATATTTGTTCCATCGATGCACAGCTTGCCTCTGATCTTTGGTAGAATCAAAAGCAGATGCATCTAACCTGGCGGTCATCTGTCAGCATGCAGTTGGGATAGTGGCATGTCAGCCTCTGTTACCGGATGGTGTAGTTTGGACAGCAGGAGTTCCGATTATCCGGTTTGTAGTAGTTATCACCGGAGCTGAGGAATATCCACTCATAAGCCAATGCTCCTTCCCGGGCCTTCATAGGTCATGATTGAGAGCATTACCGACGCCACCCTCGATTTACGAAAGTTTGGTAATGAGACGGATATAAGGAAGTAGAGAAAGCAAAGACTGAAGCACCTAAGAAGAGATAAAGAGCGGTGTCAGTGACGAATAACCACTGATTTGATAAATGTGGCGAGTGGGAATATGGAGTTCAGGGTTATGAGGTACTGAGAGTCTGACGTGTGCGCTTTGGCTTTGATTTACAGTAGCCACAGGAAGAGTGATTATATCCTGCAGAACGTTGAGTCAGTCTTGTGATATTCTTCGCATTCTTTTAAAAAGTAAGAGCAGCGATTGTTTCCGCATGGAAGAGAAAAAGAAACGTTATGAGCCAGCCAAATACGCACGAGACTTCAGAGGCAGTCGGAGTGGTGGATTCCATTAAAGTAGCTTACCACCTGGAGTGATGAGAGAGATACGATCATCCACTGCTGCGGGGTGTTGCTGCTGAACCTGCATGATCGGCCGCAGCAAGGAATGAAGTGTTGTCAAAGTTCCAAGTTGGCGTCAACAGCAGTTGCCTAGGCTGACTCGACCTTTATAGGTGGTATTGCCGTTCTCAACTATGTCGAACTATTACATCACTGAAATATTCATTGAAAACACTTTAGTACTAAGTACTACTAAGGTGGTAACTTGATCTTGAACTGGGCTTTAAGGTAAGTAGATACTTTTGGCCCTTTGGGTAGATGAAAGTGCGGTAGGCCAAGGCTTCTAGAAGACATTTGATAGTTTTCCGGTAATCGCATTCTTCTGCGCACGTTCTCTCAACTTATGCACGGAGATGCAGATGCACCTATTGTTGCGTACTCACTCTAGGTCACGGGAGAAGCATGCAGCAGCAGCAGCGTCGGGCAATACAAGATCCACTGTTACGATTCTCATGTACTTTACTTTGACCGTCGAACAGTACCATCTGTGTTATCATCACAGGCTAAATGTCCGCTCTTGGGCGTGAGAGTCATAACAGACTGACCTCCGAGAAGCGCACGATGGGGGAGACATGGGACTGCAGACGACTGCATTCCAAGCCTCGCGGCTCCCATCACACCAACCTGGAGAGCACACGAGATGGTCGATTATTTACTGTGGGGGTTTTGACATTATTGATGAATGGCTTGCTTGAATTGCCATGTCATCTTCCGTGTAACAGGCTTGACTGATTGATCGATTGAATAGGTATGCCCTGGCTGAATGAATGAATCCATTGAACCGAGACATCCATTACTGTTGCTTGCTCTCTATACAATGTCATCGACGGGCCTATTCCTGAAGTACCCACTTTAATCGATAGAAGTATTCCATACTCAAAGCAGGTAGGTAGACAAGTGGGTCAGGTATTGTTGTTATTATTGAAGAAGAATGGTAGGAGCAAAAGGAAGAATAAAATGCCTAGGTAAGAAGATTTGTATCGTACCGTAGCTGAGCGACTACCTAGCTCACCAACTGGCGTGGGGGTTTCTGGATGACACTCCCCGGAAGCCGTAGCCTGAAGAGCACCGAAAGGAAAGCAAACATGCCGAGCAACGCAGTAGGAGAGTGGGAGAGTGAGTAAGGTAGAAGTCTCCGTAGTACAGTACCTAAGGTGGATCGGTAGATACTTAGATATCTAGTTTACTTCATGTATAGTAATAAAATTTGTTTCGAACCAGTTCTCATGGTTCCCTTCGCTCTAACCTCTAAAAATCTCCCTCCCCACCTTCCAACGCCCAAATTTCTTGCTCTGCCTAGCCTGACTTCTCACCACACACATGAAATTAAAAAAATGCCTACCACTTCCCTTTTCCCTTCCAAAAGGAATATCCTCAATCCTCAGTCTCGCCCGCCTCGGGGCTGAAGGGTTTTCTAATCTGCAGTGGTTACAGCATCTGTCCTGATCTTGACCGGGACTTGACCGCCATCTGCCTAGAACTAGCCTTCTATACGGACCAACCCACCGCACCTGATCCCCTTCCATTCGTTTAGGTCTACAAGACACCTCACCTCCTCCATTCAATCCAATTGAACTCCCAAGGACAGCTTTAACGCCCACAGACGTTGCCTATCCTCTGGCTGTCCCCATTCGATCCTAGCAAAGAAATATCGTCTTTGAACTCACGCTCTTGGGAGTTCGTACCTCCTGAAACATGGCTCAGACTCTCTCTGCCACTGCTCGCACGGGAAGAGACAATCAGCGTAAGTAGAATGTGGCCACGGCGAAATCCCTACAACCCATACTGTTATGACATGAGGTTAGTAACCAATTATGAAACGCCATTGTGCTGATTTCCGGTTCGAATGCAGGATATGGTTCTCAAGGCGAGCGTCTCGTCGCTGGCGTTGTGCCTCTTTCCGGGGACAAAACTAAAGTCCTCGTCATCCAATCCACCCGCCGCGGCGGCTGGGTTTTCCCTAAAGGCGGCTGGGAAACGGACGAAGGCACCGCCCAAGAGGCAGCTCGCCGCGAAGCTTGGGAAGAGGCCGGAGTAGTCTGTACCGTCCAACGTGATCTGGGAAAGATCCCTGAAATGCGCTCTGCTCAGCAGCTCACCAAGGATGCACCTAAAGCGCTTTATCAATTCTACGAAGTAAGCGTTGACCGTGAAGCAGCACAGTGGCCCGAAATGCATAAGCGAGGACGGCAGTGGATGTCATATCAACAAGCGAAGCAAGCGCTGGCTACACGACCAGAGCTGATGGAGGCGCTCAATAGAAGCTCTGTGGTGCGGTGACCTTGATGTGACCCCGCGTTGGGGCTTTCTGAAGGCTCACAATATCTCGGTAAGACGAAGTTTCTAACTGATGTGCTTGAGGTATGTGCTCTCATCAGGTAGCTTGGGATGCTGGGTGGGGTGGAAAATGACAGATGACGTTATATTATTTAACTAGGCATAGTGCAATAAAATCATACACGATTTCTTGTCCATTCTTGAAAAGAGCCATTCGTGCATAGGCCTTGATGTTCTACAGGATTAAAGCACTGTAGTTCTTTGACTCAACGGCAATGAAGAACGACCAAAAGTCAGATTCCTCTGATGCTCTCTCAGGAGCAATCCCGTCCACTAGGAATACCAGTGCATGTTTGCAATCTCCAAAAGAAGCTCATAAAGCCACGTTCTAGTCATCTGTGTTTTCCCCCTCAGACCCAGGGATTTCCACTTTCTGGATGTTTGCCATTCCTCCACCGAGACTGCCCTTCGAACTTCACGTAGGTCTCCTGACATACTCCTTCGTATCTTAAATATCGACTTGAACTATTTCAGCAAGAATTGCGACCTTTGGCATTGAATTTACCCGCAGCTTTTTCCTTACGATCGCTGGAGCTGAGGATTTCTCTCACAAGAAGAGCCTTATCCAAGACTTAATCGGCCTTCAACAGCTACTCTTCCCACATCTTGTGTTAAACATTGCTTGTCATATCCAAGGTTCACAGAGAGCAAAATCTACATCTGTTCGCTCTGCAGAACTCTTCCTAATGGTAGCCTATTCCAAGGGTATGCATATGATCTAGCATATATCCTAGATACTGACCTCATGTTCTCTTACTCCGACTCAATGAGAATCGATTTTTCTCCTTTTCGTCAAGTAAGCATTCATCAACTACTACATTAGTGCTTGAGAGACCTCTACTCTACAGGTTCTGCTTGATAAGCTACTTTACGATATCTACATGTAGAAGTAAAGAATCGCCTCTTCTATCTCAATCTCCCGTCGAAGATTCCCTCTAATTTTCCAAGTCTTGGCCTGTTTCGGACGTTGTTTATGCGAATTTCTGCACACCACCTTTACGTTTTGAGATAATGGAAGTCTCGTTGTCAAATAATTATCTCTGGAGCGACAATATTCTCCCCATCATAATACTGCTTTTACCCCCAGAATCGTAGTCTCTTCTGGTAAGACCTTTCACATCGATGAAGCAATTTAGGCAATAGGCGGCTTAATTCAATTGGCATGGGTTTTTTGTCAGTACCGTACTTGGGCCACCAGATCAGAGGTAACACTGTTCACGGAGAGAGCGTATGAACAACAGCACGAATTACAGGTGTTCGCCCGAGGATGACAGAAGAATTGTCTAAATACGCCGGTCTGTTTCTTGTACGGAGATCAAATAGCTCAAGATAAAGTCTAGAATGTATGCTCAGTCTGGCAGTCCGCCAGAGGATCACGTGGAGATGATGTAGAACCCGGCATCCACCGTAATCCTATACTCCTACGTACCTTACCATGCCGAGCTTGGAGTATCGTAAAGAGTATGGTAGATAGTTTCTAACCTTTAACCTGTGAGGAGCAGCCTGGGGGTTGCCATGGGGTCCGTGGTAACGTGGCTCGAAAGAGGCAGTTTCATGCTGCTCTCGTATCTCACGAGGGTTTCCCTCAGGTTGTTTTAATGGTTACCAGCATAGCATTTGGATAATGCCAGGAATTTGATTAATAGAGAGTTATGGTCCTCGTATAAAGATGGGTCAACAATACTAAGACCTAAAGGCCAAATTACTCGAGAATCGAAAGAAAACCACCGGTGCCAGTGCGAATTGAGTTCTATTGCATGTCGGCGTCCCCTCCTCTGCTTGAGAGGACCCTGAAACCTGATAGAAATCATCATCGCATATATACATCACAACCCTCACTGCAACCAATTTAAAAGCACCGACGGATTTTCAGTGGTGTCAGATAGCCGAATCCATTTACCAGGTGGGATATCTACACAGGATGTCCACTGCTTCAACGGTCATCGACTTACCGAAGAACATCTAAAGCTGTCAAACGATACCGAACAGCTTAGATTTCTTCAATGCCATCCTCATCGGCTCATGCAAGACGTAATAGTAGGAGTAAGGTCCCACCGTCGAGAATTGAAGGAAATACTCATTGTCTGCAGTGGAGAGACTTCCTCTAAGGTTGCGTCCGGCCGTTGTAACCTACCTGAACGACGAGACAGACTCGAGACTCCCTCGAAGACTAGCGGAGCAGTCAATAATACCAAATCCCGAAATCCACGACGGTGGCAATAACCATGGACGACCACGCAGTAGTACCGGAACGTCGTTGCTCGTTTGCGGCAGCCAGCACACCTCTTCCCACGACCTTGCAGCTTTAACGACCTCATCAAGCTTAGCACAGTCTGAATCCATACCCTCTTCATTTGGTGCAAGGCAGTTAAACTCGAGATTGCTTGCCGAGGTAGATGGTGGTGTTCTTGTTGTCGGCCATATACCCACCCAAGGCAACCTCGAATGCCCATTCAACTTCCTCTTCTGCCTCCAAACCTTTTCGAACCTGGATGATTGGGTAAAACATAGCATGACACATTTCCGTCATGTGGGGCCTCCAGATTCCAATAAATGCTGCTTCTGTGACGAGCCCTTCAAATCAATGCCAGGCCTATCCAGCTGGGCCCAACGAATGGAGCATGTCGCTTATCATCATCTGCTCGGCTGCAGGCTGGCCCATGGTCGACCGGATTTTGAGCTCTATAACTATCTTTGGAACAATCGGCTGATATCCGACGCCGATTATCGAGATCTCAAAGGAAACAATGATGAGCGGTCGCAGGCTGCACAAGCATACCCATCTCCCCCCGAGTCTCCCGAAGAGCAACCTAGAGCATATACCAACACTTATTCAAGTTCGCGCATACGGCGTGAACGTCGGCCATGAGAGCGACGGGTTCCTCGTAGTTGTCGAAATCTTCCAAATGATATTTGGACATTACAACATCACGAGGTATTTGCGCTGGCTCGCTGGCCAACTCTTTCCAACAACAGCCAACAATTCTAGGCGAACGATAGAGTACAGAGACAAATGCCGACTTATTCTACACTTTAGGAGCTCATGTGGCAAAATTCGGCGGTGTCTAGGGTGACGACGCAGTATTTTGCCTCCTTCGCCACCAGTGACGTGAGATTTGCCACTGGCTGTGCTACTCAGACCGCATTCTCCTCACTTTGGCTTTTTCCCATTTTCTGTATGAGGCACAATGCATTATGAACAACGACGACGATGGATTTTCTTAGATACCCAACCTCCTCTTTGTGTGGGGTTTGTCGCGACGGCCAGGGGTGGAAAGCAGGAGTCCTTGGGTTTTAAGAGTCAGCTCCCTTATTTTGCGATCTGCTGATAATACATATCTTGTGCTCCTGAGTCATACTACTGGTGCCTAACAAACTATATGCTTGCACCCGCTCATCCGTCGCAGCCCAAGCACTCGCCCTACATGTAGCCTCAAATTTCTGACGTTAGGGCTTCCACAACAGCCTTGCCAAGCCGGCCAATCAGGTTTCAAAGAGATCCACTTCTTATATTAGTCTATGCTCTCTCGTATCAGTCATATCACAGTCTTTCCTATCTCTTCGTACTACACGCAGAGAAAGCAACATCAGGTCTTGCGGGTCATGCGTTTGCGCATTGGCATTGCGCTTGTGCATACCCATTACAGGTGCGTCTGCAGAACCCAGCCTTGCGTCTTTTGATATGTATCACATTGACCGTTGGTCACATCCTGAGATCTGGGATCATGCCGATGTAGACCATCTCCACCTTATTCCATCCACCGGGGACGGTCGACAGGTATTGGCCCAGGCCACTCGAGGAGGCGACCAATGGCTTTGATCATCTCGTTACTCTCGTGCTTATTGGTGTTCATGCTATACCATTTCTGCTTGGCCTAATTAGCCCCCTTGATATATCATTTACTCTCCATTCGTTCCTAGATCCCGGTAAGCTTATGCTTCGTCGGCGTCTCTGTTGTTTGCCAAGGCTGTTTTCTTATGAAGACAATGATTTATGAGGATGCGGTCTCCGCAGTCATCTGTTTCTTTTTCCTGTTTACAGGACGCCTTGACCTACAACCCCAGATAACTTTCAACTTTCTTAATAGCAAAACTCCACTGGCCTCTCATATCCGTTGCCCCTCCTTAAATCACATCGGCCCCATCATTAAAGCTGTTGTTCCACATACATCGACTATACCCTATTAGACACCAGCAATTTCCGCTCCTTTTCCTCTCGCCTTGGCATTACCCCGTTGGCCTCCGTTTCCTAGCTCCATCTTACCCTGTTT
>JAABUO010009950.1_pt1 | contig 10579 bp, 12 predicted proteins | sample 5559291 | NCBI WGS metagenome assembly JAABUO01 (sample SAMN10711878, study PRJNA513372) | rock metagenome | isolation source: Antarctica rocks | place: Antarctica: Victoria Land, Finger Mt sud
GGGTGCAGATGGAGGCGCAGGGAAGGCCACGCGGCCTGCATCAGTTTGTCTTCAATGTGTCCCAGACCAACTTCACGGATCAGCGCCGACAGTTCTTCTTTTGTCAAGGGTGTCTCCAAGTTCGTTTTGGCAAAATCACACACTTGCCGCAACGAGTTCTCGTGGCTGTTCGGATTTGGCTTCGCCGCGCTTCATGTTCTCGTCAAAACTTGCGACCAAACAATCAAAGCCTTCAAACGTGTCTTCAATGTCCTGCAAACGTCGCCGAAAGAGGGCAATCCGCTCGGCCTCATTTTCCGCCGGATGATGGTCCATCAGCACGAAGCCGAGCGGGTCTGCATAATCCAGCATCCGCGCCAATGTCTGCGGATCTGTGTTTTGGTAGGCATGAAACCTGACTGTCGTGATAACCCTATGGGTCGCTCGAATAACGCTGTCGAAAAAGTTCGAGTTCATCATCTGCGGCCGCCACTTCTGCAATCGGAATGCCATGCGAGCCGGGAACAATGGCGATAGACGGCAAGTGGAACCTGCACTGTCTCGGCGTTCCCATCGATCTGAGCAGTTATTGTTTCGCGCCCACAGCGCCACGCTGCTTTCGCACGGCGCACACCACCTAAATCTCGTAAAGTTGTTCGTCCATCCTAGACCTTCTTGCGAAAGAATAAACCGCCCAAAGTATACCTAAGAATGAAGGCAGGAAACAAGAGGGAGAGGAGTCAATCCGGCCCGAGGCGCGAGGCGGCTGCATTGAGAGGGAGACGAACGGGCGCAGCCAAAACAAGAGGCACGTCTCGCAACGTCCCTACTTGATGGTGATTGTTGTCTTGGCCGATACCTGCGGGGCCGGGGCGACCTGGCGGATCGCGCCGGAGTCGGCGGGGGTGCGGGTTGGGATGCCCATGTTGGTCGGGTCCGGGTCGGTGTTGACGACAACGCCGCCGGTGATGGCGGGCCGGTTGTCCGAAGTCAAATGCGCGGACAGCGTGTAGACGCCGGGTGGGAGCGGATGGCCGGAAGTGCCGCGCCCGTTCCAGACGGCGTTGTAGGTCAGCGCTTTGCCGGGCGCGACCGGCAGCGACGATAGGTTTTGCGAAAACAGCTTGCCGGAAGCCCATTCCCAGACGGGTGTTCCGGCGGCATTCGTGGCCGTGACGTCAAAGCGCTGGCCGGACCCGAAGTTGTAGGTCACGGCTTTGCCCGATGTGTTGACGACTTTGAATGTCATCCGCACGGCTTGTCCCGATTTGTAGGATGCTTTTTGCGTGGTCAGCGTTCCCGGCTGGGCCGAGCCAGGCAGTTTTAGCACCTGCGAGATAGGGGGAATGCGGTTGGCGCTCAGCGGCGGCGTTCCGGCGGCGGTCTGAGCGAATGCCGGTAGCGCAGCGGCGGACAGCGTTGCGGACGCGATGAGGAGAAAAACTGGTTTCATACTGGAGATTCTTCCCGTTTTGCCTGCTGCCAAACCGTTTCCATCTCGGCGAGCGTCAAGTCCGAGACGGCGCGGCTCGTCTCTGCCGCGAACCGCTCAATAAACCGGAACCGGGCGGCAAACCGAAACGTCATCCGGCGCAGGGCGTCTTCGGGGTCTATTTTCAAACGCCGGGCGACGTTGACCAGCGTGAACAGCAAGTCGCCTAGCTCGTCCCCGGCGCGGGCAGTCTGGCCCGCCGCAATCTCCGCCCGAAGCTCGGCGATTTCTTCTTCCACTTTGTCCAGCACTTCGCTTGTAGACGGCCAGTCGAAGCCCACTTTAACGACGCGCCCCGACACTTCCGATGCCCGCATCAGCGCGGGCAGGCCTGCCGGAATGCCGTCGAGAATGCTGCGGCGGTCTTCGTAGCCCGGCTCGGAGCGCTTGATCTGTTCCCAGTTTGTCAGCACTTCGTCGCTGCCGGAGACCGTGACTGCCCCGAAGACGTGCGGATGGCGGCGGATTAGCTTCTCGGTGATGCTCTGGGTCACCTGGGACAGCGTGAACGCGCCGGTTTCCGACGCAAGCTGAGCATGAAAGACGACTTGAAGCAGCAAGTCTCCCAGCTCTTCCGAGAGCTTTGCGGGACTTTGGGCGTCAATGGCTTCCACGACTTCATACGCTTCTTCAATGACGTACTTCCGCAGCGAAACCGGCGTCTGCTCCCGGTCCCAGGGGCAGCCGTTTGGGCCGCGCAGCCGGGCCATGACCTGTGCCAAAGCGTCAAAGTCGGCAGGCGTTTCGGCGGGCAGCGGGGCGGGCGCGAAGACGCGCAGGGGGATGTTTTCGCGGCGCAGCGCTTCGGCAATCGGGATGCAGGTCGGGTCGCCAATCAGGGGATGGCCGGGAACGGCGTATACGACATCCCCGGCCTGCGCGGCTTCCAGCACACGCTGGACGGCGTTCGCATCGCTGAGGTCGTCTAAGTGAGCGTCAAAAGTAACGCCCCCTGCGTCCGACTCCAGCCACTGAACCGCCGGGTGCAAGTGCGAGCGGGCGAATTTGGGGCCGGACATGCTTTTGAGCGCGTCCCATGCGCCGAGGCTGAGGCCGTCGCGGGTATCAGACGGGCCGAGGCCGATGAGAGTGAGCATGAGTGTTTTCCGAAAAAGCCCCCCGCCACGGTTTGAATGGGGCAGGGAGCAGGAGAGGAACGGAGGACGCAACAAGGACAGAGGGCGCGGCAAGCAGCGCCCCTACGGATGCGCCGCCGGGGCAAACGGCGAGCCGCTGGGGGCCGGAGCGCCGCCGGGAGCAGGAGCGCCGGGCGCGGGGCCGCCGGGAGACGGCAGCGAGGGCGGAAGCGGAGCGGGATGGGTCAGCGCCTGCACAACCGAAGCATACTGCGTCGGGGCGGTAATTTTAACCGCGCCGGCAAAGTCTCGCAATTGCTGCTGGAACTGCTGCTGGGCCTGGGGGTCCGCGCCGGCCTTCTGCTGAAGGAGCTGGGCGCGGATAAGCTCTTTGACCTTGTCCAGCGGCAGCACTTGTTTCTGGTCTACCCGGTCCACGACTTTGACAATCCAGAAAGACGACGGGCCGACGGCAATCGGGGCGGTCACGGTGCCGACTTTGGCCGTCTTGAGGGGGCCAATCAACGCGCCGAGACTGGGCGGGGCGGGGTCGAGCGGAATCCACTGGGCAATGTCGCCGTCGGGGGAGGACTTGTCCGTGGACTGCACGACCTGGCTTTCAAACGTCTGGCCGCCGGCGATGGCTTTGGCAATCTGCTGGGCCTGCGCGAGCGAGCCGACTGCGATATGCTTGATGTGGACACGGGGCGGCTCGGTGAACGCTTTGTCTTTGTTGGCATTGTAGAACGCGGTGATGTCGGCATCAGAAACGGTCGCACCTTTGGTCAGGAGCTTGAGCTGGGCGAGCTGCGGCTTGACCTGCAGGTCCTTGAACAAGTCGGGGGTCAGGCCGGCGTCGGTGAGGGCCTGCTCAAACGGCTTGGTGCTGCGGGCTTCCTGGATTAGCTTGATGTTGTCGTACTGCTGATTGATCTCGGCGTCGGTGGGCGCGACGCCCTGGTCCTGGGCCAGTCCCTCCACCATGAGATTTTGCAGAAGCTGCTGGATGACCAGCCTGCCTGCGGGCTGGCCGACCGGCGCGAACGACTGCGGGCTGCCGTTTGCGACAAATCCTTGAAGCTGGTCGTAAAACTCCGTCTGGCTGAGGTTCAGGGCATTGCCTTTGGGCGTCGTCACCGTCGCTACCGGCCCGGAGTCGCTGCCGCCGGCAGTGAATGAGCTTCCGCCGCCGCTGCTGGTAGGGGCGTGGTTGTCGCACCCGGACAGAACGAGTGGAACAACCGCCATTGAAGAAAGAACGGCCAGGGAGGTCAGCCGCGCCGCACGGCGTCGTGTCAGTTGCGTAATGCGATGCATGGTAATAAAAGCGCTCCTTTGAATAGCGAACAGAGAACAAACAGATTTCAACAAATCAATTACAGATAAACGCGCTAAAGTGCGCGTCGCCCGCGCAAACTCAAGATCAGGTCTACTTCGCCCCGGCTGAGCTTGGTCTGACGCGCAATCTCGGCGGGATCGGAAACGCCGGCTGCCAGCAGCGCATAAACCGGCGCATAACGCGGGTCCGGTTCAAGCTGTGCCGGACGCTCTTCTTGCGCCTGCGGCTCAGGTACGGCAGCCGCCGCTGCGGGGCGGAAAGAAGTCGGCTGCGCCTGCGCCGCTTCCACGGCTTCCAATCGCCGGGCAAGGCTTGTCGCCAGTGTTTCCAATGTCGCGCAAAGCTGCTCCAACTCAGACGTGTCGGCGGCCTGGCTTGGCGCGGCGGGCGAGACCGGCGGCACGGCGCGGGCGGCGAGGTCGCGCCGGGCGATCCACCAGAGTGCGCCGGTGAAGACCAGCACCAGGAGTTGCACTAACAGCACTTCGATTGGCAATTCTTTCCGTTGGTTTGCGAGACGGCTTGACGGCAGCGATTTTGTGGAAGCGATTCTGCACGAGGTTTTGCACGAGTAGTTGAAAACTACTCGCTAGGTTAAGCGTCCTGCGGACGCAAGATAAAGTCTGAGGGCTTTATCCGTTACCCGAAGGGTACTTCCCCTAGCAGATACGCAGTAATGCCGCAGGCATAGTAGTTTTCAACTACTCGTGCAAAACCTCGTGCAAAACCATTTCTGTCTTGCTCGCCGCCCGTCACAGAGCCGCTTGCAGCATCTTGCCGCTGGACACCTGCCGCCCAACCAGCAGTGTAATCCGGTGCGACCCGGACCGGCTCCGCAGAACGTCCGGCTTCAGCCAGAGCCAGAGCCGGCGGCCTTCATCCTCCACGACAATGCGCTCTACGGCAAGAATGGGAACATCCGGGTACACGCCGAGCAGGACCACTTCGTCCGGCCCGAGATGCGCGGTCTCGGCCAGCCGCCGCCGCTCCGCCGAAGCCTCGCCAAATGCCTTGCCGCGCCGGGTCACCGGCATCCGCGCTTGAATGCTGTCCCCGCCCCAGCGCACACGCGGCTCGGCGAAGCGCGGCAGGCGCAGTGGGTGCGTCGGCGGCGTTTGCACCGGCCAATCCCGCAGCGGCGTTGTTTTCGGCAGCGGCAGCAGGGGAACAATCTGGGTCCGCACCGGAGCTGCCGGCAGGTGCAGAAAAGCGTCAGGCAGCGCGGTCACGCCCGCCCACCATTCCAGCGGAACGGCTTCAATTTGAGGGGCTTCTGCCCCGGCGCTCGGCATGGCCCGAATCTCCGGCACCGGCAAGGCATAATTGCCGAGTGCAAGCGTTACCGACGGCAGCAGGTCGCTCTCGTTTAGCCCCATCGCCGCCGACGGCACGGATGCCGCACGAACCGACACCAACGGTATCCAATCCGTTCGCGGCAGAACGGGCGGCGGCAGGGCGAGAGCGCCTGCGTGAACTTCGGCGGTAATTGCCCGCTCTGCGCTTTCCACTTGGCGTACACCGACCCGGCTGACCAGTCGGCCTAATGCTCGGCGCACTGCCTGCCAGGCTTTTGATTGGGTTTCTTCTCGTCGGTCTTCTAGGCTTGTGCCGGTGTCTGCTCGTCGCTCCATAACATTTTGATTGCCGCTTCAATCCGCGCCGCCGGCTCGGCGGGGTCCATTGTCCGCCCGATTTCCGTCAGCAGCCGCGTCGCTTCCGCCCGCAGGGTGATGTCGGGGCTTGGCAGACGGACCCGGACCGGAGAACCGCTGTCGGTGACCTGTAAAAAGTATTCGGTGTCCGAGATGTCCTGCCAGGCCCCGGCTTCTTTGAGCGGCGGCACCCGGCTTGCCGTAATCTGCACGGCTTTCCGGCCTGCCGCCGACACGGCGTCCAGCACGGCGGGGTCCGATACTAAAAACAGCTCCGGCTTCTGCTCCAAGTGGCTGATAAGATTGCCGGCAATCACGTCGCCATGAATGTATTTTTCTAAAACGTCGCCGTACAAGATGCGCTGCAGCTTGGTCGCCCGCACTGGTTCGGTGTAGCGGAATTCCAACGGCAGGCCGTAAGCGTCCGTCACCATCGCCCCGCCCATGAACACGTCTTCCGCTACGGCCTGCGACAGCACATAGCCGAGCGTCAGCTTTGCCGCCGCCATTTTCGCTTACTCCCGTGACATCTTCCGACGTTTGGATACGGCGAAATGCATCTCTGCGTTCCGCCGTTGTCTTTGTCTTAGTCTGCGCTTAGTGTAACCTATTCCCGCCGGAGTGTCAAGCCTAGAGTACGTGCCGTGCAAGCCTGAACCCGGCAGCGGGGACTAATACGGCGGGGCATTTCAGTTCTAAATCTTACGTCGGCCTGCAATGGCCCGCTCGATAAACACGACGACGACCGCGCCGAGCGCCGCCAGCAGAATGCTCGGAATGTTGAAGTGGGTGCGGAAGCCCGTGTTGCCGCCGGAAATCAGATAGTAAATAAAGCCGCCGACAATCGCGCCTGCGATGCCTAAAAGCGCGGTCCCCCAAAAGCCGCCGGGCTTCTGCGATGGGCCCGGCACGACCGCTTTTGCCAGCAGCCCGGCCAGAAACCCGACAACCAGCCACATGATGACTGTTCCAATCCATCCAAACATTTTTTGTGTCCTCCGCTTCTAATTATATCTCATTGTATCCATGCCTGCCTGCTATTAAACTGCGCTTTCCGAACTTAAACAGCGCGTTTTGAGCGTGTTTTTGGAACGGCTTTCGGGTATGTAGTGTTCAAATACTATGAGCATCACACTTCTGGAACCCACGAGTTCAGCCCCGGTTGCCGTCTCAAATCCGGCTCCCGCCGTACCCGCAAAGCCGCGTCTCTGGATGCCGCAGCAAGCGCAGTTTACGCCTGCCGCGCTGGAGGAGTCCTGGGGGCGGCAGATCCACAGCCGGATCGAAGCGCTGGGCATTCCGATTGAGATATTGAAGCAGAACCGGATTACCGGCCTGCGCGGCGAGGACGAGCGGGCGACCTATAACAAGGCCAAGCGGACACTGGCCGTGGTCGCGAGCGCCCCCGGCGCGGCGAAGCTGCAGCCGATCCCGCCGAGCGCCGACTGGCAGTTCCATGTCGCGGAAGGCTGCCCGGCGCACTGCCAGTATTGTTATCTCGCGGGCAGCCTGGCGGGTCCGCCGGTCATCCGGGCGTTCGCGAACCTGCCGGGCATTCTGGACAATCTGGCCCGTTACGAGAAGCCGGGCGCGGGCCGCAACGAAGCGCTGGGAACGACCTTTGAAGCGTCCTGCTACACCGACCCGCTGAGCTTAGAGCATTTGACCGGCAGCCTGGCCGAGTGCATCCGCTGGTTCGGCACCCGCGAGAACGCCTACCTGCGCTACACGACAAAGTTTGATGCGGTCGAGCCGCTGCTGGATTTGCCGCACAACGGGCACACTCGGCCCCGCGCCTCGGTCAATGCCGATAGGGTCGCCCGGCGTTTGGAAGGCGGTGTCGCGCCGGTCGCGTCCCGTTTGAACGCCCTGCGCCGCCTGGCCCTGCCGCGCTCCGAGGGTGGGGGCGGTTATCCGATTGGCGTGGTCATCGCGCCGATTATTCCCGTGGAAGACTGGGAAGCGCAGTACACGCAGTTGTTGGACGACGCGCAGGAAGCGGTCGGCTTCGCGCCGGACATCACGTTTGAGCTGATTACCCACCGCTTCACGCCCGGCTCGAAAGAAGTGTTGCAGTCGTGGTATCCCAAAACTTCGCTGGACATGATCGAAGAGACCCGCGTCGAGAAGCGCAACAAGTTCGGCGGCGTGAAGTACGTCTACCAGAAGGACATGATGACCGCCCTCCGCCGCTTCTTCGAGGCCGAGATTACCCGCCGGTTCCCGCAGGGGCGGATTTTGTACTGGACATAAAGCGCAGCAGCAAGAGCGAGAGGATTTATTCCTCTCGCTCTTTTTCTTGACAAGTTGTTGATAACCCATTATAATTAGCCAGTTGTCTAATTAGATGATTGGCTAAGTATATAAAATGGAAAACAACAATGAAAATGAAATGGCTTGTAATTCTCGCGGTGCTTTTGCTGGCCTTTGTGGTCAAGGCCGACGCACAGAATGCGGCGCATCGGGAGACGCCGATTACCTTTGCCGGTGCGGGCGGCGTCATGCTGGCCGGGACGCTGACTTTGCCTAGCGCTTCCGGTGCGCCTGTGCCGGGCCTGGTGCTGATTGCCGGAAGCGGGCCAACCGACCGGGACGGCAATTCAGGGCTGGGTTTGCAAACAGATTTGCTGAAGCAGATCGCGCGGCGGCTGGCGCAGGAAGGGATTGCCAGCCTGCGTTACGACAAGCGGGGGGTCGGCGGCAGCGTGATGTCGGCGCAGGATGAGGCGCACCTCGCAGACTATGTCGTGTGGGAGAACTTCGTCGGCGACGCCGTCGCCGCGCTGCACAGTCTGCAGAGTCAGCCAGGGCTGGATGCCCGGCGGACCGGATTTCTCGGCCATAGCGAAGGCGGCTTGATCGCCCTGCAAGCGGCGGACCAACTCCAAAAAGAACACGCGCAGTCGCCAAGCCTGCTGGTGCTGGCCTCTACCCCAGGCCGCACTCTCGATGTTGTCATCAATGAGCAGCTTGTCCAAACGCTTAAGATGCAAGGGGCGACGCCGGCGCAGACGGACTATTTTCTCTCCAAGAACCGGGAGATTGCCGCCGAGATTGAGCGCACCGGAGTCGTGCCGGACGATGTTCCCGCCGGTCTTGCCGCCCTGTACCCCGCTTATGCCGGCAAGTTCCTCCGCAGCATTCAGCTCGCGGACCCGGCAAAGCTTGCCGCCCAATTTCCCGGCCCGGTGCTGGTCCTTCAAGGACAGAAAGATGTTCAAGTCTCCGCCGAACGTGATGCCCCGGCGCTCAAAGCCGCACTGAGCAGCCGGGCGCACGGCGCGTTCCAAGTCTCGCTTATTCCGAACGCAAGCCACAACTTGAAGAGTGTGACAAGTGAAGACGATCCAGGGGTAGCAGGTCCGGTCGCGCCCGAAGCGCTTTCCGCACTTTGCGGCTGGCTGCACTCCACCTGGAAAATGAGCGCATCTCAGAAGATGAGCGCGTTTCAATGAAGATGGACAGCGTCTTCAAAGCGCTGGCGGACCCAACGCGCCGCCGTATCTTGCAGCTTCTTGGTGACCGCGAAATGACGGCAGGGGAGATTTCCGGTCTGTTCGACATCTCCGCGCCGTCCATGTCGCACCATTTTGGCGTCTTGAAACAGGCGGATTTGATCGCGTCCCGGCGCGGCGGGCAGCAGATTTATTACTCGCTCAATACGACAGTTTTTCAGGATGTCCTCGCGGCTGTCATCACGCTTTTGCCGACTTCTGATGCCGAAGAAGTCAAAGAAAAATCTCAAGAGGAACCCGCATGGAAACCAAGCCCGCAGCATTGACAATTCTTTTTTTTGCCGCCGCGACTGCCGTTTACGATGCCCTGCTCAACCCGTATCTGCCCGCTGTTATTCCTAGTCACTGGAATATCAACGGGCAGGTGGACGGCTACAGCCCCAGAATCGTCCTATATCTTTCCCTGTCTCCGCTGCTCCCGCTGCTGCTCTTGTACGTCATCCCGAGTATGCCTTCGCGTCTGCTGGAGAGGCAGTCGCTTAGGGCGACCAACTACATGCTGGTCGCAATCGCTGCGTTTTTGTTCTATGCCGGCATCGTCACACTCCAACTCGTGCTGCATCCGGGGCTGCCTGAAGGCAAGTTTGTCCTGACCGGGGTACTGCTGCTGCTGATGCTGCTCGGCAACGTGCTGGGCAAAACGCGCCGCAATCCGTGGTCCGGCATCCGCCTGCCGTGGACGCTGGCATCCGATTCGAACTGGATCGCGACGCACCGTATGGCTGGACGCCTCTGGGTGGGTATGTCTCTCGCCGGGATTGCCCTGCTGTGGCTTGGGCTGCCGATGACGCTGCTTTTGCCCGCAGTGCTGCTGCCGCTGGTTGTCATTCCTATTCTCTACTCTTACCTGCTGTTCCGGCGAACACAGGAAAACGGGGAAGGCCCCGCCTGAAAAACTTCCTTGCACTTTTTTTGTCTCACCCCCTTGACAAGCTGTTTTTGCCATAGTAAAATAGGGCGTAATAGAATACTATGGCGAACGAACCCGACACATTTGAGATGCAGACACCGGAGCAGTGGAAAGCGTTCTCGCATCCGCTGCGGCTGCGGATTTTGGAAGAACTGGCAGGCGAGCCGCGTACCAATGAAGAGCTGGCGGCGGCTTTGGGCGAGCTGAGCGGCAAGCTGTATTTCCACACCAAGAAGCTGCTGGACGCCGGACTGATCGTGTTGGACAGCACCCGCCAAAAAGGCCCCATCACTGAGAAGCTGTACCGCGCCGTCGCCCGCCGGTTCACTGCGCCGACGCCGGTCAAGGGCGGCAAAACCCCGCCGCTGGAGTTGTACCTTGCCGCAGGGCTGGACTTGTACCGCAGCGCCTGGGCGGAGACAAGCGGGGAGTTAGCCGAGCTTGGCTTTCATCTGGTCCTGCCGCTTGAGCCGGAGCGTCGTGCTGAGTTCGCTGTCCGGGTTCGGGCGCTGTTTGAGGATTTCAAGGCCGCCGGCTCAGAAGCGCAGGACGCGCAAAAGACCGCGCTGACGGTGGTGCTGCACACATTAGATCGAAGCAAAGAAGACGCAAAGGA
>JAABUO010009951.1_pt1 | contig 10578 bp, 13 predicted proteins | sample 5559291 | NCBI WGS metagenome assembly JAABUO01 (sample SAMN10711878, study PRJNA513372) | rock metagenome | isolation source: Antarctica rocks | place: Antarctica: Victoria Land, Finger Mt sud
TCATGTTGAGGCCCCAGGTTTCTGACCCATCACTTGAGGGTGTATATGCTGACTATGCTGGGAGTATGACCCACATCATACATCACCTGCAGGCAACTTCTGCCAAGCATTATGAAGAGAAAGATGCACGCCTGGAGTACCTCAGCTGGCGTGTATGGTTCATGAAACGTAACCACGCCAGAGTGAAAAGGGAGGATGCCAAGACCCTTGCTGCAGAGAAGGTTGATCTGCCGGAAGACGATCCTGTTCTGGATACAGAGGATGCATCTGATGAGGAAACCCCTCTTATTTTTGACCCTACAGCATCCCAGAAAGCAGCAGGCACCACCAAGCCACCCCTATCTGAGTCCTCCAAGCGTCCACAGCCATCTAAAGGCGTCAAGCCTGTGGCTACGAAGTCAGACCGCAGGACCCTTGATGATGAGGATGTCACAAGTCCAGGCGATGTGTCAGCCTTCTTTGATCACCGTGTGGATGGGCTGTACATCATTTTGATCAGTTTGCATGGGCTGGTCCGTGGGCAACAAATGGAGCTGGGCAAGGATCCCGATACTGGAGGCCAGGTCAGAAACATCTTTTGTCAGCTGATGTCGGATTTGATAGCTGCAGTGAAAAGACATCCCCTGATGCTCTTTGTACACAAACGGTGCAGCCTCACCTGCATCATCTCGCAGCTTCACTCTCAAGTTGCTGTCTTGTCAGCTGTACATTGCATCATCACCCAAAGTTCAGCACAGAGTTGCACAGGACTGTCGCCTGTTTCCCAGTTGACTCATTCATGAAGTTGAGTTCCACCAGCAAGCGTCGATGCCTGTGCATGCTCAGTCGCATGTCCATGTAGCAAATTGTCCAAGGACAAGCAGGAATGAAGCGAGGTGTTCAAAAGCATGTTGCGCATGCTGCCTTGTCTCACTCCTCTTGCCAACGCCTTTATAGGTTTGCAGCTGATGTAGCACAGAATTGCAAAGCAGCATAGCTCAGAAAGCCACAGAGCTATGCTGCGTTACAAATTGTGTGATCAGTCAGGTCTTTAACACCTCCCCATGGCATGCTGCAAGTGTCCACCCCACTGGAGCATACATGCCACCAGGAACTACTATGACATGACAACATGTGAGTGCGTGCAGATCAAGTATGTGGTGGAGCTAGCCAGTGCATTGGCCAAGCACCCTGCCGTGTATCGTGTAGACCTGCTGACTCGATTGATCAAGGACCCCAAAGTGGCGAAGGAGTATGGGCAGGAGGAGGAGTGCATCTTGAAGCCTGAGGGGGCAGAGAATGATTTGGGTGGAGCCTATATTGTGCGCCTGCCCTGTGGGCCTGTAGATCAATACATCAGGTATGCTGCCCCTGTCATGTCAGGTGTCTGATGATCTGATGGTCTAATCCGGTACCCCTGCACTTGCAGTTTGTGTCAGTGATGTCTGATGCTCTGACCCTGTACCTCTGCAGTTGCAGTTTGTGTTACCATGCAATACATGCGTTGACGATGCATGCAGTAATGAGCATGCTGATGTCTCAAGTCTCTTGACTCTGAGCAGTGGCTGCACAGCAACTGTATATGCTCTCAGCATCCCTGGAAGGTATCACCATGATGCCTGCATTTTGCTGCTTCACATGCTCTGGTGGGCATCTTTGCAACCACATTTGCTGATTGGCTTCACAGGAAGGAGAAGCTGTGGCCTCATGTACGTGAGTTTGCAGACCGTGGCATTGCTCATGCCAAGAGAATGGTGACAACCCTGGCAGAGGCAAAAACTCCCTGTGAGCTGTATGTCATCCATGGGCACTATGCAGACGCTGGGGAGGTGGCAGCCCTCATGTCATCCACTCTGGATGTTGACATGTGCATGACTGGCCACTCCCTGGGGCGCAACAAGCTTGAGCATCTGTTGGCGTCTGGCACGGTGAGCAAGGCTGAGATTGAGTCCACCTACAAGATCAGCAGGAGAGTGGAAGCAGAGGAGCGGGCTCTGGAGTCTGCTATCATGGTCTTCACGTCTACCAAACAGGAGATTGATGAGCAGTGGGGCTTATATGATGGGTTAGCTTCCTGTGCTTGCAATTTTTGCCTTCTGTCTGGTTCCAGTGAGCTGACTGTGTGGCAGCAAGCTTACTACACTACATGTTCAAGCTCACTTGCCATATGTTTTGGATGCATCCACAAACATCCCTGGCTTGGTTTGCATCCACTATCATGGACGCAGGCAAATCCAGCTTTTGGCCAACACAAGGCACCAGTTCTGGCCATATTTCAGACAGGACACAAGGTTGCCATTAACTCTGCTATGCATACTTCAAGATCCAACCTCTGATGCGAGCCCTTTCAATGACTGAAACGTGATGCAAAAGGTTGCCATCTACACTGCCATGCACCTGCAAGCCTTGACCTGTACATCACACCATCACCGGCTAGGCAAGAGCTGACTCCTTGTCAAATATCTGCAATCACCTTGATCTGCGGCATCTGCCATGCTGACTCAGCTGCGCTGCTAGGCATTTGAATTCAGGACCTGGATCAGACTGTTTTCAGATATCTTTAGTTGTTGCCTTTCTGATCTCGAATTGGTTTTGCATGCTTCTGTTGATAGCCCTTCTGATCAAGACAGCATGCTGTGTAGGTTTGACCCATCACTGGAGAAGGTCCTGCGCAACAGGCGAAGGACTGGGCGGCACATGCCTTACATGAATGTCATTCCTCCCGGCCTTGATTTCAGCAACCTCAAGGTGGACTTACCAGAAGATCCAGTGATCAAGGAGATGCAGCAGCACAAGCCTGCCTATGGGGGCTCCACCCCCAAGGCTCCCCAGGACTCCCCCAAAAGCGGGGGTGGCAGGACCCCCAAGAACATGAGTGAAAGCAGTAAGCGGCAATTGCTCCATCTCAGCTGGTCTGTCTCAATATGCTGATGATGTACAGCTGCAAGCATGCAATAGTGCCTGTGGCAGACTTTCGTCATCAACGCACATGGCAGTTGTTCAGAATGTTTGGACTAGCCCTTGCACTGTTGCAGATTTCTGCTGTGTAATCAACTGTCAACATCACTCATCCAACACAGCAGATTGACCTCAGCCTGGTGCTTGAACCTGACAGATAATGCCTTCCCATTGTTCATCTTGCAATTGTTGTGTTGCACTGCAGCTGCTTGTTCTTTGAGTCCAGGTTTATGTCATCATTGTGACGTCGCAGCAAAGCCACAGAAGGGCGGTCAACACTCGCATTGGGTGGTGTGCCTGATGGGTATTATGACTGTACGTCAAGCATGCCCTTCATCGCCTCGGATTGTGTCTGATGTTGCACTGACTGTCTGTCCTGTGTGTGACTGCAGCTCGTGATTTTGGGGACCAACCTGAGCCTCCAATATGGAAGGTGAGCATCCTCTTCCTCTCTCTTGCCCAAAACTTCAGACTGAAACAGCAGCACAAATCTGTTGGCAAAGCAATGTGTCAATTTGGTCCCAACCTTGTGCATGCAACAATCCTACTACACCTGTGCATACCAGATAAAGAATTGGAATGACATTGTAGTGACCTGGCTTGCTGTTCCAGCCATTACTCCTTGTTTGGTATTGCAGGAGATCAGTAAGTACCTGAGGAACCCCCACAAGCCGGCCATCCTGGCCATGAGCCGGCCGGACCCCAAGAAGAACATCACCACCCTGGTGAAGGCCTTTGGGGAGAACAAGACTCTCAGAGGGCTGGCCAATCTGGTGCTCATCATGGTCAGTTGCTGTACTCTTTCTAATTGTATGTGTGACAAACTCTTCAGGGCCATTTTGTTCTTGATACTACTTTCTTTTGTTCCTGGTTGATTTGCTCCCTTTAGCCAGCATCAACAGAGTCAGGAGTGCTGCCTTTTGCTGCTGAGAAGGCTTTGGCAGGGGAATTGGACCGGGCTGTTTCAGTCTGTGTGCCTGTGCTGTGCTTGCTTGTGCTTGGACAACGGCTGGCATGTGCAATGATGTTTTCAGTACAAGCAGCAGACCCACGCCACTCTGGATCAGCCTGCCATTTGTAACTGTGTTGACCCAAGATACTTCCCTGCAGGAGAATGCTGAAACTAGTCCCAGCGTTTCCGAGTTTGGATTCACACGGGCATTTCCCAGTTAGCGATGTTTTTGTATCCGACTTTGTATCCACAAGAGCCTATGCAATCTTCATACCTGTTCCTGCAATTGCACGCAACATGCAGTCACCCCACATACCGATGGGTGCTGCAGTCTATTGGTCAAATGGTCATAGCTGACCCAATGACCTTCAACATCTAATGAATACATGAATGAATGCAGGGCAACCGTGAGCTGATAGACAGCATGGCAGGAGGCAGCGCCAAGGTGCTCACTCAGGTCCTGAAGCTGATTGACAACCACGACCTGTACGGCTCTGTGGCCTACCCAAAGAGGCACACCCAGAAGGACATCTCAGACATCTATCGCCTCTGCCTTGCCACGCATGGTGTCTTCACCAATGTCGCTCTCCAGGAGCCCTTCGGTCTAACTGTCATTGAGGTCTGTGCTTGAGCCAATAGGAATCACTTGAGAACACAAGATCGAAAGCAAAGAAGTCAACACAAACCCGTAAACCTCTCTCGATCACTTCCTGATGCATATGAGGCTGTTTTGTTGCACCTCACGACTTCATGGAGACTAGAGCTTGCAGAGTCTTTGAACATATGTACATCTGACTGCAACCTGCTTGCCACTGTATGCTTTTCACAGCAATGATGCCATAGCGACTGTCGGACATGCGGTGCAAACTCTGCTGGCGCATTTTAACAACCGTCAGGACACTTCGTGCATGTTCTAATCATCAGTCTGCTTGTAACATACGCTGACTGTGTGTCACATATGCTGACTGCGTAGGCAGCGGCACATGGGGTGCCCACTGTGGCCACCAAGAATGGAGGTCCAGTAGACATCATGTCCACCCTTCATCATGGTTTGCTGGTGGACCCCAACAGCAGCAAGGAGATTGCTGATGCCTTAGTCAAGATCCTGACTGAGCCCAAGGAGTGGGAGGAGATGAGCAACAACGGCATCAAGAACATCATGGCTTACAGCTGGCCCAGTCACTGCAAGCAGGTGCTTGAGAGCCTGGAAAAGGAGAAGCAGTACACCAAGACACACACGGTGCGCTCACATCATGTATAAGAAATTGCAACTCCGTGTGGCCTACAAGCAGGTGCTTGAGAGCCTGGAATAGGGGAAGCAGCATAGCAAGACACACACATTATGCTCACACCATCTGACAGAAACAGCATTGTGTTGTTGCGTACGATTGGCTTGTGACTGCGTTCAAGTTTGGACAGATTGTAGCAGGATGCCTGAGCTTGTCCACCCAACACTCATTGCGGTGCTGTTTGCGGTGATGTGACAGCTGTCTCTCCATTGCAACTGCTTCTGACAAGCCTGCAGAAGCAGAAGCAGTATTGCAATATGCCCATGTTAGATAGATCACAGTATCGTGTCTGTTGCAGAGGGTCTGCCTCCACTCCTATGCTTGCATAGTCAGAGCAGCCTATGGCACGATTTGGTAGTTGTTTTTACAAGCTTAGGACAGAGTGCACAGGATTGGCAGTCTGATCAGTGACCTCCAAATTCCCCTCAAACCACAACCCACATGCACAGCAAAGCTCTCTGGCATCTTGTTGCTGACAATGGTCATTTGGGTGCTGAAACCACCGTGCTGACAGCTCACTTTTGGGCTCGAGAGCTGCTTGATATCTACCAAATTTGGGTTTGGGTTGAACCCTAAGATACTAACCCAATATGGGTTACTGCAGAAGCACAAGGGGCGGTTGAGTGGCAGCCTGGATGTGAGTAATAGGGGAGCCATGGACCGCATGATGAGCACGCCCCTGGCTGCTAAGGAGAGGGGTATCACCCACAGAATCAGCAAAGACCGCGCTGACTTCTGGAAGGAGGAACAGAATCAGCCCAAGGACAAGAAGGACAACCACACAGGTCTGCTCACTCACAGCATGCCTGCAATACACTGTGCCTCCCACTCACAGCATGCCTGCAATACACTGTGCCTCCTACTCACAGCATGCCTGCAATACACTGTGTCTCAAACACACAGGAATGTGACACAGGAATGTGGTTATTTTTGGAGGACGTTTTGGTCCAGTTGCAGACGCTGCCCAGCGTCACCAGCAATCAAAACACCTGCAAGATCTTTTCTCAATGTTTCTGTCACCTGAAACAAGGAACGAGGCAGTATTTTCTTGGAAACCTGCATCTTTGGCTGTCACTGTTTCAAACATAGTTTAGGAGCACCTCTGGGCACGCCCGTGCTGGATCACTGGCCTTCTTCTGCAAGTTTATCACCTGAAACAGAGGACAAGTTTCAACCTGCTGCACCTTTCGCTGCCACCGTCTCAAGGCAATTTAGACACACCTCAAGTTCCTGCTGGTAATGTGCGTGTTGGGCTTGCGTGACTGGCCTGTTTCTGCAGGTTCCAACCTGAGAGGGCAGGACAGGAAGCACTTTGTGGTGGTGCCTCTGGATGGTGCCTTCAGGGTGAAGGATATGGCCCCTTCTATCCAGGCCGTCAAGAAGGCAGCAGCTGCCAGCAATGGAGCCGTGGGCGTGGGCCTTGTCAGCATGATGGGCTTTGAGCACACCAGGAATGAACTGTCGGTACGCAACCAATCCTGTCTTTGGGAGTCAGCAGTCGAGGCGACAGACAATAACTGTGAATTCTGAGAAGTTTGATGGAGACGGCTCATTCAGTTCTGTTTTGGACCTCAGAAAGGTGCAAGTTTCGTAGGTGGAATCAATGCAAGGCTCATGCAAAGGCAAGCGCACGTGTACATCAACAGGCTCTGGCGCTGCTGTTTCTGCTCATTTTTACCATTGCCCTGGTCCAAACTGATCTGAACAAACAACGCAAGGTCATTAACTTTGTCAAAGCAAGCAATCTATTGCTCCAAGACTGACCAGCAGCACATTTGGTGATGCACCATTGATGTCACGTTGCAGGAGGCAGATGTTGATCTAGATGGGCTGGATTGGATTGTCTGCCACTCTGGTGCCGACATCTGGCATGGCCAGCAAGACGGGCAGTGGGAGGCTGATGAACACTGGGAGCAGCTCATAGACTTCAGGCATGCTCTCCCCCTGTCTTGTACACACAGTGGCCTAAAGACCATTGCAAGCATGGCAGCTGGCTCAAGGCAGCTTGTTGGCTTGATCAAGAGTTACTGTGGCATTTTGAACCCAACCTGAAGCCTGTGGCATTACTTGGATGCGGTTCAGAGTGCGACTTGGCAAGACCGCTTTCCTGTCATTGATGTATGCGTATTCTGCATATGTGCCAATGGCACTGCCTGGGGTGCCTGTCAGGTCCAGAAATGCTGATCAGTGTGCCGACCAGGCAAGCAGGGGAACACCATGCAGCTTGCGCTAACTGACTGTCTTGGGAGTCAGCAGAAGCATGTCCTGCTGCCTGAAGCATAGCCTGATGCTGGTGCCATTTTTGTGTAAGGCAAGGAGGCCAAGCTGGGTGGTGTGACTGTGCAGATGGGACAGAGTGTCACTGCAGCGTTTGCTGACTAAGCTGATGACAGCCCCCACTCTGCTCACCCCTGCCCCCAGCGTGAAGGGCCTGTCCCCCCTGGCAAGGGCCCTGGCCAGCATGCCTGACCCTGACAAGGAGGAGAAGGGGGTGCACCCCCAGCACGTCTGCATCCAGCTGGATAGGGAATCCAAATCCATTCTAGGTACCCTACCTGCCTACTGTTTGCTTATCCACTGTATGCCACAATCCTGCTGCATTGCATACGCATGACTCATTTCAATGACCTACTATGTGTTTGATCTTGTGCTGCCTGATTGCTTGGTAAACTGTCCGCCTTAACATTGCTGCTCATCTTACACCTACAGCATTCACTACGATGCACTCAGGGTTTCCCGCCTCGTCAGGAGGACCATACAAGGCTGGTAACATCACCCCAGTGTAGGCCATCTTTGCTAGCCAAAAGATGTCGCACTCCTGCAGCACACTCACACCCTCTGAGTCCTGCTAGCAACATCAGCAGCTGCATGGCTAGCTCACTACAACACCTGAACTCTGTTGTGTACATGCCTGCAGGCCAAGGCACAGGCAATCACAAGTTGGCGGTCAGCACAGCTGTGGTGGATCGTTTGAGGCGGCGCCTGCGCAGCAATGGTTTCAGAGCACATCTCACCCTGCAGATGGTACCAGAGGACGATGATCTCATTTCCAACGTGCACATCACCCCTCTCAGAGCCAGCAGAGCCCTGGCCCTTCGATACCTGGCCAACAAGTTCAATCTGGACATGGAGCGCATCACTGTAAGATCTCTCACTCTGCCGCGCAGTATGCATGCGAGGCTGTGTGGCATGCTGTACTTCATGTTACATGGTTGAGAAAGACGCAGCATCAAATCTGCGTTGTATTTAGTCTGTTTTTGCTGCCCTGGAAGTCTCAGTGAAGGCTGAAATCAGCAGACTGTGCTAGACAGCAGCCCACAACATGGATTCTGAGCTGTGCTGTGCTGTCTGTCCAGGTGATTGTGCTGCCTCCAACAGTGTCTAAGAAAAACGAGATGTATCAAGTGGGCTCATACACCAGCGACCTGGCAGAGCTGGTCAGCGGGCTCAACAAAGTCTTCATTGAAATTCCCAAGCAGGACCAGGCCTTCGACATGTCAGGCCTGGATTCTGGTGATGTCATGTCAGTGGAGAAGCTGACCATCAAAGTGGGACCCAAGCTGTTTGGAGACAGAGTGCAGTTCATCAAGGAGCAGGAACACCTTGGTGATGTTGTCAAGGCTGCAAAGGTTTCCAATGACAGTAAATGACAATGAATTTCAACATTCTGAAGCATAAAGTGGGCTATGGGAGCCTGCTGCGGAATCTGTCACTCCCTGAAAAGTGCTGAACAGCATAATTTCAGCACTTTCGGTACACCTTTGTAGCTGTTGTGTCGAGTGTCAGAGTGTGTCGGAACATCTTTTGGGCAGCTCATGCTGCTCCTGCAGGAGGAATCTTTGCAGCAGCACCAAGCTTAGAGTTGTTGTTTATGTTGGTTGATGCCATATTAATGACTGAGTTAAGCTTGTGCCTGCCTTTGCTAAGCATAGCAGTTATGTTGCTTGCATGCAGTACTGTCTCTACCTTAATGGGTGTTGTGCCAGAATCAAAATTTCTGTGCCTTCTATGCCCACTGCGGTTGTGGCATGCAGTCACACAGCTAAAATAAATGTGATGCGAACTATATCCGTGTAGGGATGTGCAGACCAGCACGTGATGTCACAGTGGTACATTCTTAGCACTGCAAAACAGGACATCTTGTGTGGCAAGATGTTATGTCTACATACATGGTGATGCACTGCCATCAGACAGATAACGACAGTAATTTTGCTCAAATATACTCACAGTTCATACTCACAGTTCATACTTATAAGACAAACAGCCATTGTTGCAGCAGCAAGGCTATTCATCTGCCTCTTCCTCGTCCTACACCAAGCACGTCAAGTCTGAGCAAGCATGAAAGCACATTGTACAAACTGCCAGAACCCAAGTGGTCTAATACACTGGACACCTGTATGATGCAGTGATGACTGAAGTCTGCACAAGCAAGCTGACGTACATGCTTGTGCATATGCACAACAGACCAACCATCAATACTTAACACCATCAATGCCGTGAAAGCAAAAATCACCAGAAGGCTTGAGTCAGGTCTTACACGCCTTCAGATTGCATGCCAGCAAGTACAAGGGCAGATGTTGCAGACTTCCACCAAAGCTTCAGCTGTGAATGTGCTGTAAAGAATGGATTTCAGATGAGTGCCAAAGGTCAGCGTGTTTATGCATACAAGCTCACAATCAAGCAGTACAGCCAATTGACCAGCTGAGTGGCATGCTGACCTCTTCAGGAATAGCAGGCATCTTGATGTCCTGGCTGTGAGTCCCGGCAGTGTCTTCCATCTGCAGCCAATTAATGTCATTCTGCTTGCTTGATGCTGCCTGACCAACAATGCAGATGCTCCCACTAGGACGCAAGCAATGTGATGGAACAATAGTGACTGTTGACACTGATCAGGATGGGAGGTACCACTTGTCAGCAGGGCAACTAGGAGGACATGATGTCAACTGCACAGGAGCAAGACGTCCACAAGTAGTGCAGCAGATGTGAGGTTGCTGCCAACGCACAGCATATCTACCACTGTGACAAACAAGCAGAGACAACATTATCAGCATCAACTCTGGAACCACGCAGGTGGCATATATTTCCCCTCCTCTGTGGGGTGCTGCTTGATGGGTGATGCAGTTACTGGTCTTGCAGGTGTTTGACCGTACTTTCTTCTGTGAAGAAGCATTACCTTGGAGAGGTCAGCAGACGCAGAGGACTTGCGGCTTCTTGTTGAGAGGGCAGGCGGGGCCCCTTGCCCAGCACCAGCACCAGCCGTGCCTTTGCTAGCAGTCCTGCCACTGGTGCGCCTCACGCTGCCACTCTTCGCTCCACTGTCAGCCTGCACTTGCAAAACAGGTTCAAGACAAGAAAAGAAAAGAAAAGAAAAGAAAAGAAAAGAAAAGAAAAGAAAAGAAA
>JAABUO010009952.1_pt1 | contig 10576 bp, 16 predicted proteins | sample 5559291 | NCBI WGS metagenome assembly JAABUO01 (sample SAMN10711878, study PRJNA513372) | rock metagenome | isolation source: Antarctica rocks | place: Antarctica: Victoria Land, Finger Mt sud
GCAGGGCTGCTTGATGAACTGCATGTCATGCTTGCAGCTGCTGCATGAGGGCGTAGCCACACACACACACACACACACACACTTGGCTCATCAACAGGGCTGCAGGGCTGCTTGATGAATTGCATGTTCTACTTGCAGTTGCTGCATGAGGGCACAGCCACACACACACTTCACTCACGAACAAGGGGCCTGCATGGCTGCTTGACAAACTGCATGTTGTGCTTGCAGCTGTTGCACGAGGGCATAGCCAAGTTCAATGGCTATGAAATCAATACGGAAGGGGACTCCTTCCACATTGCCTTCACCTCTGTGGCCGCGGCTGTGCAAGTGGCTATGGAGACACAAGTACAGCTGCTGGACTCAGACTGGCCAAAGGATGTGCTCAAGCTGCCGGCTTGTGGTCAGGTGATGTCAGTCTTCTGCACACTCATTGCTGAATCCTGACCCTCAACTCTGAGACTTATGTCACATTTGGTAAGATTGGAACAATACAGAGAAGGTCAACATGGGCCTTGTGCAGGGAATGCTCATGTGAGTGCACTGAGTGTGCATATTTGGGCTTGTCCAGTCCAATTCAGGGCACATCAACTCATCTTTGTACGTGCCGTTTTGTGTTCTTCTGCTGCATGAATGATTGCGTGAATGAGTGTCAACTCCATTTGATTGGCTCGATCTAACTTCAGTGATTGATTGCCTGTCACTGAAATTTTAGCTGCCTTGACAGCGTGCTGACCTTAGACTCTGTTGAGGGGACCTCTCACAATGATTCAGGTAGAATGACCCTGAGTCTGTTGGTACATGAAACCATCTGAGGCCACAGCTTCGTTGTTTTGCTGATTAGACTTGGCACAATTTGCAGCATTCACCTGTGAGTAGGCAACTCCAGATGGCATCTGTGCGTGTGAGCACGAGCAAGCAAAACAGACTCACATGCTGAAGCTGTGCTGCAGGAGAAGGATGACAAAGGCGAGAAGGTGTTCCGAGGGCCACGGGTGCGTATGGGCATTCATTGGGCCGTTGAAGGCACAGTTGCCAACAGGTCAGCCCTCTTCCGCTTTTCTCACTGCCCTTCATCAAGTTTGTGCTCATGTGTTAGCACTCTACCGGACGTCAACTGAACTACTGCAGACAGAGCTGCAAAAAGTCGTGTTTCTGTCATGGCCGTGGCTGTCTCCCATGTTGTGGGTATGGGTTCTGGCTGAGCTGCAGACTTACAAAGCTGCAGCTTTGGTGCGACCCAGCAGAGGTCTTCAGTGCCGAGCAGGCTTTGTACTAGCATACACACTAGGACACAGCCCCAGTAGCAGAAATATATTCTGTAATGTGTGAGGACACTCATGATGTGTGAAGGACAAGGTGGGACAGGACTGTGACCGGCCATTAGTAAAAGACCCAGAAGTATGTGTCCAGGCAAACATAGAATTTCACAACGTATAGATCTGAAAAGTGTTGAAATGTACAGGGAAGTCTGTATTGAGACATGGGACATGGGCAGAGCTCTGAAAAGACAGAGCAAGACACTGCCAGAATCAGTCTGGTCAGAAACACTGGATTGACACATAGCTGATCTGCTGAGTTTGTGTTGCTGCAGGCTGCACCTGGTGACCAAGCACAGAGTGTTCAGCGGGCCAGGCTTTGCTTTAGCACAGGAGCTGGGGGATGCTGCAGATGGGGGCCAGGTGCTGTTGAGTCATGATGCCTGGCTCAATCTGAGGCACAGTATGTGCGATGCTGGCTTCCCCCAGGTGGAACAGCTGGGAATGTATAAGCTGGAAGCCTGGCCTGCACCCCTCTGGATCTACCAGGTAGGTCTTTACCGGATGCTCTACAGGCAGCCTTCAGAGATGATCAACCCAGTGACCAAAACAGTGGCTTCGGCAAATCTCTCGCGCAAAGTTTGGACAGGCTGGCAACACACACAGCTGCACAGACAGAGTTCTGTCCAACTCATCAGAACTGTTGTGATCAAGTGTGCGTAGTAGGCTTTCAAACCCGTGCATAGCTATGTGTTGCATGTTGAGCAGCCATGCTTGTCCAACCTCCTGTCAGGTGGGTGTCTAAACATCACAGCCATGATAAGGATCTGTGTTCAAATGCAATCTGAGGTTGTGCAAAGCTGTGTATTGCATATTGAGCAGCTGTGCACGTATAAGCTGGAGTTTCCACCTCTGCATATGAGCTTGTGCGTCGTGGGTACTGTCTAGATGTGTGTCCATGTACAGCCTTTTCAGTGGTTGAACAAAATCCAAGATTATCCTGTCCATGGCTGCCGCTGTCTTGATGTACGTCCATCTACAGCTTGTCACATGGGTGAACACATTGATCGTATATGCCCTGCAAGCTTTCCTGTTCAGGTGAACGCTTGGGTTTGCAGCCCCCTCTGGATCTCCCAGGTCAACATTGCTTGTAGGTCATCATCAATGCTACCCGGGTCTGTTGAATTGCCCTACTTGCAGCTGGACATGGTATGAGTTTGGCAGTTGGGTGGAGCACTGAAGCAGTTGAATATCAGACAGGTGTTAACAATCATCAGACACAGGCATGTTCACGTCAGTAACATGTCTCTGCAGGTGAGTCATCAGCTTGGGCGACCCATCAACCGCAAGTTCCACACACCGCGCAAGATTGAGTTTGTGGAGCAGGGGTGGGGGCTCAACATTGCACCACCACCAGAGCCCCGACCCCCAAGGGTAAGCTTCACCTTTGCAACTTCATCAACACCAATGGCTGGCTGGCTGGCGCCTTCCAGGTTGCACAAGTCAAAGTGGTCCCCTTGATAGCCACCTTTTCTATTTATCGTCTGTTAATTGCCCAATGCATGCATCCTTACTGTTCTGTGATCTTTCTGTTGCTCATGTCAAACACAGAATTGCTTGGAGACTTGGTGAATCATCTTGTCTACACATATCTAGGCAGGCCCTGCAGCCCTACCAGCAAGGACGTAATTATACTGACAACAATGATGCTAATGATCCTGTTGCCTCGAGTGACTCTCGGTGCTCATTTGATGTCCTCGGAGGCGGTCCACATTGTAATACTTGCTTTGATCTGTTCTCTCGCTCTTTTGCATCTTTGACTCTGAATGAATGTTTGTGATGGTGCAGGAGCTGTTGACCTTTGTGGCTGTGCGCCTGTTCCTGCCCAGGGGCTCCTCACGCCTGCCTAGGGCTGTTGCCAATGCCCTGTACCAGATCATTGCTATGGTGGCTCAGCAGTTTGAGGGCTACATTTTCACTGTCAACATTGATGAGGTATGGTCACAAGATCTCGTGGCACCTGTCTTAGGACATATCAGAGCTCACAGTGTTTCTCACAGTCAGAGACAGTGCTTTATGTTCCCATAATCCATGTTTCTTGTACTCAGACACAGTATGTCCCAAAGTCCATGGTTGGAAAGTCCTCGTGGAACAGTGTACGCACCAAGACTCTCGCGTGCACTTGTGTGCATGCGCTTGCAAAAGTCTGTGTTGTAGTGTCTGCCAAGATTAGAAACTGAAGCACTGAAAAAATCATATTACATGCCTCTTGCAATGCAGTGCAGCACAAATCACCCGCATCACTGCAAACATGCTTTGTGACTGGGGCAAGGCTGACTATGGCTTTGATCTCTTCCTTCAAATCTTGTTTATACGAAGCGGAACGAGCTTCTGCCCAATAAGATGTTTGTTTTTGTTGGAAATGGAAAACCATGGCTGAATTGAGCGTGATGGAGTGCCTGTTGTGCTGCAGGGACGGTGCATGCTGACCTTTGCCAAGACAGTGGATGCAGTCAGGTTCTGCCATGCGGCACAGACCAATCTGCTGTACCACAGATGGCCCCCCGAGGCGTTGGACATGTGTGGATCCATAGAGCATACTCCTGATGGGCGCTTGCTGTTCAGAGGCCCCAGGGTAGCCATGGCTGTGCATGAGACTGATGACTATGAGTGAGTCTTGCCTCTCTGAGTTGCCTTGCTGTGCCAATGAAACTGAGGATTGTGACTCATTCTTGGCCCCTTGGGGTTGCCATGGCTGTGCATGAGACTGATGACTATGAGTGAGTCTGGCCTCTCTGAGTTGCCTTGTTGTGCCAATGAAACTGAGGGTTGTGTCTTATTCTTGGCCCCTTGGGATTGCCATGGCTGTACATGAGACTGATGACTTTGAGTGAGTCTTGCCTCTCTGAGTTGCCTTGCTGTGCCAATGTTAAGCATGCAACTGATGACTGTGACTCATTCTTAGGCGCATATCTGCACCTAAGACTGATGACTGTGAGTGAGTCTTGGCTCTTTGAGTTGCCTTGCTGTGCAAAGTTTGTCCATGACGACTAAGAGTCATTTGGGTTGTCTTGCTGTGCCATGTATGCGCATGTGATTGATGGCTGAGAGTCCTGGCTCTATAAAGTTGTCTTACTGTTCCATGTTTGCGCACAACACAACTGTGTTGAGTCTTGGCCTTTCTGGTTGTCTTGCTGATGCCAAGTTTTTGCAATCAGGACGGGACGGACTTACATACTGTGCATCATGCCATGTACTTCTGCTGCCTCCTCCTGATGAGGTGTTCATGGGGCATGCACTACAAATCCCCCCAGCATGTCTTGGATCTGCAGAACTTCAATCTGTATATCACCCTGATGCTATGCTTCTTCTGTGAGCATCATCGTTCCACATTTTGTCCCACCCCTTTTTATCTTACTGCGCAAGATAATGTAAATGACACATGACGCCAGACGCTTGTGGTGGCGAAAATACAGTCAGTGTTGGTCAAACCACAATGCTGGGTACCCCTTGACCCCCCGTGGTCTGTCAAACAAGGAAAGAAAACCTGCATGGTGCCAAATCCTTGTGATGAAGGAGTTTGCCCAGTGATGTGAGAAAGACAATGCTGGGGTGCAGGGTGGAGGTGCATGCGGCAGGGCCCATGCTGAGTCAGCGTGATGATGCCGTGGTGTATCAGGGGGAAGGGGAGAAGTTTGCTCGCCGCCTCAGCAAGGTCATCCACGGCGGCCAGGTTGTTCTGAGTGAGACGGCCTGGGCCTCCATCCAGGACCAGATTCCTGGTCAATCCCAGGTGGCCTGCTTTGCCTATTGAGATGCCTGTCACAGAAGCGTATTGCTGCAGTTCTGACACCTTCTGAGACTGATCATTGCAGAGCCTAGATCAGGGTTGCTATGTCTAACAAAGCACAACTCTACAGATCAACAGCACTGGGCGGTCAGCACAAGGTTCTGTTACCTGCAATGAGCAGTCATACGCACTCTACCCTGCTGAAACAGCTCAAACTGCACAGGCATCAAGCGACATGTGATTGGATTAGGCAATCAGCTGTACATGCATTGCAGATCTTGGGCCTGAGTTATCACTGCATTGGTATACAGCAGGCAATTCTGTTAGCACGGACACAGATCATATCTTGCCCTACTGAAGAACACCTCTGCTATCAACAAGCAGAATCTGGTGTGGTCTGCTGGATAGCAGTACATGCCCAAAAGCATACTTCTGCTGTCAACGAGCAGTTCTGGTGTCGTCCGTTGAACATGAGTACCTGCATTGCAGATCACGCTTTTGCTATCAGCAAGCAGATGCTCGTGTGGTCTGCTGTACATGCCCTGCACTGCTCTGCAGATCATCAGCTTAGGAAGCCACAGCATAAATGCAATCTGTGAGCAGGCAGTGCTGCTGTTGTAGTATACTGAATAGCTGTAGTTGCACTGCAAAGGATCAGCTTAGTCAGCCACAGCATAGATGCAATCCATGAGCAGGCAGTGCTGCTGTTGTAGTATACTGAATAGCTGTAGTTGCACTGCAGATTATCAGCCTAGGCAGCCACAGCATAGACGCAGACTTTGAGCAGGCAGTGTTGCTGATGGAGGTCATGCCCAGCCTGCTGGCCAAGCGCAACTTTGACCCCTTGAACACGCTTCTTCAGCTGGAGCCTGGCTACCGAGATAGCCCTGAACCCAATGACAACATGGCCATCGTGTTTGTCAAGGTACTTTTTTTGGCCTTCATGCTTGTCAGACTTGTGCTGCAGAGCAAAATGTGCAAATGCGTGTGTCGACGAGTAGCCTGCATGTAGCAGTGATGACACATTGTGATGCTGCCTTCGCTGGCGTATGTTTGCTGTAGATGTGTCGCAAGTGCTTTCCTATGCTGAAAATAGGTCTGTAGACATGTATGCACAGAAACTGTTCAATTTGTACGTTGTCATGGAGTATGACCAAATTAGCCAAGGCGCACAATGCATATAGCAGAGCCTCCCTACAGTCTTCCCAGGTCAACAGTTGCTCTGTCACAATGCTGTACGCATCACCACATCAAGCCAGACCCAAAAGTACCGATGTGTCCCATGTAGCAAAGCCGAGGAGAGAGTAAGGGGTACCCAAGCAGGCCGGCTCAACAACCCTTTGTGACTAAGAAAGAAAAGAAAAGACTACCCTTTTCGGCGTCAGTTCAATCAGAAGCCAAGTGTTATACCGGGCTGCCCAGTACCCTTGTGACTATGCTTTGTTGTGATTGTTACCGTTACCTGTTGGTAAGGGTTGTGATGTGACCCCCTGGGGTACAGGTGGCCAAGCCCAGGGAGGTGAGGGATGCAGAGCAGGCCAGCTCGCCAGTGAGTGATGACACCATCCTCAGAGTCATCACAGCCTTCAATGTTGGCGTGGGCAAGTACACCAAGCTGGTGCGCCGCCTGCTGCCAAAGTACAGTGGCTATGAGTGCAAAGAGCCTGAGAGCGGCAAGTTCACCCTCAGCTTCAGGTGCGACTCATTGCCACTCATCTAATGTGTGCATAGCTGCCATGCTGTGCGCACAGCTAGGTTTGTCTGTCTTTGTGTCTGTCTGTGATGTCTGTATGTGTCCCAGCTCTGTCATGCTTGGAGATGCATCTTGCAAGTGACAACAATCATGACGATGTTGGCAAGTGCTAGAATCTTCCTAAGAATCTTATCAGGGTGATCCGCAAAACAGTATTGTTGCAGCCGGTCTTGGATGCCTCTGGCTCATTTTGTGAGTGTGTGCGTGTGCAGGCGGCTTGAGGAGGCAGTGAGGTGGAGTGCAGCGGTGCAGAAGGCTTTGCTGGGCATGAACTGGCCTGAGACATTGCTGCAGTGGGGCGACTGCCAACCCACCCGGGACCCCAACACTCGGGCCCTGCTCTGGCGGGGCCTCAGAGTGCGCATGGGCATGTCCTGGGGCCGCCCCTCATACAAGAAGCCCTTGAACACAGGTGCACTAACTGTTGCATCATGTGTGCATGAAGGGTGTGAGCGTCATTGTGTGCCTGGGTTCATCTACCAGTGGGTTTTCTGCAGTTTGAGGGCATGACTGCAATGACAGCATGTTTCATTGACTGTGTAGGGCGTGCTGACTATTTTGGGAATTTGCCAAACCTGGCAGCTAGGGTGATGGCATTGGCAGCTCCAGGGCAGGTACTGCTGGAGGGCTTCCAGGGGTTTGGCCCTGAGCTGTTACATAAGGATGAGCTAACTGCCCTGCTGCCGCAGCAGCCTAGCATGGTGCAAGGGGACAGTGACTATGAAGCTGTGGAAGTGGTGCAGCTGGGCAAATATCCCATCAAGGCAAGTGTGCATCACCTTGCACTGCTGTTCTGTGGTCGCTTGCACAGGAGTCACTTGAAGGGGCAAACTGTGCAGCAAGGCTTGTGCACGTCAATCTTGTGCCACAATCTTGGTATTGCGGCTTCTGCACGAGGTGCGGCCAAGACAGACTTTCAGAGCAATGGTGTGGACTAAGACCCACAACTTTAAGGTGTTGCATGCAGCTCCCATGCGTTGCTCAGCACAGATGCACAGCACTCTGTCTCGCCACAAAATCTGCCCAAGACTGTTGTCCAGACCCTGCTATTACTCCACAGGGTATACAATAGCTTACACCACAAAACACCACAAAGTCTTCATCATTCATTTGTCAATAAGGCCCAAGCCATGAGTCATCCACCAGTCATTCATCAGTCATGTCATTAGTCGTTCACCAGTCAGTGTACCTCAACGCTGCTACTGATTGTCTCTCTCACATGGAAGCTGCACACATACTGCTGCTCCTGTCACCAAGGCAGAACATCTGTGTGGCGTGCTAGATCATCTATGTGGCATGCCAAATCATCTATGTGGTATGCCAGATCATCTATGTGGCATGCCAGATCATCTATGTTGCATGCCAGAACATCTATGTTGCATGCCTGCAGACACTGAACGATTGCCCGATCAAGCTTTGGAGCCAAATGACCCCACGCTCACTTCTGTGCTTCACATGTGTCTGTCACAGTTTTCGCTTGATCCACATGCGCTTGCATTTGGTACAAATTGACCCTTGGACCGATTCTTTTATAGCATCCTCCTAGAGAAATTTTACCCATGTGTTGTTGCTGTTGGTATGGATTGATCCTTGAGCCGTTCCTCCTATAGTCAGCAATCAGTATTCTGACCCATGTGGTCGGCTGCAGGGGCTGGATGATCCCAAGCTCATCTTCCAGGTACTGCCAGCGTCCCTATCAGGGCGCACCTTTGAGCTGGCCAGCAATGCAGAGAGGGTCCCGGGCGATGCCAGTCTGAAGCGTCTCAAAATGGGTGCCAGCTTTGTTTCTGGAGAAGACAGCCCCGCCAGGAGCCTTATCATTGCTGCAAGAGCCAACAGCAAACGCCTCACATGTGAGTCTTCAAACCATGACCTGTCAGTATGACCATGCTCTTGCGCATGCTCTGGTCTGTATGGCAGCCAGAAACGGCGGTCAAGCATTTGGCTCGAGATTACTCAAAGGTAACTTATCTAGCGCTAGGGCTAGCAGCAAACACCCATGTGCAAGGTTTGCCATGGATTGGCTATGTCAGGTGTGCAGCAAAACCACACTTTGCTGGCATCAGAAAGACTGCATTTTACACTCAAAACTATATTGCCTCTGTTCACCTTGTTCAGATGTCTCACTGACAACCCTCTGTTGCATGCAGCTCTCTTTGGTATGATCTCCCGTTCTTCTTCACGTGGGGGAGATGTGAGGCCGACTGGGGCCAGTGACCCAGCCGCCGGCAGGGCAGGATCCACAATCATCCTGGCCTCCCCACGTGAACTGGAAATGGTAAGAAGCCACAACAGTCAGCTTGTGCCAGGAGAGACCCCTGCCCAGGCCTATGTACCTTCCCCCCTGGGTTCCATGGGGGGTCTGGCCCAGGCCGTGATCAACAGGGTACGGGGCGTAAGGGCTGGGCAGGAAAGCCCCAGGGCTGAACCTGGCAGGAGGACCATGTCGCTGCTGTCTAGGAGTGGGTTCAGGAGGGACAGCTGCCCAACAACCCCCCTGGCTGGGGTGGGGTCATCGCAAGATCCATCGTCCACTTTTGGTACATCATTTCCTCGCCATCTTCCTGTCAGCCTGTAGTCTTGCTGTTGCTGTTGGCCCAAATGACTGTTGATCAGAGCCAGGGACAAAAGCGTCCAAGGGCAGTCCTGGCATGAGGCAGACAACCTGTGGGTACACAGCGTGGTATGTTGTATGGCTCCGCAGACATTGCAGCTGGTCTCTGTATGAGTTTCAGGACAAAAGCATACCCTCTTCCCAAGAAATAGCCTCCTATCTTCTTCTCTTGCTTCTCCTATAGTGTTTCCCATTGCCAATCGCTGTTGCTCTTCCGCATTCAGCAGGCGCTGCGTATTTGTGATGCCTACCTCATCTGAATGACGCTCTCTGAAGCATGATTGCCAATCAATCCATTCGCATGGCTGTTTTCCCATTGCAGAGGCATACCCAGAGCTGGGGCGCAGTGGGCCCCCACCCGTGAGGGTACCTGCCTCCAGGCTGAACAAGCACCGGTCTGCCTCTGAGGGGGAAGACTCGCCTGATAGCCACAATGCGTCAGGTAGCCACCCTTTGTCTAAAGAGAAAATAAAGTCTGTGCCTGTTGACAATCGTAAAGGCAGCTTCCTGAGGCGGCAGCCTGGAATGTCACTTGTATATACACAGTACCATATTGGCATGTTTATGGGCACATGCATACAAGTACTGCGCAGATATGAGTTGCTGTTGACCTTGCTTGATGTGCATGCTTGCTGTGTGTGCTTGTTCTTCTGCCTCTCATCACTTTGCATGTGTTCAGCAAAATGTGTGTGCCACTTAGGTTCAGAGTTCCAGGATGCTGGGGGGAGAAGCATAGAGCACTCAGGGTCCCCCACGCTGCAGCACTCCCACTCAGACCTGTCCCCCCATCACTCACTGGATTCAGCATCTATGTCCCCTGTCTTTGCCAACTACTTGCAACAGCAGCAGGTGCAAATCCAAAGACAAAAACAGCGATTGAGAGCTCATCTTACCTGTATTTGCATTGTCTTGTGGCTGTTACCTCTGACATGACATGTGCAGTGCCCTAGAGCATTTGTATACACATGCATTGTGTGAAGATGGAATTCCACATGCTACTGCGCATCTGTGCATCGGCAATGTCTGAGCAGTGCTGTCACACGCATCACAATTTGAAGAACATATGGGCATTTGAATAAAAATAAAATGAAAAGATAAGAGCATGCAAATGACAGCAGGTAGCCAGAATCCCATCTCGGCATCACAAGTCAGTGACCCTGGGG
>JAABUO010009953.1_pt1 | contig 10575 bp, 11 predicted proteins | sample 5559291 | NCBI WGS metagenome assembly JAABUO01 (sample SAMN10711878, study PRJNA513372) | rock metagenome | isolation source: Antarctica rocks | place: Antarctica: Victoria Land, Finger Mt sud
CCTCATCCATCCACAGGTTCTGTCCACTTGAGTTGTCAGCCTGCACAGCCAAGATAAACTTTGGTGCTCAGTGGGGAGCATTGTAAGCCAAGCGTCAGAATACAAACACCTCTGCCTTGTGGGTACAATGTGTACAGATGTGTGGAATCCATTTGTCAAGGTGTGATGATGTGGACCTGGAATGTGTGATGTGTCTGGATGGCAACAGCTAGCTACACATCAGTCAGCTCCTGTGCACAGCACAGCTACCTCGCAACTGACATAGGCGCTGCAGAAGTAGCAAGGAGCCTCAGCTACATGCACAGACACAGGCAAATGGCTGTACCTGGCTTGAACATCTTTGAGGTTCATCTATGTCCATGGTCTCACTGATCAGGGTCATTCATCCCATTGCCAGCCTGGGCTGGAAAGCTGATGATGAAGAAGCCTTGGAGCCCCTGCTTCCTGCAATTATCAGAACATAATTAGCCTTTGCAGCCAGTGAAGGCACTCATTGAGCTACTGCATATTCTGCAGTAAATGCAGAGCAGCAACATTTACTTCACATAGTCCAATTGGCAAAGCTAAAGATTTCCTAGCAATCACGCATACTTGCAGATGTCAGCTACTTTGTGTGATTGCTGATACTTGGCCACAGAGGTGTTTGAAGCAGGCAGATGGGCTGAAGGAAGTCTGCAACTGAGACTACAAATTTACAGCTGAGAGGGCTGCACAGCAGGTATGCAACATTGCCTGCATGTGTGCACCTGTAAGCCACTGTGCAGCTGGAAAACCAAACTCTTGCTGTAGAAGCTGTTATACACTTAGTATAGCACAGCTGCAAGAATCTAGCTGCAGCTGTGACAGCAGCTCTGCAGCTGTGAAAGCTGTTGTGGTACAGCAGGTTATGTCCTGCTTTTTAAGCAGGTTCACAAACAAGGAAACTACACAGGAGATACTCACAGGTTGTTTGCTGAGTTGCTCTGCAACGCAAGCAGTGCAGCAGCTGCCCCATTTGCTGCATTGCTACTCACTGCAGGAGCCATAGCCCTTGTTGTACATGAAGAGCCAAATTTTGCATTGAAGACAGATTCAAGTTGTACACCTGTCAAGTCGCAAGACAGAACTGGTACTCAATATTGCACAGCATGGCAGTCCAGAAGGGAAAAGATGCTGCTCTTCATTGTGTACATGTATCTGTGCACACACATATGCTAGTTCCACCAAATACTCAACACGATGCAGTCCCAGCAAGCCGCAAGCAACCTCGGCCTATAAATTGCTTGTATATTTGTTTGCATAAATATGTCATAAGGTTACTCCAAGCTTCTTGACAGAGTCCACATTGCCACAACATGACATGTGCTCTATCCTGTAGCCATGCCTATCGTGAACAAGCACTCATGCACCACACTGTGACTTGCCTTCAATATGCCAGCCAAGTTTTGCGTGATGCCAGCCTCCACAGCAGGCGTAGATACTTGCAAAGACTAGCTTAAGCTTCACCATCCTGGCAGGTTTGCACATGATGGCCATCGTCTCTGCCAGCTTGCTCTTCTTGCCTGCACTCACAAGATATTGTCCTGTGTATGTATGGGGAATCTATGTGAGCGCATGGCCAATGACAGTAAAGCCTCGTGCTGAATCACAGAGACACAATGAAGCTGGCAGCGCTGCATGGACTGCTTGATGAGGCAGTGGCTCGCTCACACGAGTCTCAATCCAAGTCAGACACCTTCATGCCCGTCATTTGGATTGCTGGCAACTTGTTCAGCTGCAGCAAACAAAGCAGTGTACAATGCACCACCCCCTATCAACATGGCAGCTTTGATATGCTGCTTGAAGGCAACATTTGCTCTGCTGATCTGGTGAGTTGCTGCATTGCAACATTGTGAACAGGCTGCAGCAATAATGAGTAATGGTACACTTGACATGTGTCAGAAGGTGACATAATCTGCCTCACAGTCGCACGCAGACTTACTGCCAGCACAGCTAGAGCTTTGTTACCTGCTAACATGTGTCACAAAGGCTCAAGTGAGCAATGGCTGCCCTGTCGTCAAAACGAATCATATGCTCTGCAGTGACAAAAGGACGTGATCCTACTGTCTGGTTAGATCTTTCTGCCGCGTCGAACAGTTACACTAAGCATGCATGGGCTGGGAAGAGCATTTGGTGCAACCCTCCCTTTGATGAGGTAGAAGAAGTGCTACTGCAAGCCTTAGCAGGGGCAGGAATGGACCCAGAGAAGACTAACACGCTGCTGGTTCTGCCAGATTGGCCAGATGCTGCATGGTGGCCAAAGCTGACAAGATCTGTTTATCACTATGTGGGTTACTACCCAACTGGGAGTCACCTTTTTACAGCAGCGCCACGAGGTCAGGGGCAGCGCAGAGACATGGGGCCAATCCGCTGTGGGGTGATCATGGCTATCACTGGCTATCACTGGCTATCACTGGCAAGAAGCGGGGCACAGGGGTGCATATCCCTTGGAACGACTGGCCCCCCACTCAGTCCCCTACAGTCCGCATTGTGCTTGCACCTGCACAATACCCAGAACCTGAGATAGCTCCCACTGTCAACTCAAACCTGACAGAGCGCCAACAGTTTGGGCTCGGTACATTGCTGAGCAGATTTCCTGACATTTGGGCCAGCAAGGGCATCACTGGGCGCACCAATCTTGTTCGACACAGAGTCCCCACACGAGATGCAGCACCTGTCAAGGCCAAGCCTCGCAGAATGTCACAGACAGACATGCAAATCATCCGTGAGAATGTAATAGGCATGCAAGCCAGTGGAGTGGTCATGAAGTCTAACAGTGAGTGGATTTCTGAGCCAGTGTTGGTGGTCAGAAAATATGGCGACATTCGTTTCTGCGTTGACTATCGTCCGCTGAATGAAGTCACAGTCAAGGATCAGTAACCCATGCCACTGATTGCTGAGGTGCTTGACTGCATTGGGCCTTCCGCAAGATTGACCTGAAGGTTTACAGCAAGATTGACCTGAAGGCAGGCTACTGGCAGGTGGTGCTTGAGCCATCAGACCGTCACAAGACTGCATTTTGCACCAGAGACGGGCTGTTTGAGTTCTTAGTCATGCCATTTGGGCTTACCTCAGCGCCGGCCACCTTTCAGCGCCTGATGGACTCTGTGCTGCATGACCTCTTGTGGAACACTGTCATGGTCTACCTTGATGACATAGTCATCTTCACCAAGACATGGGAGGAACGTCCGGCAGTGCTAGATGATGTACTGCAAAGGCTACGTGCCGCAGGACTGAAGGCTTCACCCGGCAAGTGTGCATTTGGCCAAGAGGAGCTGCTGTACCTGGGAAACCTGGTCACCAGAGAGGGCATTCTGCCTGATCCTGCAAATATCATGCCTATCATGAATGCGCTGCCTCCACTGAATTTCACAGGAGTCCAATCCTTCTTGGGGATGACCAACTTCATACCGACTTCATACAGTGCAGCAATAGCAGCTCCATTATATGAACTAACCAGGAAGGTCACAGCATTTGAGTGGACTGACCAGCGGCAAGCAGCCTTTGATGCTCTGAAGGGGGCTTTGACTGCACCACCAGTCCTTTGGCGTCCTAATCCTTCTCAGCCATACTTGCTGCATACAGACTGGAGTCCCATTGCTATTGGTGCTGTGCTGTCCCAGATTAGCCTTGAGGATGGGGAGGAGCATCCCATTGCCTTTGGCAGCAGGCTACTGCATGGAGCAGAGCTGAACTACCCAGCAACTGAGGGGGAGTGCCTAGCAGTAGTGCATTTTGTGGAGCACTGGAGAGCCTGCCTGCATGGGTCCAAGTTTGAGATTGAGGTGGAGCACTATGCTCTGAAGTGGCTGATGAACTCAGTGCACACTGGCAAGCTGGCACGTTGGAGCATAAAGCTGGCAGGCTATGACTTCACAGTTAAGCATCGACCTGGGGCAGTGGCGACGGCATGGCAATGCAGACGCGACGTCCAGAGCGCCGACCGCGACAGAGGCGGTCGCCTTTATGGCCACTGCACTAAAACGCTCTGCACCAACTGCTAACTCCGAGGACGACTACCATATCACATACGCAGAGTTTGACGATCTCAGCAGCGATGCCACAGAGGCAAATGATGGGGATGCCCTGGGGGACACGCTGGCCATGTCGGGGGGTGACTTGGGCCCAGATGGGCCCCAGGACTTTTTGATGTCAGGTTCATCTATTGAGCCTGAGCTGCCTTGTGATGTCTGTGGGCAAACAGACAGAGAGAACATCATGGTGTTGTGTGATGGCTGCAAGCATGGCCTCCACATAGACTGTCTGGATCCACCACTGCATGAGGGTTACTGGCTGTGCGACGCTTGTATATCTCCTACTGGCAGGGACATCACTGAGGACAGGGTCACCCTGCAGTTCCTTGCTACCAGCAAATTCCCTGCTGCAGCTTGCAAAAAGGAGAAAACTCGCATCAGAGCAAGGGCCAACAGGTTCAGTTTGGTTGGTGGCCAACTGCTGCACACTCAGACAAGCAAGCCAATCCATGCTATTGCAGACAGAGTACAACACCTCCAGGACTGTCATGGCATTGGCCACTTTGGCATTGCCAAGACCCTACACATCACCCAGAACCACTTCTGGTGGCATGGTATGACAGAGCAGGTCAAAGCTGCCCTGCTTGACTGCAGAGAGTGCCAGACCATGCTGAGCAGGTTCGATGAGCCTAAGGAGCCGCATCCAGTTGCAGTCAAAGGAATCTGCAACACTGTGGGGATTGACTTGATTGGCCCAGTGCAGATCAGTGCCAAGGGGAACAGGTACATCATTACCTGCGTACACTACCTTACCAAGAATGTGGAAGCAAGGGCAGTGCCTAACAAGGCTTCATACACAAAGGCTGACTTCTTCTGGGAAGACATCATCTGTCGCTATGGCAATGTAGCCACAGTCATCTCAGATCGTGGAGGTGAGCTTTCAGGCAGCTTTGAGGAGTTACTTGACCGGTGCTTCATAGACCACCGTCTTACCAGCCCTCACCACCCTCAGTCCAATGGCTTGACTGAGCGGTTCAATGAAACGCTGACTATTGCTCTGCGCCAGATCAGGCAACAAGCATGGCAAAATGGCTGACAACGTTCATGGCCCTTACATTCTACACCACTTCACTGACAGCAGCCAGCAAGTGGCAGTGCTACAGGATGCAGCAGACAATTTGTACAAGCAGCGCATTGCAGACCTATGCATCTACCGTGGTACTCGCTGATTCATCAGATGATTACACTTGTCAGCAACAACCTCAACACTGCTGGCTCATATATTGTATGAAAATGGGGAAAAAATGGAATATTGGTCTCAAAGGCTTGGCAGTTAGGAAGACGCTGCAAGCAGTTGTGAAGGGGGAGTACACAGCATGGATGTGCAGTAACACTGTCTGTATAGTGTGCATGCAGTGACTTTGGCATTGTGGTGATCACATGAGAGCACAGTTGTCAATGCAGCCTGCCTACATGGCTAGTGGAGGTTGATTTTGATTTGGACTTACAATTTTCTCGCCATTTAGGGTGCATTTGGGGCTTTACCAATGAACTTTTATTCCTCTGAGTTTTGCTCACACTTGCAATGATGAACATATTTGCTGAGAGTGCTCTTTGCTTCGCTGCCATTGCATTAATATTAGACCTTGGCCTGTATTTCTTTTTCTTCTCTCGGGGCAGAATTTTGTGGGGGAGTAGCGTCACAGCTGTGACGAAGCAAAGAGTGTCTTGTTTAGTAGCATGAGCGTTTGCAGTGATCAGGACAATATAGCACAATCTCATTGATCTTATGATATTTACTGTAATTGCACACCAGTTGATACATACATCGCTTTAGGACCTAAAGTTTAGGCCATGCCATGACTCATCCACATCAGTGAACATTCTTGCTCCATATCATTTAGGCCTCTTGCACGTCCTGCTAGCCGGACGTTAAATGGCTTAGTGGTTAGAGCATCCGCCTATCAGGCGGAGGTCGTGGGTTCAAACCCCGACCTTGCAGATTTGTTAGTCTGTGAACAAGCCGTTTTCGGCTTCCTCAGGTTCTGAGGCCCACGGATGATACACCTGCTTATGTTATCTATTCGAATGGGGTAATATACTTCCCGTCAAAAGGCGCGGTGCCTATAATAACCCGGGGATGGTCCCGTCATCACCGAACATACCCCGGTCGACCTAGCCGGCCTGTCAAGGAATATAGGTACAGGTTCGTTCTGGAAGAAACATCATTACACGGGCTTAACGGCCTCGGGTTACGTTCAAGCCGCCGTGCGCGTTCCCGTTATCACGCCTAGCGGCGTAGGATTTTCTTTTCTTTTTTCTTTTCTTAGGCCTCTTGCAAGATTGGTCAGAGTAGGGAATCTAACCCTGCCTTATCTCTGTTGCCGTTAATTGTGAGAGCAACTAGACAGCACACAACAGTATCGCCGCCACTCACTCACTGTAAATACACAACCTCAAGTTGTTTTGTTTTTGTGTGCGCTACGCTCTTCACCAGGGCATAGTGATTTTGCGTCACAGCCTTTCAGGTTACAATTTGAATACATATATGCGGAATAGAAAAGAAAATAGAAAAGTCTACGCCACTAGCGTGATACCAGGAACGCGCACGGCGGCTTGAACGTAACCAAGATAGGAACGCGCACCGCGCCTTGTTCGGTGATAACGGGACCATCCCAGCGTTGGTATAGGCACCGCGAGTAACAGAATGTGAACAGCCGAACAGACATGCGACCTTCGCTTGACAAGCGGATGCTGTAGCCACTAAGCCATTTAACGTCCGGCTAGCAGGAAGATACAGATACGCAATCTAAATACTGCTTTCACAAGCATTAATATCCACAGTGTCCCCGTTGTGATGCTGATGATTACTGAAGTATTCATCCTACGCTACTTGTATTGAGCATTTCCCAAATTGGCAAAGAATCTATAAAGTGTCTCGGTTGATAAGCATCACGATAGTGATCAATGCCTGATTGCCCACAAGCTGAATACTTTTGAGCTGTCATTGTGATCTTTGAGAAGAAATCTCTCCGGAGCAAAGTAGTCTTCCTCTATGCGATTGGGCAACGTCAAGTAATAGTCACCCCTAGCCCACCAAAAGTTTCCGCTGTAGTGATCCCCATGAAAGTTCACACCAACGGTGTCGTATTGCTCCAATAGCCGCAAGCAAGACTTATATTCCTTAAGTAGGAAGAACTCCATGTAGTTCCTCCACCAATAAATGTTCGGTGCCATGTCATCATGATGAGACACTCCTTTGCTGTGTATATACAAGATTCGGTCATGTGGATTAATCAAGGGCTTCATCTTCATCAAAGTGAATTTTTCGTAAGTCGGGTCTTTAAGGATGGAATCGCGTACGATGAACTTTTCACCCCATGAGCTCAATAAGATAGTTGCTTTATCGAGATCCGTCTGATTATCGGCCACAATGAAGCAATTGATTGCTTGGACCGTCCGATAGAGACCAGTAAAAGCAATCTTTGTCACTTGATCGTTCACCACGGTGGACCAGTCCCCTGCGGCATAAATGTGATAAAACACTTGAGTCCGTACGACGCGTCCATCGCTTGTGTTACGACCAAAAACAAGTTTGCATAATGCAAAAACGCAAAGCAATCGTAAAAGCCACATGAGTTGAAATGGATCTAAGTAACTCGTCAAAGTGATGCCAAATCAAGACTTCTGTCCGTGAACACATACATATATGTATATTTTTGGTAATAAAAATTTCGTCTAGGTTAACGTGTATGGCCAAAGAACAACACGCTCACGTTGAAGTATGAATGATATTATCCATGCTTTACTATGGTACTCCAGTTAAATGATACAAATACTCCTAGGTTGGTCGTTGTCTTATGCAATTGAAGGGGAAAACGGCGACCAGTTCTAGAAGCAATAAACTTTGTTATGAATTTGCTCGACCCCAGTTCAATAATATAAAAACAGATGATTACATATTAACATTATAACCATGGCACAAAGTGCACCCATTCAAGGTCAAGCCAAGCACAGTCCTTGTTTCCCCACAATGATGCGCAATAACATTATCACACAATCATCATGGTCATCTGGTCATCATTCGCTCCACCCCGTCGAGTAGCTCCACCCCGCAGAGTAGCTCCACCCTGCTAAGTGGCTCAAGGGTATACCGTATACTACGCAGGCTTCAAAAAGACATGCATGCACCATGTCATACAAGTTGATGTTGTTGTAGCAATGAATTTGCGCAAAATCGCCTGCTTGGTGTCCGTAATCATCAGTTATAGTAGTAACGAGAAGGTCACAATCCTACCAATTTTGTCTCAATCGACTATGTTTTCCGACGACATTGTGGTTAGTTTCGGCTCTCATCTGTTGAATGGTAGTGCCGAAGACAAACAACACATAGCGAAACTCATTAAGAGGTTTCCTGACGTTCAGTTTGTTGAGTATCAAATAGACTTTTCTCTAACTCTGTCCGAGCAAGCCGGAGTGCAAAACAGGCCCAAAGCATATTGGCACAATCTTGCCAGATGGACCGGCGTAAAGAAGCTGAGGAGGAAGCAATGGGTTTTTGTGCTGGACGCTGATGAAGTTCCGGACGGCCATCTCGTGCGGAAGTGGATACCTGGAGTTTACGCCAAGCTGACTAGAGCAACATGCTACAAAATGGCGTCGTTCTGGTATTTCAAAAGGCCGACATTTCAGGCAACTACTCTCGAGGATAATCCATTGTTGATTCATTACAATCACTTGACAAAGGCAAATATTTTCGGCGATTCAGAGAGGGAACATCTCGTCTCCCATTCACAATGTTATGTCCAAAACTTTTTCAAGGACGACGAAGATCAAGTACTGTGGCATCACTACAGTTGGGTCAGGTCCAAAAGTGCAATGACACAAAAAATGAAGCACTGGGGTCACGCTGATGACAGATTCAAAGACGTAAGTGTTGAAAAAACAGTGGAGGAAGTATTCAGAGACGATAATGTCAATGATTTTGTGCATCAATACCGATATCGACAGGTGGACAATGTATTTGGCATTCAAGTGTGAAAGAAACAAAAACAAAACATAAACGAAACACTTGTCAGCGATCATACCATGAGGCTTTTGAGGCGGCAGCCCTGATATTTGCATAGACAACATCGGTTATAGCTCAAAGGGAAAAGAAGCTCAATTCAGTCCTGAAAGGTCTATTTTACAATAGAAATCTAAACTCAGAAACGCCTGGCGCCATGGGAATAGTAAAAACGTGTGATTCGTATGGTCTTCATACAGTGGCAAGCACAAGCATGACATCAGCTGATACCAGACAGGGTTGTTGTATTCGGCTCATATCACAAAACAAATTGTAGGGCATACTATCGCATCGTGCTAATCGCACAGTTGGCAGTCAAGTATGTATCAGGCCGCAGTTAGCTTGATAATAACATCATCGTACATAGCAGGCTGATGTCGTACAGTCTTTGCCTATTGATAATCATAAGTAATGCCGTTACTCAATGAGCTTGTATTGACTTATTAGATTGGTAATCTCACCTGCTTTGTGATGCTTTGTGGCTTCACGAGCTCTGGTATAAATAGGCTTTGCTAGGCCTTTCTCAAACACTTCGGTCACCTCTGCTATCAGGACAAAAGCACTGCTGTTGCTGCTGTCAACCACCTTGTAACTATCACCCACTCTCAAAGTTTTACCCGGTTTTGCCTGCATACTGGTCTGCGTACCACAGTACGCGTCACACACACGTGGCGATTTATGGCGACAAATAAATAAATATTTATCTCTCTGCATGCATCTTACAATGAGCTCTCCGATGATCTAATCATCATGTGATTCACAGGACTGTGCATGGCGTAATTCACATCAGCACAATGGAGTTTTCATCTCGATCTGGAAGGCAACGTTGCAATAACCAACCCAAAGACATCATTGACTGCCTTTACACCACATGACCACTTAATGTAAAGCTGTGCTACATACATCTACATGGCACAACTCCAGGGACATGTTCTAAACAACAGCCACCAATGGCATCATCACGATATTGATGTCATCACATAAAGGCAAGGGGCATGACCAAATACACACATGTTATACATGCAATGTTTACCACCACACATACCGTCAACTTGCCCAAAATCTGTGATACTGATCATGTCTGCAAGGCGGCATGCACTCTCTCTAGCACCAACTACATATTTGGCCAGGCCTCTTTAGCAAGCCCTTGTGCTCATGCATTGAGTGCAAGCCTTGATTGTGAGGTCCATCTAGGTCGCGCAAGAGGGGCCATTAACATGTTGCTGCACAATCAAATGTGGTACAACAGCATTGATCAAGTCGCGGGCCAAGGATTGCCACGCTGTCACGAAATGCACACTTTCAAAGCAAGTTGTGCAGGAACTGGAATGCACCTGAAGGGAAGTAGTCAGTGATGATCGCTGCAAAGCGCAGGCTATACACCACATACGGACATGCACGGCGTGTGATGCAGTTGTTTCAGAAGACACTCAGCGTGTCTGGCTCTGCTTTGCATGATCTAATTAGGTAAGGGCCGACGTTCATGTCGTGGGCTGATATCCATCAAGCTGTTTGCCG
>JAABUO010009954.1_pt1 | contig 10574 bp, 6 predicted proteins | sample 5559291 | NCBI WGS metagenome assembly JAABUO01 (sample SAMN10711878, study PRJNA513372) | rock metagenome | isolation source: Antarctica rocks | place: Antarctica: Victoria Land, Finger Mt sud
CAAAGCTGCAATGCACCAAATCCAAAGACTTGATCAAGGCTGCTGGATCAAGGCTGCTGGATCAAGGCTGCTGTACAAGGCCACAGAACATGTGTTGCATAGCCAAAATCTGCAAATTGCATACTGTCAGCAGCCTGGCGTGTTGCATCCGGTTTGTTGGCCATGTGCATATGTCTGAGTATACAAAGCTCTCATGCAGCATTTGCCTGTATTGAGGTGCTGCATGCAACATGCCAGCCAAATGGCAGCATTGCCTGAACATTTAAGGGTTCAAAACAGAGTCGAACTGCCAAACGGCGCAGAAGCATGTTGACAACCCCAAGGTTGTGCATGATCTGAAGATGAGTGATGCCGGCATTGGTTTCATTCAAAGCTGTTTAGGCCTGCGTCAAAGAAATGGATGACCCATGCACCTATCACAAATCTCTACTGTCTTCAGACACATCCTGTTTGTCCACCTTGCCTTTTGTTCAAATCATCAACTCACTGACTGTGCACATCCGCAATTATCAAGGTTGTACAGCACAGCGGGTGTGCTCAGTTACACAACTTCTTCAGACTGGGACAGAAAGCAGCATGCAGAGGCAAGTGTCCATCAGATCTACAGCTGAGCTCCATGCATTCCTGCAACATGCATTGTACCAGGAGTGAGCAAGCTTTGATCAAAATCAAATGTCAGCATCAATAAGGTTCCCGTGCAGGCCTTGTTGGCAAAAGGAAGTGGCTAGCAGTGCATGTACCTGCATTTGCGAGCTGACTTCACTTCCAACGCCTGAATTGCTGAATGTGTATCCTTATTGCCAGCATAAGATTCAGGAATATCACAGTCTTCAAGGCCGTGTCAAATTCCCAGACTGGTCTTGGCTGATTGAAGGCTCACGCACCTGTGACAAATTCTGCAGCCTGGCAAGGTCTCTTTGCTGATGTAGTCTCTGCCAGAGACCTGCGTCATCTGTGGTCGCAAGGAAGGCTTCGTTTGTTGAGTGAAGCACAGCGGGAGCTGATGAGTGCTGAAGAGACAGCTGCATGTTTTTGCCTTTCTCAACCTTCAACCCCAAAGAAGTAGCCTTAAGGTAGGCCTTCTTCAACAGAACCAACCTCTGATCGCCAATCACGCATGCACGCTGCACTATCATCATGCGCTTTGAGGTGCGTCTCTCGACCAACCTGGTATCTGTGTCGGACGACAACTGCGCGAAGACCGGGCAAAACTTTGGTTGCTGGAGCTCAGGGTGCAACATTGTGAGATACAGCGTTCGCTGCCCTTCTCGACTATTGAGTTCTCGCAAGTTCGATTGCATCTGAGCTAACAATTCTTTGGCTGCACAAGCACCTTGAGCACTGGGACGATCTGCAACAACCCTGGGGCGGGATGCAGCATAAGTGAAAAGTGCATTTACACAATGCTCACATAGAGTCACGGTGTGTGTCAATACATGCTATACCGGCGGGTGACAACTCAAGGCTTCCGCAAGAATCTTGAAACTACAGGTAAGTTCAGGCTGCCATGTGACCTACGAAGCAGCTCGGTCATCCCTGCATCTCACGCAGGGTGCTGCAAAGATGTCCAGCAGGTCTATTCAGACCATGTATTGGGTGACACAGTACAATCCAACTTGGTTCCTTGCAAGGCCGCAGCACAAGCACCAATGTTCGTCGGCGAAGGAAATGACTTTGTCTGGAACCTAGCCCAGATTCTTTGATTGGCCGGGGCCGGAGTTGATGGCGTCGTTCACCGCCCTTGTGGTGTAACTTTTCCTGTCTGTCGCAAAAAGGTTCGCCTTCACAAGCAAGAAGCAAGACGTTGTATGCATGACAACTTTGCTTCAATTTGCATTTGCAGTAGGGGCTCTGGAGTAATCTATATATTTGCCTGACTGACTATTGACCTTAGGGTTATGGCGGAGGCTCATCCACCTGTCAGACGGGTATTGTCAGCCTGGCCAAGATACGTTACAGGCGGTGCACATCTGACTGCCGGGTAGAGGTGAACAAGGTGATTTGTTGGCACATTTGTTGGCACATTTGTTGGCACATTTGTTGGCACATTTGTTGGCACATTTGTTGGCACATTTGTTGGCTTTCTTCAGAAAGTCAACATCTGCGCAGATGGACGCATGCGGAACCAGCTGGTGCCCTTGCAAATTTAAATTCAGATTGCAATTGCATTCCAGAATTCCTGGGGATTGTGCGTCTGAGGCCGCAGCTTCACCAGCGTAGATGTTCGGGACACTGTGTCTCAGTCAGACAAAAGCCCGATGCGCGATACCTCATGCGGGTGACAGCCTACACCTACATGTCTGCTCTGAAAGCAAAATATAGGACTCATGGCATTGATGTTGAGAAGCAGAACAACTGACAGATAAATGCATGATATAAGTATATATTTGTGCTGCAAGGTTGCATTCGGAGCGTACCTCGCTCTAAATACGCGTGTATCGGCTTGGCTTCCATGCATACGCCTTAAAAGTGCATGACAAGTAATGTCTTCGAGCTCGAAGACATTACTTGTGCACACACACAACAGGCTTGTTTGTGACAGTGCAAAGGCTTGCCAAACACTCTATGCTACTGACCTAGGGAAGTTCACCGTTCCCAAGTTTTGCATGAACAGGCCCGAGCTGTGGCCACAGCAACAATCTGGATGATGACAAAGCATAAAAAAGAGGCTGGCCCGGCAAATTTGCTAGGGTCGATTCAGGGGGTATGCTTGAGGTGCGTCCGTGCTGCGCTTCTTCGGTGTCGTTCAAGTCCTTTTCTCATCTTGCTTGGCGCAAGTGAGTGTTGAGGTACTCAAAGTCTGTTCACAAGGCAGTTTGGGTGTAGATCGAGTACCCGCTGTGATTGCAGACCGGTATTCCTTTTTGGATGGCACATCTTGAAAATGAACAGGTCGTCCTCAGCTTGGCTGTAAGATGAGCAACTCAAACTTAGCTCTTTGCCACCGGGATCCGCAAGACTTTGTTCGAATCAGCACAAATGTATACCCGACCAGCCGGAAATCTGGGAAGGTGGTGAAAACCACACAAGCCCTTGAGACCGCACCTGTTGTGTGCGGGTGCTCGATAAGCAGCCTGGGAGGGAGCAGCTGTAGCACGAATTGTCTCAACATGGATCGGCATGTGGAGTGCATACAAGTCTTCTGCAGCTGTGGTCAGGAGTGTCTGAACCAGAGGATAAGGAAGGGTCTGCATGCCAAAACCTCGTGAGCGTCTGCTATCATCAATGCATTCGATACTACAAATGCTCTGCTTGCTGTGCATACATCAGCAAAGTGCTCGCCTTTGCAGTGTCTTTGATGCTGGTCTGAAGGGCCGTGGCCTGAGAGCAGCTGAAGATCTCGAAGTAGGCAAGCTGGTCGCAGAATATGTTGGTAAGCCTTTCATCCAGGCCGCCACACATACAATCTGAAGATACAAAGTTGACACTTGCATTCTCTTGTCAAGACCTAGATTATGACACACTGCTTTCCAAGCAATCAAGACGTCTTTCTAGACACGTCGTTTAATACGCGCCTGTCAGCTCAGACGTCATTTGCTCAGTAACACTGCTTGCAGTGCGCATAGTTGCAGCAGTTGCAGACCACACTTCCAAGCAGCGGCCGGACTTATGCACTTGCAGGTGAAGTCATCAGCGCAGATGAGGCTGCAAAGCGATGTGATGAGTATGAGGAGCAGCAAATCAAGCACATGTACCTTTTTCAAACAAGGTACAGCATGCAGCTGCTTGTCCTGCCTGCTCAAACACAAGCTGCATCTCTCACGTTGTAAACAACCGCTAACACACACCCAAACTCGACCGTGCTTTGTTTTAACTATGTGTTTGTGCAGAAATGGCGCACTGATTGATGCCACACGGAAAGGTAATGATGCTAGATTCATCAACCACTCCTGCGAGCCAAATTGTCAGGCTGAGTACTGGACAGTGGAAGGTCGGGAATGTGTTGGCATCTTCACAAGCCAGACAATCAAAGCTGGAGAAGAAATCACATATGACTACCACTCCATATGTGCAGGGGAACCTGTTGTCACGTGAGTGAATAAGCATACAACTCGTCATCTGTTCCCAAGCCTGTTGCCGCAAACAAGATGTATGAATGTTGACTGATCAATGAGTCATTCTTGCAAATGCATCACATGCCGCATTCAGGACAACAGCTGATGATTGCAGAGTCAAGCACGTCTAGTTTGTACTGCAAGCATCTCCCCTTCTGACAGATGCCAAGAAAAGTTTCTGAGCTAGGTTTCGCCACACGCAGCAAAGAATACTCTGTTATTACACTAACAAACATTACTTCTGGCAGGTGCCTCTGTGGATCAGCTGAATGCCGGGGATTTTTGGATTCTGCAATGCCTGGGCAGACTCACCACAGGAAGAGGCCATTCAGCGCAATGGCAGGGGAGGAGCTCAGGGTAAGTCTTTCACAGCTGGCAATGAGGGACCTAAGTCCTTGATCTGTCGAATGCACAGATGCTTTTAACTACAGCTTGCACGAGAGCAAACTGACTGTCTGGCTACATGTTGTCCGATTGCAAAATAGCTGCCCAGTTCCTTTGCATCAGCTGTGTCAGCTTGTGCAGCAATGCTTGGCAGCATTTGACAATGTTGAGTCACTGGTCTGAAGGCCAGAACTCAAAGATCATGAGGAGGGTGTTATAGACTGTGTTGACATGCTTTGTAGGCTAGACCTGGTTTTGGTGATGCCCCTCAGTCATCACGGAATCAGGGTCTCACCATGTCTACTGAGAATGCCACCTCATCACATGCTCGTCAACCATCTGGAGGTGCAATCTCTAAGTCTTCTTCAAAACGCTCTTGCCCGGCCAAGAGTCGCAGTCACAGCTCTATCAAAGCTGGCAGCAGCAACGCCACCCACAGCGCAAGCAGAGGAAGTGCCAAAGCTTCTGCTGGAGGGCCCGCCAAGTCTGCTACTACTCACAGCAGCAAGGCTGCTGGCCAGAGTAGAGCTGAGGATGGTACCATTAGTGTGCCTTTGCTCAAGGGGTCCTGGGCTGGCACTGGTGTTCGCACAGCCGTCAGCAAGAAGCAGCGCACAGACAGGAGGCATGCCTGGGGCTTCTCCCTGGCTGACCATGCTGCTATTCCTGTAAGCAACAAGGCTTTGGCTCAAAATTGTGGGGCAGGACCAACTGAGGTCCCTACCTTGCAGGACAAAACTGCTGTTACCTGCATGAGAAATGAGCAATCACTGCAGCCTCTAGCGATGCGTTCTGCTGACCAAAGCACCAGTGGCAAAGCTCCGTCCCGAAGCGTGGTCACAAGGCAAGCAGCAGCAGCAGCAGCAGCAGCAGCAGCACAAGCTGCTGGTAGAAGCTCAGCCAGCCAGGGAGGAAATGCACTGCCTGGACGCAGTACACACCGCCCAGCTTTCTACAAGGGTCTGCAAGATCTCTTGCACAGGTTGGACCCTCAGGAGGCACAGCAGCAGCTCCTTCCAAATGCGTACAGTCTGCAAGCTGATATTGCATCAATTGTGGGTATAGACGTGTCTATGGCACGCTGCCATGCCTTGATTACATTGACTATGCTCCCTTCTTTCAGAGGCTGCAACCGCCTACATGCTACCTCTCAGCAAGTAGAGCATGCCCAGCAAGCAGTCAGTGCTCAGCAAGCTGTGACTGGGCAGCAGGCAAGGCCAAGTCAGCAAGCAGTCATGCCTCGGCTTCCTTTGCCTCTATTGCCTATGCTGACTCAGCAGCCCTCCAATGGGCAGAATCCCATGCCAGTTCAGCAGGCAAATCCTGCCCGACACGCTGCTCTCACTCTCCCGGTTGCCAGAGCTCAGCACTTCACCCCAAGTTCACAGGCAATGCCAGCTCAACAGGTGATTTCAGCTCGACACCATGCACTGCCAGCACCAACACAAGCCCCAGCCCCAGCTCACCAAAAAGCACATGCTGAAGCAGCTCAGCAAGTGGTTCAAGCTCTGCAAGTAGCATGCTCTGCTCAGTCTGCAAAGCATGAGCAGCATGCTGCGTCAGCATTTCCTGCCAAGAAAGCAAGGCTGTCCCCTCCTTGTGAGCAAAGGACAGCCCATGTCAGCATGCGAGCCCGGCTGGCCAATGCGCGGGACATGTCACTGTCACCCACACGGCGGCAAGCTCATGCTGCCCTGCCACAGCCCGCCGATCCAGTAACAACAGACTCTCCTCTCATGCCAGCTCCCTCACCCAGTTCAGGCTTAACGGTCAGTGCTGATCAGGAACAGGGCTTCCAAGCTACTGTGCCTGAGCAGTCCAGGTCAGCAGCAGTACCTGTTGCGCCTACGCTTCAAGGCGAGGCTGCTGGAAGGGCTGTCCCTTTGCTCCCCCCAATCTGGGAGCAGCAGTCAGGTCAAGCCCTGACTAACAGGCAGCAGGCAGCCTGGCCAACAGCCCCTGCAAAGGGTTCAGCTCCTGTGACAGATGTTGCCACTCCTGCAACATTGCAAGTTGGCAAAGCTGTTGACTCCACGTCCCATGTCCATCAGCCAGCTGTGACCGCATTTGACCAAGCCTCAGCTTCGACGCAGTGCCAGGCCAAAGCTGCAGCAGCATCCACAACCACCCAGCATCATGGCCGCCATTGTGCTGCTGCCAATCAGTCAAGGCAGTCTGGCGCACCTGCTAACCTAACAGCAAACTTGCCAGGTGGGGGCGGCAGTAGCAGCATCAGTGTTGCTCCTGGTGCCTCTGGCACAGCAAGTGCACCAAGTGGGGTCAAAGGGTCAGCTGCTGCTGGCACAAGTGCAGGAGCCGGCAAGAGCACAGCCTCCATCGTGGTTGCGCCACAGGCTGCCACAGAGCTGAGCCAGAGTGTGGACAGCAGCAGGGATGCAGAAGCAGCACAAGCTATGCCCCCTCCTCCCCAGCGCTCCTCACTGCAGCTGCCTCAGGTGAGATCATGCTGTTTCTACATTGCTGCATGCCATGTTGTCTCAAAGCAGCTTTTGACTGGACTATGGAATGCTTTAACGCTGTTGTCTGGCTGTTTGTTTTTCACTTCAAGTGTGGTCATATTGATCAACACATTACCCCTCATCATGTATCACTCACTCCTTTCCACATGTCCTTGGAGACAGGTCTCATTATTGCTTTGTGTAGCTTCATCAAGGCCTTCATTGTCTCGTTGATACTGCAAGAAGCACATTGATGCATATATTTGCAGGTTCTGTCTTGCTGAGAAGCCTTGACATGATTACATGCTCGCTCTTGACTGCCATGTGCATATGCACACATAGGCTTTGACAACTACAGCAAGGCCAACCAATGCCTAATCCAGTACCATATTAAGTTCATCTTGACTTTTCAGCCACCAACATTCCATTTTACGTACTGCATCAAGTGTGTTGCTGTCTCTGAAGTGACACAAGTGTTGCTTGTGGCATATGCAGGCGGCCGTGGCAAGGCAGCAAGGCACAGCAGCCCGCCCTTGTAGCTCCGACATGCCTCCTCCACCACCCAGGCCAAGCACTGCATTGCAGCCCAGAGCCACAGCTGACGCAGCAGGCAGCTCATCTGAGTCTGACATTGATGTGGACATTGACCTTGATGACTCCTTTTCCCCAGAAACTGACCATGTCACCGCTGCCTGGATTGAAAGACAGCGTCGCTGCCCAGAGCCATTTCTGTCTGCTGCTGACTATGCACGCCGGGCAGGCAGGAGGCCAAACAGGGCTGCTGCTCCTGTTGTTGCTGCTGCTCCTGTTGCTGCCGCTGCTCCTGTCGCTGCTGCTGCTGCTGCTCCTGTTGCTGCTGATACTGCTGCTGCTGCTATTGCTCCTGCACATCCCGGGCAAGCATCGGCACTCACCCAGACCGCAGCAGCAGCTGGGCAGAGTATGCTTGCACCTGCTCGGACCTTGCCATCAGCCAGACAAAGCTTGCTAGCAGCAGCTGAGGGCTCAGCATCAGCAAGTCAGCGCTTGCCAGCAGCTACTCAGGGCATAGCAACAGCTACTCAGGGCTCATCCGCAGCAGCTGCTCAGCTCTCACCAGCAGCTGGTCAAGCACCAGTCCTGCCCAGAGCAGGCGTGAAGAACAGCAGGCATGGCGTGAAGCCTCCTCTGTACCCTGCCAAAAGGGTGAAGAGCCCAGATGGTGGAGGCCGCAGCACACTGCAGGCAAGCGCAGGGCATGCTGCTGGCACTGCAGCCTCCCCTACACCCTCCACAATTAACAACGTTAGCTACACTGCTGCTGAGCCTGGAATTGGCGCGACTGCCCCAACCCAAGGTGCCCCTGACAAACCTGATGCCACTGTCGACGCCACATCTCCCAGCACTTGTGCGCATACTGGGGCGACAGCTGAGGCGGCGATCGCTTCCTGCACTGGCATGGATGAGGGCCTTGTGCCAGGTGCCCACCCTCATGCACCTATTCCTGTTGCACCTGCCGCAACTCCTGCACCTTCTCGACCCCAATGTGTTAATTGCCAGCCAAACCCTGTGACATGTGATCTGTCATGCTGGCCTTTGATATTACTGGACAAGACCTGGACTGCAATGCATTGCGCTGCCTTGTCAGGTGCTGCCCTGAAGGTGTTGAAGCTTGCATGCTAGTAGTTTGACTGCGTGCCACTTGAGGTCCTTGGCTGTTCTGCCATGCACGCTTGTTCTGCATTGACAGCGCGTACGCTATTGTTACCGTGTTGATGACAAGCTGCTGACTCAGCTTAAAATTCAGCTTGTGCAGGCATACAGCAACACAACATAGCCTTATTGCAGGTGTGATCCCCAACTCTGAGGCAGACGCTACAAGACACCAGTTGCTGGCTGAGCATCATTCCAACAGGCTGGGTGTTGTCTCCTTGGACGATAGTGCCACAGCAGAGGCTTCACATGCAACAAGGGAAGAGCAAGCTCGCACTGCTGCAGAGGCAGAGAGGCAAGCTGAAATTAAGCGCCAGCTGGTGGCGCTTTTGGATGCGCAGATATCAGCCTCCCTCAGCGAGCGCTCTGCACACGAGAGTGTCCCTCACCAAGTCAGACCTCAGGAGCAAAGTTGCACACCAGCAGGCAGTTCAGGCGGGCCAGGGTCTGCCAGTGTGGTGGGACACACCTCAGCTGCTGCCCCTACTGGTAGCGCAAGTCAGGACGCCACGCCACACGCACAGTCCCAAGCGCTTGTTACCGACCAAGCTGCTGCAGGTACTGCTACTCTGTGGGTGGCTGCCTGCACAGAGTCATTTGGGTACTGGGCTTCTGTCATGGTTCCTGTTCTGTTTCCTATACTCTGGCTAAAAGCACCATTGTTGCTCATCTATAGTGAACCACCAGTCAATGCCAACAGTTGTGCTTCAGGGCATCTGCCACACTTATCTGCAGTCCCTTGATTGCGTTGACATGTCTCCAACGCTGCATTGCACAACATCATTGCTGCATCACAATCAATTGCCATTGCATCTTGACTCTCTGTGGCAGCGCAGGTGCAGCCAGTGAGCAGGGTGCCAACACTGGATCACAAGGCCAGAAGAAGAAGCGGCATGTACTCCTGGTCAACCTGAACAGGGATGCTGAACCCAAAGCTTCACATGTCACTTCTGACGCTGCGGTCAGCTTGATGCCAGACCCTACAGCATCAAGCCACCATGCTGCCAGGGGTCAGACAGGAGGTGAATTTTGCAACATGGCGGTATCGGAACCTGTCCAAGGTAAAATATTTTGTAGCTGCTAGTCAGGTTTTGTAGCCGCCAAGTGCTTGTCATCCTGATGCAAGTGCCCTGTCATGCGAGTGGGCATCATGCTGTATGCACTGCATCGGACATGTTTCTTCCAGCCATGCACACCCATCTTCACACTTACATAAGAAACTCTTTACAGACGTCTTGTGTTTAGTGCTGACCAATAGTTGGTTTCTGCTGTAAATCTTTGTGCAGATGTGGCAAATGCAGCTAACATGTGTCCATGTGGACACATGTCAGCTGGACATGCATGAGGACCAAGTCATCCACAGACAGCCAAACTTTGGGCTGGTCATGTGCTGAATGGTTGGTTGATGCAGGTGATTCTCAGAAGCCCGACTCTGAAGAAGAAGCACACAGGAGCTCCCCGCGAACGTTGATCAGGCGGGCAGGGCGAAGGGTTGATACCTTTGCCATTTTGGCTCATCAGCTCGCAGCTGAAGAGGCAGCCAAGACTGCAGCTGCAGCACGGGATGCTCAGGCCCAGCTGAGCGCTGAGCGCCTGCAGGCTGTAGCAGAGCCAAACGTAGGCAGCGCAATGGGTGCCACTCATGTGGCAGAGGGGGACAGGCCCCACCATGCTTGCCTGCAGAAGCCACCCGGGTCTCGAGTGGGCCAATCAGCTGAGCTGTCAACTGCAGCTGTGACGAAACAGCCTCAGAGAGCAGCTGCAGTGACAGCTGCCAATGCCAGTGCTGACATTAACCTTGTCCTGAGGCAGGGTGCCCTATCTCAGCCACAAGCAACTCCAGGTGCTTGCATACGTCAAGCTCCTGGATTTCAAAGTAAACAAAACATTACTTGCCCTGAGCGGCTCAGTACTACTTTGTTGGATCTTGTCGGAAAAACCTGCTGTTACAGAGACACCTTAGCCATTCTTGCAAGTAATGTAA
>JAABUO010009956.1_pt1 | contig 10574 bp, 6 predicted proteins | sample 5559291 | NCBI WGS metagenome assembly JAABUO01 (sample SAMN10711878, study PRJNA513372) | rock metagenome | isolation source: Antarctica rocks | place: Antarctica: Victoria Land, Finger Mt sud
TGGCTTTAACGCGTGTAAATGATTTGAAAGATGGTTTAAAAGATAGTTTAAAAGATAATTTAAAAGATAGTTTAATAAATGATTTAAAAAGTAATTTGTAAAATGATTTAATAAATGTTTTATAAAATGATTTAATAATTAATTTAATAAATAGTTTAATAAATAGTTTAATAAATGATTTAAATTTAAAGCTAAGTATTAAAGTAAATTATAATGAATAGATAATAACTTAAGATTAATAACGTAATTTAGTAATAATTAGTTAAATCTTTAATTTAATTATTTACTAACGATATTAACGATGTTAAAGTAATAATTAATCGTAAATAAATAATTAATTAATATTTAAGAATTTATTAATGTTACTTATTTACATCTGTCGTTTATTTATATATTAATCTTTATATTAATTTATATTTCTTTTTACGATTTTTTTCATGTTTTAACACATTTATACTCGCTATGCTTATAATAATTCTCTTAATTAATTTATCGAGTTTAATTTTACGCGTATATTAATAATATGTTTATCTTATCGTGTACGTTATATGCGAATTTAAACAAAGATTAATTAATAATATATAAATAAAAAGACGATGATTATCACAGAAGATTAATTTTAACGTTGTTCGCAATTTCACGCGTTAATTTAAACGAACTCGCTCTGTTTTTATATTATTAACGCGTTCTCTTTTATTAATACATATGAAAGCTGAATTTAAAGCATATAATAAATAAGTTTTAAAGCAAATGATAGCTGAGTTTTAAAACACATATGAGAGCTGAATTTAAGGCACAACGAAAGCTGAATTTGAAGCACATAATAGGTGGGTTTTAAAGCATACTGAAGCTGAATTTAAAGCATACTGAAGCTGAATTTGAGGCACAACGGGAGCTGAATTTGAAGCATACTGAAGCTGGATTTAAAGCATACTGGAGCTGAATTTGAAGCACATAATAGGTGGGTTTTGAAGCAAATGGTAGCTGGGTTTTGGAACACATATGAGAGCTGAATTTGAAGCACACTGAGAGCCGAGTTTGAGGCATAATAGGAGTTGGCATTGAAGCATAGTGAAAGTTAGATTTAAAGCATAATGGGAGTTGGATTTAAAGCATAGTGAAAGCTGACTAATTTTACTAAGCGTAAAGGCAATTTCCATCGGAAATGGCGACCCCCTCGTAGACTTAGTGTATTTCGCCACGAGTCGTATACTTAACGACTCGAAGACCCGTAACAATCAGACAGTTTTTGCACTCAAATCACAGATGAAGTTAAATACACGAGAGAGTTGGAATTAGGGTCATTACCGAGGTACTGAAATTAGCAGTCCCCGCCTAAATAGGGCTGGCTCGCCACAAGGCCGCGTATACAACAACCCCCTATAATAGCATAGATATCCTCCTAGATAGTTCTGCTTCCCTAAGCTTTATACCGATACACCAATTACACTGGATACCCTGTTGTATGTCAAGTGAGAGGCTCGCAGCTTTTATTTTGCAAGAGTGGCTCGAGTTAAGTAAAGACGACTGAGTCATCCTTTCTTGTTGATCCTTTCTGACAGATGACTCTCGCAAATCAAGTTCCCCATCCCAATCCCCTCGCTATTCCATCTCATCCTTCTCTCAAAAAGACAGCACCGCACTTGCGTACCGTCATCTCAATTAGAAAGCCATGGATTCAACCCTAGTTCAGAAGCTAAGGATTCTAAGTACAATCTCAACTTCGCTCACCAACGGAGACGGTATCAGACACCCCATCAAGGGACTTCCGCCCATACTTAACGGGGGAGAGCGATCGCAACTTCCTCTTAGTAGTTTTCCCAATTGTAGCTAGCAAGCCGCGAACCGTCCGGTCTCTTTCGAACCCAAATGCTTTACCAGTTAACACGAACCGTTCTCTCTGAGCTATAAAGGAGGATTCGATCAGTACGTCTACCACATCATGCATGGCATGGGGGAGAAGTCCAACAAAAGATACTACTAACCGACAACACGTTTCAGCCTCGAGAGCTCAATCTCTGCCTTGGCCAGGGACCAGCCTGCTTGACTAATGGCTTCGGCCACATATGCGATGCCCTTTGCGTATGAAAAGCCTTCGTCCTCTGTGGGTCTAGTGTATAGGTGATACTTTGCTACACATTGAAAAATTCCTGGCGCGAAATTTGCCGACGATGGGTCAACGTCTTCGCAGTCAGGGTAAGAGTGAAGGCCCAGTTCGTCTCGCAAAACGTTGGCCTCTGCCATGATATACCATTGGCGATAATCTAACGCCGAACTGATGCGTCCAAGCTCCTCAGGAGAGAATTGTGTTCCTTTCAGGAGCTTACGTATCGAAGAGTGTAGACTGTGGTTTTTCGCGGCCTCGGCAAGTCCTGGATTGCTGTCCAGATACAACAAGGCCTTCCGCTTGACAACTTGCACGGCCTGCTGGTAACGATAAGGCGGCCGGTCGTTGGAAAGTCGAATAGAGCCTGCTTGGCTCATATCGCTTTCAGTAGTATTGGTGACGACGGGTCTCAGAGCCTTCCATCTGGTCTCGTAGTCTGGGAGGGTGTTGATACCTGTACGGGCTTTCCATTCCATGGCCCATTGGTCATCTCTGGCCGAGAAAGATATGGTATTCCCGGCTCTGCTATCTACTTCTTCAAACAACGTGTGTCGGATGGTCTTTACTAGTTGTGCGTACGTAGCCGACGTTGCATCGCCATATTCCAGGTTATCGAGTTCATCGTTGTCCAAATGCCACTCAGGAAAATTCATGCGGACCAGGGCTTCTGCCACTGCAGTGGCATATCGGGAACCGCAAAACCGGCCGGAGCTTTCACTAGAGGGCCAGGAGAGTGTCTCGTTATGTTCGTCTACACCTGCCATAGCGGTCGTATTTAATTGTGGCATCTGAGTCCACCCTCCACCGTAACAAGATGTGGTCATCATTGTGACCCGTGCCTTTGGCGGAATAGCTTCCTTGAATGCCTTTCTATTGAGCCGAGGGCTTCTATCGTCTTTCGAGTGCCCACCAATAGCGATCGAGTAAGTATCTTCCTCACCGTGGGCGAACACCAAAATGAGGACAGCTTGATCGTTTCGGATTGCCTCTTGGCATTCGCTCCGTGAGGTTCCAAGGAATCTCTCAAGCAAGTCATTCTTTTGAGACTTCCGGCTTGTATCAACGACGCGAATGTCCGCTGTATCTGGCAACATTGCTTGGTCAAGTACGATCCGTCGTTCGCCCGTTGCTTTACCGTGGGCATATTCCCCATACTTCAATGTCAGTGTCTCCGGTTTCACGCAAGTCAGCCAGACCTGATGGGGTGAGGTGTTCTTCAACAGATGATGGAACAAGTAAAAGTCGGAGAACATCCAGCCATCCTGTTCAGGGGATGCGTTGTCCTGATAGTCGTTTGGCCCGCAAACAGCAAGGATTCTGGTGCTGGGTGCAACGTCCGGCGGACACCTTGAGCGGAAGACTCGCCCTTGTAAGCCTCCTTGGGGTTCTGATTGATCTTTGCCAAAGCCGCCGAGTTTGGCAGGCTCAATGAGCCTTTCGGTAAATGGTGGCACTGACATTCTGGAAAGATTTGAGAAAAAGTTGGGAGGAGTTTAGAGTGTGTACGTGCTTTTGGGATGAGTGTATGACTGGTGCAAGAGGATTGTTCTAGGAGCAAATGAAGCGGTTCAGTGAGAGACAGAACCCTCGGAAGAAAGTTGGTTGTTGAGGCAGCCTTTGATTCTGAGAAATTCAAACCCTTTATGAAGGTGCGATATAGATCCAGTTTGTAACAATGGTATGAGTCATTCGAGAAGGTTTGAGTGAAAATTAAGTCCCCCAGGTTACCAAAGTGTATTATCTCTATGATTCAAATGTCAAAATCCTACCTACCGGAAGGATTAATGCCCTAGTGAATTCACCCCATCCCATCCCTCATATCCCAACGATATCCATACCCATAATCGCTGAAGGTCTCTACAGTCCTTAAAGAGGATATATTCCCCGTCCCGAGATGCTGCCAGTGATAAAAGAGGACGAAAGCTCGAGCGCGGAGACTTTGAAAGTCATGGAACCGAAGCTAGCGAGAGTTCCTTCCCTTCTTGGCTTTTTAGTAGGTAGCTGAGAGAGCACCCATATTGGAATGCACATTACTTCCGGAGGGGCTGAACTACTAAGCGAGAAACGCACAATATCATTAAATAGTTTCAGAAACTAGGAATTACAATCCAGATTCTTTCACTTATCTTTTACTGTGTTTCTTGTTAAGTATTCTTTATCTTTTAATTTTAATAAACTTTTTATGTAATTAATTAAAGAAAATTTTTTAACGTAACAGAGTTAATTAATGAAAAAGTATTATAAGTTAGTATTAAACGAGATAATATAAAACGATGAAGAACATTATGCAGATAGGAATGTTAATAAATAATAAATGAAGAAAACATAATTGCATACATTACGTTAAAAAATTTCTAAAAGCATATACAAGCCTAGCATAAGCGGTCCTTTCAGGAAAATCACATGACAACATATCTTCATTACGAAATACCTATACCCACCCAACATATTCTTAATATCTGTTACAAATCTCTCATATCATTTCTCTCGTTCTACGTTCTTTCCCTCCCATCACCCGCTCATCCCTCATCACCACCGCCCTAGATCTCCTGCATCTCTTCGTCCTGCTCATCCTCCTCCTCTCCTCCTTCAAATCATAATCCTCCTTATCAACAACAACCCCCCGCAAAAGCCGGCACCCCACCCTCCAATACCACGGTTGACCTGTCAGTGTCAACGTCGACATGTTAATAGATCGGACGCATGCCGGCTCGACGCACCATTTCCAGTTTGCCAATATGCTAGTGCATGGGGAGGCCAGGTAGGGGAAAGTTCCAACTGCATGAGAGAGTACGATCCTGCAGCTTGGATGATCACGGACTGTGTTCGACATAAGGAGGTCAGTCGCTGTACGCGTTGTCTCGTGCGTAGTCAATTATCGGCTGTGGCAAGCCGGAGTCCCCAAAGTTGGTGTCGACCGAATGTGTAGGATGAATAAAGACAACAGCTTTGCATTTATTCCAATCATTCTAGATAGGGCAAACTTCAGGATGGCCCAGGTAGTGATTGTCATTGCCGTATCTGGCAAACATGGTGACCTCGTTCGCTTTGAGCACATTCAGTGAGTATGCAATTTTCTCCAGAACAGCATCCGTATTATCGACCAAGCTAATGAAGACGCCTCCGCACCGCTCAGAATGGTGGCTCCAGGAGTCGTGAGAGAGATAATTGCTGTGTTGATAGTGAGCTTATATATCAATTCTATACTTGATTCCACGCTCCATTTCGACAGTTGCCAACCAGAAGGATCACTTCTATATGCTTGTATGGATCAGCCACGTTCCGTGTCACACTTTCAAATGAGTGTACCTTCAATATAACTTAAAGGGATGAAATGATGATGCGCGTCGATTCTCTGCATAACTGACACTGACGAAAAAACTGGGATTTGGTTGAGCGTAATAACGAGGGATGGCGAGTGAATGGCGACTTGAAATAATCTAATTCAGCCATTTCGGCCGAGCCAATCCTCCAGGCAGACTAGGTTCGGAGAAACACGTTTATTGGATTAGAGAGTAAGGATCGAGAACATGTCACCCTTTTATTCATGTGTCTGGCTCACCACATAGTATGCAAACATGATACAGCACCTCAGCTAAGTGTATGATACATAAGCACCGAAATTAGGTGTAATCCCAGTTGCAACCAAGCATCGTCAGCCTTCATCCAGTTCTACTCCGTGAAATCCCTGGCAGCCTGAATATCCTGCTCAGTCAAATGCCGCTGGACTCCTGTGTCCGCGACCTTTCCCTGAATAGTTGCTTGTGCCACCTCTTTCAAAAAGCCAATACTGGTTACAGTGCTCTTCCAGTAGGAAATGTAATTCGCCTTGACCTCTATTAACGACATTCTCGGGTCCTCTGGGCCGCCAGTGTGTACTCCGTCACCCAAGTCTCCGAACCATGCCGCCGTTCCCTTGTTGTAGATCTCCTTGATCCTAGGGTCTTCGTTGCTGGCGACTGTGACTGTCCCGCTAACACTGACCCAATCTTGGGAGCTGCTGTTCTGGAAGGTGATCAGAGCTTCTTTGCTGTGCTCGATGTCTTCGAATTTCTGAGAGTGGTTATTGGCGAGGAAGAGAAAATCTGGTCCGACGCGCTTTGCGACGGCCATGGAGCGAGCGACTGGACCAACACCAGGTCGGACAGTGGTCAGTAGCCCAATCTTGAGGCCATCGACGGTTTTATAGAAGTCCTGAAGCTGCTCTTTCTTGGGCGTGGTGTCATCCCATTGTTTTGCTACGCTGGGGTCGGTCTTCGAGTCGATTTCAGACTGTTTGAGTGGTTTGGGCATCTTGAAGATGGGTGCTGCTTTGGGTTGCTCGTAGTGAGGTGTGTAGATGATAAAAAGAATGTGGAATTCAGTTGTAGTATTGTACTTTGATCACATCTTCAGAGTGACGTTTGAGCAGGTATTATTACATCATGATCGCATGATCGGATATTGACTCCTCACAGTTTCATCCAATTGGAAGCATCGTGCGCAATATGAGATCATCTTTCACATACATCTCGGACTCGGTGTTTGTTCTTTCAACCGAGTTCAAGGTTTGAAGCAACGAAGAAGCAATTCAAGAGAACTGTAAGGGCTGTCGACTGGGAGGTGCTTCCTGATCCCGTGACCTAAGTATACGACTCGTGGCAAAATACACTAAGTCTATGATTACTAAGTAAAAATACCACAACCTAGCAGCCTTGTCCGAAAATATCTACCTCGGCGTCACAATGGATCTCCACGTCTAAAGCCGATGTGCAGAGCTTTGAGCTTCTGCAACCTCTCTCAATCATGTCAGATTCGCAGGCGTCTTCGAAGTTTGAGCTTAACGAACCTGTCCATCACACTCTTCATGTAGAGGACGATTTGCTTAATCTCACGAAGCAGAAACTTCAATTGACTCGCTTTCCAGAAGAATTGGACGATGTTGCGGACGACGATTGGGGCCAAGGTTCGAAGGTTAAGGTTGTTCGAGATCTTGCAGAATATTGGAGAGATGGTTATGACTGGAGGGCTGAGGAGGTACCCATTACTGTACTTTTACACTATCTTTGTAACTAATCTACCTTCGATCGTCAGGCTCGCATAAACTCTGAGTTCAATCAATTCAAGGTGAAAGTCAATATTCCGGGCTACGGAGAGCAAATCCTACATTTTGCCCACCAGCGCTCCTCCAGATCAGATGCGCGTCCTCTCCTAATTGCACACGGCTGGCCTGGCTCCTTCCTCGAATCCCGCAAAATCATCCAGCCTCTTACCGAGCCCTCGTCTGCCACCTCACCCGCATTCCACCTTATTATACCTAGCATACCTGGCTATGGCCCTGGTGATCCACCTGCAAATTCCGGGTTTGGTCCAGTGATGACTGCTCGTGCCTTCAACCTGCTTGTGGTGAATGTGTTGGGGTATGAGCATTATTTGACACATGGTGGGGACTGGGGCGCTTTCATAACCAGGTCCATGGCAATGCAATATCCACAGCGCGTGCTTGCGCAGCATCTGACGTTCGTTCCAATCGGACCGCCGCCGTGGTACAGATATCCGTTGGTAATAGGTCGGCTGATCTTGAATTCGTATATTTACTCGGCCGCAGACAAGAAATCGTTGGAAAGGCTGCAGTACTACCTGAAGGAGCAAAGCGGGTACTTGAAACAACAGTCGACCCGTCCACAGAGCCTTGGGTTCGGACTAGGAGATTCTCCGATTGGCTTACTAGGCTGGTTGATAGAAAAGTATCACGAGTGGATGGATGTAGAACACTACCATATGGACCGTGACGAAACCCTGGCTTTTGTGATGATGCACTGGATGCAAGGAGCTACACCGGGTTTACGCTACTATAAAGCTGCGTACAGCGAGAAATATCCTTCGAGTGTGCAGCAAGCTTTTACGATATACAATAATGTACCGACTGGAGTCAGCCATTTCCCAATAGATTTTGTATCGCCCAGAGATTGGGTAGCTGCTGTGGTAAATATACAGTTTTGGAAAGATCATGATACTGGTGGTCACTTCCCAAGCGTAGAATGTCCGGAGAAGCTGGTGGAGGATTTGAGAGCCTTCTTTTCGCTATACACAGTATAGTCTCGATTTCCAACCGATCTCATGTGATGCTAAACACCAAGATATATTCGGACCGTAAGGTCTGTCCATCAGTTAACCGAAAAAGAAAAACCTCAAGAAGGTTAATTTGTGTCTGTATCCCTTCAACTGGCTATACAGCAGCCATCAAGTCTACGGCAACTAACCTTATAGGGCTGGGCTGCTGAGCGCTCCCTCCTGATGGCTGCTGTAAAACCAGTTGAAGGGATAAGGCTTTTTAATTCAAACTCCTTAATTGAACGACTCTAACAAAGGTAGCCAACCCAAGGTATCCAACCGAAGGAACGCAGCCACGGCTGGCCTCAGACCATGTAAGACTTGTTGATTTTCTGCAGAGCGTACTTATACTCTTTCCCTTCGCATGGTTGCATAGCCAGGAATTTGATGTGCCAGCTGCTCCCGAAAGCATCTGACGATAACTATTCTTACATCTCTCACACTGCCTTGACGGACTTGAGAGAATCGATGTTGTTCTTCAAGGTACAAAAGAAAATGAGAAGGCTAATTGTCGAGCTGCGTGGTCCTATGATGTGCTGGGAAATCAAGCGAAAAGCCTCGGGAAAACTGATATATCCAGTATAATGGATGAAGTTTGGAGCCGGTGGTTATCCTATAGCTGCGGTAAACGCGCAAGCAGCAATGCTTTGATCTCACTTAAACTCATCGTTTATTGAATGGGATAGCCCAATGCGCACGAAAGTGAAAGGAAAGAATTCAAAAAGCGCTATAATATGTGCTTCATGGATGCCGTAAAGTCTCTCCCCAGAGAATGTGGTTCCTATTTTCCGCCTGTGCGCCAGCGTACGAACTGATTTCTACTTAATTGAGATCAGATTGGATGAGGCGATTTTCAACTCTGTTCTTCAATGCCATGATGACGACCTCTCGAACTGTCAAGGTGTTACACCTACTAATATTGGAGCGATTCACCCTAATGTCCACATCTCCTAGTCTCCTTTCAGCATTGAGTCAGCAGTTCTTTTTGTTTCTTCCTAGCCGTGTTGTCGGCATCTTCAAAGAATTTAGTAGGTAGATAGTCTTCTTCAATCGGTTACTTCGAGTCATCTTTTTCATAAACGTATCATCATTGAGCTCGCCAGTAATTACCCATCGGAAGAGACGTTCGAAGGGGATGATCGCGTGAAAATTCTAACATGCTGCTATATCGACAATCTAAGAGGGATAATATGTCGTCGAAATTTGGATCCGAAACATGCCGTACAGATGCTACACATCCTTAAGGAGTTCGAAAAAACCCTCATATATCTCTCCCTTCATTTGTGTATCATTTTGATTACATTCTGCAGCAATATTATAAAGATGCGGTTTCTAATAGGCTGATTCATACTAGATGGAAGTGTTTTTCTGTTACAGAAGAAAACAGACTGTTGGAAAGGGGAGAATTGTCTAGGAGGACACGACAACGAAGCTATCAGAAGGCCCGGTTTAAGTCGTAGAAGCAATTTGGGTGGAAATGCAGCCAGCATATTGCATTTACATAATTCATTGGTCTTAGGGAGAGATAGAGTAGCAGGTTCGGGTTGAGAACACTTCCACGGTTATAGAAGATCGATTCATTCTATTGACCTCTATACAACAGGCTCTGATGAACAAGCTTCGCAGAAGGACGGCAAAACATGCATATTAACAAGACATATGACAGCCCCCACCAGCAAGTCCTCCACAGCACGCAAGTCAATTTTCAGCCTCATTGTCTACGCCGGCATTGATACTCAGACTCTCGCAATTGGTACGACTTTGGGTTTCATAGTAGGTAGACGAAGTATTACGGTATCTAGTGTATTGATAAAGCTTAAGGAAGCAGAATTATCTAGGGAGGAAATTCCCTCTATATAGGGGTTGTTGATTAGTTCTATGAGTCATTAGTTAAGAGTCATAGTTAGCCCCATTAGGCGGGAACTGCTAATCCAACCGTGTGATTCCTAATCTCCAACTTTCATTCCTCATACTTCGGCAGTGCTTTACGCTACTCAGCTTATATGCTGTTTTGTGCACTCATGTTAAAGTCATGCGCCATGAAGCTTTTTGTGCCATTGTTGCTTGTCAAGACTGCAACAACGGAGTACTCGTCCGCTATGGTTCAGTCTGCCCTGTTGATGGATGCTTTGCAATCCACATTGTTATTTGTATTCCGAATCTGGTTGACAGCTTGTGACTTCCTTGTTTAGGGAACTATTCGGATCCTAGATGGTATTCTAACTTGAATCATACGTCGTTTCATGACCAGGAGTGCCGCTGGTTCCTGCTCTCGATTACTCATCGTTCTCTTCCTTATCGAATACTTGATGTGGCGTAGTACTACCCCCGCTAATCAGGGTATTATTTCTTAGCGTAGTTAGGCCTCCCATCC
>JAABUO010009957.1_pt1 | contig 10573 bp, 19 predicted proteins | sample 5559291 | NCBI WGS metagenome assembly JAABUO01 (sample SAMN10711878, study PRJNA513372) | rock metagenome | isolation source: Antarctica rocks | place: Antarctica: Victoria Land, Finger Mt sud
ACATGTTGATAGGGTTCATAGGGTAGTATCATATGCACTTTGTTGCCGCAACGTTTGGATCCCATAGCCCGATATTTGATGCGACGAAGCCTCCAGAAAATCCTTGATCCTCAGCTGTTGGTCAACGCCAGCAACATTCAACCCGTACTCGCCTTCATTCAGCCCGTCCAAGAGGCAGTCATACAAAAGCTAGCGTCATCAAGTGCATGCTTTGCTGCTGGGGGCGCTGATTCGTCTCAGTTGCCGCCTAAAAGGACGCAACACTCACGCAGACGACCATCTCGGAAAGTAACCACCGTCCCTAAGTTTGAACCCCCGACCAAAAAATTGGATACACTTTCTTTAGACAGAAATGTTCGGCTGTCCACGTCTAGTGGTCGATGTCAGATTTGGAACGAATCCCAACACCGCATCAGAGCCAGCTCCATACCCCAATATGCTTTTGGTCTGCTAATCAAGCTCAAACTGGCAGGTAAACATTGCCACATGCACTGGTCAGGCACGCACAATCAAGCTGGCATACATCAGGCCCCTGTGTGTAGGCCATGATGTTTTTGTTGTGGGAGGAACTGTGCGAGACTTGCTGCTTGACCAAGTCCCCAAAGACGTAGACCTCACAACATCTGCCTCCCTGGAGCAGGTGAGCGCAGCAGTTGCACAGTGTACATGACAAATTGCAGTGCATGTATGCAGTTGTGTAGTCCACCTGCCACATGCAGCACAGCTGAATCTGCATGTTGAGGTTTGACATGATGCTGCAGGTCCAGAAACTTGCAGGGCGTTGCCACATTGTAGGCAAGCGCAACCCTGTTGCACTTGTGCACGCGTCACATGGTAGGATCATTGACGTGACCTCCCTCGAGGCCATGGGCTTGCATGATGTGGCAGCTCTGGCAAAGCAGACTTCACAGGTGTGCACTTGCTGTGCACACTGTGCTGCTCAACACTCTCATGGCTTTGACAGCTGTCGAGTTTCTTGCTTTGCTCAATAGCTGCCCTCTGTTGACCACTCTGCCAGCTGCTGATCACAAGAAAGACAACAAGGGGATGTGAAAATGATCTGCTGACCTGTTCACAGTTTGAAGTGGGGAGCGTGTGTGCAGGGCCGTCTGCAGGCAGAGCACCTGGACCAGTCATGGAGCTTGCCATGGCACCAGAACATGCAGTCGCGTGATTTCACTGTAAACGCACTCATGTATGACCCCTTCAGCCATTTGCTGTTTGACTATGTGGGCGGCATGCAAGATTGTCAGAAGCGCCGTCTACATTGTATCAATGAGCCTCTAGAGTCATTTGCTGAGGACCTTGCCAGGATGTTGCGCGCTGTGCGTCTCTCCATCCGTACCGGTAATACTCATGCTATGTCCTTATGGTGTGAACGTTGCTACATCAGCAGCCATGTGTGGTGGGCAACCATGTCACTGTCAAGCTGACTCGCCATGCCTGGTCCCTGGCCATTATACACAACTGCCATGCCTGGGGGCAGCCCTCATACACAATCTTCCACAACTTGTTGCAAGTAGCAGACATGGCCTTTTGTGGCTGAGCATTAGTACCTCATGGTCCTCATTGCCTGTTTGTTCCAGGTCTTCACATTAGCAAGGAGACAACAGCAGCTATAAGGCAGCTGGCCCATCAGGTGCTGCGTGTCAACCAGGTAACGAACTTTCCTGTAACTTGTGGTGCCACCTTTACAAACTCTACAAGACCTGTCTCATACTAAGCTACTGTGCTCAAGGACGATTGTGGTCTGAAATTGCATGCTGGGCTTCTATGAACAGATATGGTGTCGTTTCTGGCTACCAGCTTACCACAAAGAGTGACTTCTCGTGCTGTTGCAGTCACGCTTGAATCTTGAGGCAGTGCGCATGCTCAGCTGCGGCACATGTGTGAAGAGCATACTCCTGCTCTGGCAACTGCACTTGCTGGACGAGATCCTGCCAACCCATGCCTCATACTTGCGCCTGCACAAGACTAGCAGGTCAGCTGACTCACTGCTTTGATCCTGCATGTCTGCTACATAGCAGGTTGTTGAAAACGTGTCTTTTACTCCTGCCAGCCTTGGTACCATGGCTGCTGGAAGGGTCACCATGACTGCAAATGCAATGCATTCCTAGACAAAAAGACCTTGTCATTGCCAAGCCTGCATTGCCCACCTGGCATTTTCACAACACAGACGCAGATGACGAGCAAGCACTACCAGAAAGCATTACAATTGTGTGCTGCATGTTTATTTGCTCATGCTGCGCAGGACACAAACTTTTTCGCATGACAGCATGATGCAAGGGCCACTGCTGCTGCGGGTCCTACACAGCCTAGATGCGCAAGCGTCAGTTGATGACCCAGCTCCAATGGATGTGGTAGTTGCAGTGCTGGTGGCGCCCATTCTTGTTGAAGCCATCACTGCTCACAAGGCTGAGCTTCAGGCCATCTTGCTTGGTGCATCACCGCACACCTTTCTGCAAAGGCCCAGAAAGAAGTTCCAGACTTCAATCCGGTTGACAACAACAGCACAAGCCAGGGCCACTTCCGCAGATATCATGGATGACGCATTGCAGCGGTGGCAGGCTCAGATTGGTCAACATGACAATGCCTCATATAGCAAGCGACTCCAGGAAATGCTTGGCTGTCTGACTATTGCTGCCTTGGAGGCTACCAGAAGTAAAGCCGCGGTGGGACTGGTGCCACGAGGCAATGTTACTGCTGCCCACAGGTTGCTCATAGCTTTCTGGCACACACTGCTCCACGCTTCCAAGGTATGCTCAAATGTATTCCAGGTCCTCTGCAGCCTTACACTTACCCTTATTGCGTAAAGTGCACCAACTTTGGCAAACAATATTCAGTTTACTCTAATCACATGGTCTCCGTCATGCAGGAGAACACTGCAGACCATGCCAAGAGTTCTGCAAGTACAGAAAGCTATACAAGCTGGAGGAAAGGGAATGGCAAGCCTGGCAATACGGGTCCACATCATCATCAACACAAGCAGGCCATGGTCAACTCAATACTTCACCAAGCAGAATCTAGCTGGTATGAACTCTTGCCGGCACAGGCTGAAATGAGTTGATTTGGACTCGACTACAGTTTACAGCATGTCTTTTAGATTTTACAAAATGTTTCAAACCTGGAGCAGTCTATGCCCAACAAAACTATGGTGCAGGGCTGCATACCTGTTGCTGTAACTTAAGCAGTTCGACAGGCTGTGCTATGCTCCTTCTGTTGAAAGCCTTTCCTTGTATGACACGCAACTGGTCAAACGGTCTTACCTGATGCTGTGCTGCATCACATGTGCCTTGGCAGTCTGTATACTGAGGACACCTGATACCCGCATGCTGTAATGTGGCATCATGATGCAGTCACTAGTAGTGCTGCTTGCCGCGCAGTTCAAGACAATGTTACCAAGCACACCGTGAAGCCATCAGCACTTGTAAGCACAAGTGCATGTGCACATCAGTAGCAGTGCTGCTTGACAAGGGGCAGCCCTACAGTCACCAGGCAGTATATACTACTGCTCAGTTTCTACCAACAGATTGTGGCATGCTCTCCTGGTCCCAGGGACCCCACTTATCCATCTTTGAATGTGCGTAACGCCAGCGAAGTGCAGTAAACGCAGAGCAAGTGCAGGGCTGAGCGGTGACGACTATTGTCATCACAAAATTGGGCTGACAGGCCTTAGGTCACTGTAAGCAGCCTTTACAGTATGCCCGGCCCGCTCGGGCACAGCCGCAACGATTTGATCTTGCACCTAGCCTCGGAACTGCGCCCACAACTATCCCTGGATGTCTGGAGCTCAGTCGTTAAGGGGGCCTTGCGCACGGCCAGATTGAACCTGTCGAACAGTGTTCAGAGCTTGGCAGATTCTGCTCGCAAGGCACTGAACGACGTGCGGCTCGACTTGCATGCAAAAATGCATGTCTTCTTAGCTATGTACCCCCAAGTTCCGAACGGTCCAATATACGGCCCATGGGACAAAGCGGTGTTTCCTGCAGCTCTCTAACCTTGAGCACCAGAAGCTGTGCTTGACATACCTAGCTGCAATGCCTGACCTGAAAGGCTCTGCAGGTAAAGACAGCAGAGTAGTCTATGTTAGCGTGTGTATCACAGATCGCAATATTTCCCATCTGAAAACACAGGGTCCGTTTCAACACTGTACCAAGAATTTCTGATTCCTCTGCTTCTTAGCAACGGTGATCTTTTTGTGGCACGGCATGACCAGGTCAGCTGATTTGCCCATCACGCATGTGTCCCTGCACTTTCTTCACAGTCGCACTGCAGCTTGTGCCGTGCTTCCAGATTGTTCAGGCCTTCAGCCGCCTTGTTGCAGCAGGAGCTGACTGGGCATCTGCCACAGAAGTGGTACTGCTTGCGGCAATGGCACTGCAGCATGATCTGCCTCAAGCCGACTCTCATGCGGTGGTAATGACCAGTTCCTTCATGTCTTCACTGTCAGCCAAACATGATGCAGTTGTCATTTTATAGCGTGCCTGGTTGGTCACACAGCTAGTTGCATGCTTACAGTTGCAAAGGCATTCCAATTGTATGATTGCAAAAAAAATCTTTTGTTTGTGTGTCAAGGGGCCCACCTGGTTGCCCTAGGTCTGTTTTCAGTGATGTTGCCTGTCATGACTGTCGAAATTGTTGTGACTGTCAAAGCTTTCATTATGATTGTTATTATTATCGTCGTTATTTTTAATATAATGATGCAGGCTGGAGAAGCAGTCATGGCACGCCTACACTGCTTGGTGGTCACGGCTCTCTTCAAGGCAGCATTGCAGCAGCAGCCACAGCCAGGTATGATCCACGTTGCACTGCATGCCGCTGTACATCTTTGCAAACTTGTGCACGCAGCGTCACCTTGCATCACTGTGCAGGATCTGAAGCCAAACTGACTTTCCTCAAGTCTAGCCATGACGCGCTGCAGCCAGCGGTGCTGAGTGCTTTCAGTGCAAGCAGTGCTGCAGACGGAGGGGCTGCATCAAGCATGCTGCCAGCCATGATTGCTGTGGCAGGGCAGCTGGGTCTGGCATGTAGAGTACAGTTTGCCAGTGCCCTGTGGAAGGCTGCCAGGTGCTAGTCTGCATTTTCTATTCTGCTTTGACTATACAGTCAACCCTGTTGCTGCAATTATGCACTCAGCAACCTGCTAATGTAGCATCAGTAGTAGATCCTGTGGCCTAGAATATCTCCAGGACGTGCAACACTACGCACCCTAGTGTTGATCATACCGACAAGCATGAGTCTGATCTATGAACATGAGTGCAAGTGCCTTCAGTCAGCAGTCACAAGTTTTGACATGCAGGGACGCTATGCAAAAAAGCAGCCAAGGACAGCATGCAGCCTTAGCAGCCCTGGTGCAAAATGTCAACTTCTTCATGCCGTCTGATGAAACTTTTGCAAGCACAGACATACGCACAGACCCTGACTTCTGGGCCCTCTTGAGGCAGTTGCTGGTGAGTTCAGCAATCCTGAGCACAGCTGTCTTGTCCGTTACTCACATCTATGCACACCTGATTCCACCTGAGCTACTTGATGCTTATGTAAACAAGCCAAAATGCCTTGCATGTAGCAGGGCAAACGATGCTGCTTGAGGTGGTCAGTCACAGCTCTTTGAATGTGCATTGGGCCTGCCTTGATACTGCCTTGGCTCAGCCGTGGAAGTGCAGTTGCATGTAGTGTGTGCGAACTGGCATGTGTGTATGCAGGTGGATGAAGATGCTTTCACTCGTAAAAGGGGGAGGTATGTGCTTGAGCATGCCATTAAGGTTGCACCACATTCTGCACAACAGCCTTGGCAAGCATTGCTGCAGCTGCTGGCCTTGCTGGAGGACTTTGCCTTGCACCTCATCAAGGTGAGCAGAAATTCCCAAGTCATCAAGTCAAGCAAGAAGGTCATGAATCACCTGGAGTAAGGCTTGCATCTTAGAGGATGCCATTGCTTGTGACTGTGCATGTCTATATTCGCATGGGCGGCACTCGTGCGACGGCTGTCATGCATAGCAGGGTCAATATCACGTATGCAGTATTTTCAGGCACCAGGCAACAGGGAACCTATGCTTTCATACATGCTTGTTAATGTACAGAATGTACAGACGTCAAGTACATGTCAAACTCAGTTGGTTGGGTGTTGGAGCATGGCTTGATGATGCAGGGAGCCTGGGAGCCGCTCATTCAGAAGCTAAGTTGTGCAGCAGCACGTGGGCCCATACACAAGGACCATGCCAGGTGATGCTTCTACAACCTCCATACAACTTATGCTCTAAAGCCTGTTGTTTATGCTTTGTCCCCAAGCAGCATACGCCGAGTGAAGCTCAGTCTGCTGATGCTGGCCATGCTTTTGCATTCTGTCACCGTGCATGTTTTTTTTACTGCCCTGCCAATCTCACCCTCACCATCAGCAGCAGCAGCATTTGTTTCACACAGACAATGATGCAGGGCATTTGGTGATGACATGGTGGTGGATGCTGTGTGGGTGGCATTAGTGTGGCGGCGGGCTCTCACCCACCCCAGCCCCTCAGTATGCCCCCACCTCTTTTGGTCGCACCACACTGCACGCTTTTGCGTGGAAGCCTCTGCTGTGTGCATCTGTCCCAAGTAGTGCACCTGTCCCAAGTAGTGCACCTGTCCCAAGCAGTGCATCTGTCCCAAGTAGTGCATGGCAGACGAGTCGGTTGCAATGCTGCAGCTGCAAAAGCTGTCGGGCATAGACTGCTGTTTCGTGTGTCTGCAGGTTCAGATGTATGCTCTAGGGTCCTTGTTTCAGCAGAAGAAGCCTGGCCAGCACGCGCTGCTGCCTATGCCCTGTGTGCTGGAGTGTGTCATGCCAGCCTTTTGCCGGGGTACCTTTCGGCTCTTGCATGCACATATGCAAAGTGCATAGCTGGCAAGCCTCTGCACAGCAGCGCAGGGTAGCATCATCAGTGCCTCTCCAAGACAATTCATGACCAGCAATGCACATCCAAATCACAAGTGCATCACATATAACAGGGAACAGAACACAATCTGGCATTAATGGAAAGAATCTCATACAGGGATTATTGCTGGGGAGGTGGATGAGTCAGCTGGCAAGGCTTTTGTGCACAACTATGCTTGCGCTTTGCAGCCGGCAGAGGCGCACCTGCTCACACTGCAACTGCTGCGCTTTTACAGCAGCACCTTTGCAGCCAGATTGGCACAGCCCATGATACTACAGACTGCGGTGACTGCAGCACAAGCAGTTGCTACTGCAGCTGCTGTCAAGCTAGATGGGAAGGCTGATGAGGAGATGCTGCTTGAGCTAACACGTGTTGCACATGCAGCCCAACCAAGCACACTGCTTCAAGCACTCACAGGTCAGACCACATAGCTGTGCATTGCTTGCAGCTTCGCATTCTGTGCTGCAGACTGATACATGAGTACTACATGCAGTAACAGATAGACTCAGCAAGTTCACTAGTGGTGCAGGATCAGCTGCTGCTGCTGCTGCTGGTGCTGTTTCTTCTTGAGTGCATGACCAGGCGGTGTCTGCACTGCAATTTGTTCTGTCACATTTTAGCAGGCTATGGAAGAGGCAGCACCGCTGTGTTTGTCAGTGCAGATGTGATGAACATAGCTACCTTGCTGTGTCCCTCCTGGAGGGCTCCATTGTCCAGCTTTGGGCCATTGTTGGCAGAGCTTCCTGTGGCTGACCTGCAGCCTACTGGTGCTCTCTTGCCTGCTGTGGAAGGTGGGCCACACTTTATCACACAACATGCAGCCTGCATGCACACCTGCCATGCCCTTTATGTACTGTCTGACCAGCTTGATTGCAGCACACAATGCCATACACCGCCGATTTGCACTATGCATATGCTTGCATTGCTTATTCAACAATACAGACCGCAGCCGCAAATTGCAGCTGAACAGCGCACCTCAAGATTGGCCAACACCATGATTAGCCTGACTCACTAGGTGCCTGTTCAACAAAGCATGTGTGTCCGCAGGCTGGCTATCAGCTGGATGCGATGCGCTGCCTGACTATTCTGCCCAACTTGTGGACATGTTCCAGGTTTACTTTGCCCCTGCACAAGTGTCAGACACGGAGAGTGGTGCTGCTGATGCCAACAGGTACAGAAGGCTGTTGCTAGTGCTGCTGTGCAGTACGCCACATATGTCTGTTCACAGACTTGCTTCTCATGCTATCATCCAGCCACCTGGCTCTGGGCTGCCGTCATTATTGCAGGAAAGGAAAAGACATGTTCTTTCCATTTCCTTCCAGGTAATCCAGACAAGTACCAGCAACACACAGTATAGTAGTCAGTGAAAGGCTTTTGTCATTGCCAGCTTTGATAATCCAAGCCTTGCATGCAGTCAGAGCTCTGCTGACTGTCCATGTAGCAATCTTGGGGTGCCAAGTCTTGCGCCAAAGCATCCCATTGGAGCTCGAATGCCATGCAGGTGGGTGCGCCTGATGTTGGTCCTTGCTGATAATGTCTCACATGACGCAATGGCTGACATATTTGGACAGTTGCAAGAGAAGGTGGTATGGCTGGTAGAAAGGCCTTACCTTGCAGAGGGTGTGCCTTTCAGAACTCTCACACTTCTCACAGCCCTGCTTGAGGTAAACCTCATTTTACCAGAAGCACACTAGCTGTCAGTTCGTAGCTTGTGCAGGCAAGGCAGGTGTTACATGTCCGGAGGGCTGATGCGACTGGTCTCATAGTCAGGACCACTTGACAAGCACAGCACTGCCTTTGCATTCAGCTACACATGTACATACTCACAAGATGCTGTGCATGCCCACTTCAAGGCCATTGTGCAGGCTATTCATGCTGAGGCAACCACCCTGCTGGGAAGGCACATGCAGCAATCGATCTGCAATATAGCCTCCTATCTTGGGATCTATATGCTGGGCTGCTGCCAGGTGTTTGCTGCCAGCTCTGCTCCCACAGCCAGGCTACCGGCCCAGCCCAAGGTAGTGTTCACACCACTTCTGTTCCAGACGCTCCTGTAATTCTTGCTAGCTGCCATGCCGTCTTCTTGTTGCATGGTAGAACCGCGTGCTGCATATTGTAAGAACTTTGGACATACAGTTTGAGTGCATTGATTTGCCTGTCGACTTGGCCCCTGTCAATCCTGGACTCGTTGAAGGAATGCTGATTGCTGCATGTGACCAAACCCCTTCACCTTCAGCTGAAGTTTGGTTGTGATGCAGGCTGTGGTGGCAATCAGTGCAGCAGCACCATCTGCACTACCAGCCAGTCTACAAGCCAAAGTGTCAATGGCACACCTTGCCTTGCAGTCTGTCCTCCTAGCACTGTCATTCACCACCAACAGCGACACGTCCAGCCAGAACAATGCCCTTGAAGTAGACAGTCTTGCAGGCAGCATCACAAAGCTTCTGCAGACTGTGTCAAGGCGGTGGCAAGGTACAGCAGACAGACCTTGTGGTGGTTCACCTGATGTCGTTGCTGAACTTTTCATTGAGGAGCTTATGGCTGTGGCTAGCTGCTGCAAGACATTGGCCAGCGTGAACAATCTACAAGTTTTGCTCTCCTCCCATCCAGTTCCAGCAGAGGAGCTACTGCTGTGCTTGCTGGATGATGAGCAATGTAAGCCTGGATCCCAGGTCCGTCGTGATGACTCACCTCCTTGCCTCATCACACTCACATGCCTGAAATGGGCCAATTGGCTGTCTGAAGTTAGGCCACACTCAGTTGTAGCCAGCTTTGTGTGTATGTGCCGTGTTGTCATTTGGAAAAGCCAAGCGTATGCAGAAGCTGGAACAGCAATTGTTATGTGTGCGGTCTGTAGATTTGTTCATGCATACAGTTCATAGAAATGCTGACTTGATGTTGAAGTGCAGACAAGTGATACAATAAGTCGCAACAAGAAGGCAACCTGGCAAGCCGTTCATTCCCTCTTGCACCTTCTCACTCTGCTTGGTACAGCGCCACCCAAGCCACAGCTTCTCACCAACATTCTCTCGGCAGCTGCTGCTGATGCACACACCATCCCCAGTGATGCATTACTTGCTCTGTTTGGCAGCCTCAGGTCAGCTTCTGTCTTTGCGCGCTCAATACTCACTCATTCATGTGTAGGGCCTATGTTCTTGCATTGCCTACGTCATGTGACATTCTCAGGGAACATTGGCAAAATGCGTTTGCTATGTAACACTGCTGGCAAGTCTGCTTTTGCATTTGCATGTGCAGACAGTTCCGCATGCTGTGCCACTCCATGGGCAGGGTGCTTTGAATACTGCATACACTGACTTGCCTGTGAACATCCATGTCTGCTCAGCACAGCCTGCCAAGTGGACCAAGTTCACTGATGCATACAAAGTAGACTGACTTGCAATGATGCATCAGCTCACAATCAGCATGCAGTGTTACACTGTGCCTCATGCGTCTGTCTTGCAGATGTGTTCACACTTTGTCTCATTGCATAGTCAATGTTTCTGAAAGCTGGAATGCTAAATGGAAGTGCAGAATAGCTCTGGAGGCTGCTGCAACCTCACCTGTGATAGCGAGCTTGGCAGCCAGCAGCATGAATGCTGCGCATGTCAGCAAGTCCAGCAGTGGGCATGCCCAGCAGGGCACCTCTGCTGCACAGCACCATC
>JAABUO010009958.1_pt1 | contig 10573 bp, 9 predicted proteins | sample 5559291 | NCBI WGS metagenome assembly JAABUO01 (sample SAMN10711878, study PRJNA513372) | rock metagenome | isolation source: Antarctica rocks | place: Antarctica: Victoria Land, Finger Mt sud
CGGGGCGCGCCGCGCCCCGTCGCGCCGCGACGGGGCGCACATCGCGCACCGCGTCGCGTTGACCGACGGGAGCCAGGCCGTGCAGGAGCGCGTCCGGCGCGCCTTCCCCGCCGACACGCTCGTGCTGGACCTGATCCACGCCACGGAGTACCTCTGGAAGGCCGCCAACGCCCTGCTCGGCGAGACCGCCCCCCGCCGCACCGCCTGGGTCAAGGCGCGCGCGCTCCACCTCCTGCGCAGCCAGAGCGCCGCGGTCGTGGCCGATCTGCGCCTGCTGGCCGAGACGCCCGGCCGCGCGCGCCGTGCCCGGGTCGCGCTCACCACGGTCGCCGCCTACCTGGAGCGCAACGCGCCCTACATGGACTACGCGCCCTATCTCGCGCGCGGCTGGCCCATCGCCACCGGCGTCATCGAAGGGGCCTGCCGCCACCTGGTCAAGGAGCGCTGCGCGCTCTCCGGCATGCGCTGGACCCTCGCCGGCGCCGAAGCTCTCCTGCACCTGCGCTGCATCCATGAGAACGGCGACTGGGACGCCTACCACGCCTTCCGGCGGTGCCAGCGCCACCAGCGCCTCTACGCCGTCCCCTACCCCGACGATGCGGCCACCCCGCTCGACCTCCACGCCCTGGACCCGCGTGCCGCCACACCGTCCGCCCTCGCCGCTTGAATGGGCTTTTAACTCAGATGAAACACACCCAAATGAAACGTTGCACCCGGCCAGCGTGCCGGGTGAGGATTGAAACACATGTATGCATGACACGCTTGTCGGGGTCCAGGCCGGTTGCACCCGGCCAGCGTGCCGGGTGAGGATTGAAACATCAAAGTTCAGCGCGCCTACGTCGATGAGTTGCGTTGCACCCGGCCAGCGTGCTGGGTGAGGTCGAACAGCGTCGTGTGCCGATAGCCTCTACGAACGGTGGCCGGCCGGACGTTGGCGACGCGGTTTGCCGTCGAGGGACTCGCCCGCGGGGCGGTGGTCACAGGCCTACGCGGCACCGGCTTCACTGCAGGCGAACGAGAGGCGGCCGGCGAACGAGAGGCGGCCCTATGCGGCGCGGGCTTCGCCCTGGGCGGCGAGGTACCAGTCGATGGTGCGGCGCAGGCCGTCCTCGAAGCCCGTGCGGGCGCGGAAGCCGAAGAGGCGCTCGGCGCGCGCTGTGTCCAGGTTGCGGCGCGGCTGGCCGTTGGGCTTGGTGGTGTCCCAGCAGATCTCGCCCGCGAAGCCGGTCAGCCGCGCGACCGTCTCGACCAGTGCCTTGATGGTGATCTCGCGCCCGGCGCCTAAATTGACCGCCTCGGCGCCGTCGTACCTCTCGGCGGCCAGCAGGATGCCCTCGGCGGCGTCGGCCGCGTAGAGGAACTCGCGCGAGGCGCCGCCGTTGCCCCATACCTCGATGTGGCGGTCGCCGTTGCGCCTGGCTTCGACGCATTTCTTGATCAGGGCGGGGATGACGTGCGAGGACGCCGGGTCGAAGTTGTCGCGCGGACCGTATAGGTTGGTCGGCAGCAGGTAGATGCCGTTGAAGCCGTATTGGTCGCGGTAGGCCTGCTGCTGCACCAGCAACGCTTTCTTGGCAATGCCGTAGGGCGCGTTGGTCTCCTCGGGGTAGCCCGACCACAAGTTGTCTTCGTTGAAGGGCACGGGCGTGTGCTTGGGATAGGCGCAGACGGTCCCGACGGTGACGAACTTGGCGACGCCGGCGACGCGCGCGGCTTCGATCAACTGCACACCCATCAGCAGGTTGTCGTAGAAGAATTCGCCCGGCCGCGCGCGGTTGGCCCCGATGCCGCCGACGACGGCGGCGAGGTGGATGATCATGTCGGGCCTCGTGCCCTCGAGCAGGTTCGCGATGGCCGCCCGGTCGCGCAGGTCGCAGGTCGCGCGGCGCGGCACGACGACGCTCTTGCAGCCGCGCGCGCGCAAGCCCTCTACCACGTACGAGCCGAGGAACCCCGCCCCGCCTGTGACGATCACCGTCTTGTCTTCCCAGTGTGACATCGCCTCTATCCTCCGGCTCCTGCCGCCGTCGTCCGGCCCTGGGTCCCTCGTGCGCCCGCGCGGACCCATGCCCACTTATTATGGCTGTCGCACGCGCGCTCTATACCTGCCTTTAGAAATAGGAGGGTTCGGCCGCGGGCGCAGTAGCCTGTTCGGGCTATCCCAGCTGGCATGCGTGGGCCAAGGGCGCGAGCGGGACAAGGGCCAGTTCTGCGCATTGTCGGGCGGCCGAGCCCATCTGGCCGCCCGCGTTGCAAATGGCGGGGGTCTGGAGGCATCTCCCCAGGTTCCCCCGGAGGCGCGCTAGGCTGGCGGACCCGCGGCTAGGGTCCGGGGGACTAGTTAGCCATGGGCGGAGGGGGCGAGATGGTAGCTTTTCACGAGGCTTGCCGGGGCCGGGGCCGGGCTTTATTGGCGGGAGGCGTTATAGTTATAGGCGTGCAGATAATCGGTCCCATAAAGGGTGGACCTGTCGCATTACGCCAAGTGAGGTGCTCGACGATATGACTTCCGCGACGACTTTCCGGGCGGCCATCGGGGCGGCCGCCGTCTTTTTGTTGCTGGCGATTGCCGCCTTCATCTGGCACTTCGCCTCGCCGGTCCCGCACCCGTTTTTCGGGGCCAAAGTTGGCCTGTTGATGCTGCTGGCCGCGCTGATGTGCGGCGTCTACGCCAACTATAACCGCCCCTCGCGGATCTAGGGAGGGCAGTCGCAGACTCTCGCAGGCCCCGTGCTACGAGACCGACACGACCTGGAGGTGGCGGTCGCCCCCCGGCAGCGGGACAAAGACCTCGTCGCCGCCCTTGTGGCCCAGCAGGGCCTTGCCGACCGGGGAGGCGGTGGAGATGCGCCCCTCGGCGGCGTTGGCCTCGCGCAGGTCGACGAGTTGGAACGCCTCGCGCTCGCCCTCCTCCTCGATCTCGACGTGGCTGCCCAACGCGATCACGCCGTCCGCGCTTGGCGCGATCTCGCGCGCGGCGGCCAGCAGCCGCTCCAGCTCGGTGGAGCGGCGCTCCAGGCGGCGCTGCTCCTCCTGCAGTTCCAGCAGGCCGGCGTCCTCGTCGCGCGTGGCCGGGTCCTCGCGCGCGTCGGAGAGCCGGGCGGCCAGCGCGGGGAGCCGCTCATCGCGCAACAGCCGCAGCTCGGCCTCGAGGTCGGCGCGCCCCGCCGGAGTCAAGGCGATAGTATCGGTATAATTAGTCTGGTTCACTCTTTTCAATCCTCGCATGATGGCAGGGCATAAACGCGCAGAGTATACCGTTTCTTAGTCGTAAGTCGCAAGTAGGCGGTCGATAGTCGATAGGAGGCTGGCATGCTTGCACGTCGTTCATCAGCGTGGAGACCATAAACCTACATCGTGCGAGACGGCGAGACAAACTGACTATCGACCACCGACTATCGACTATCAATTAGGGGGCGCCCATGGACACCGAGACAATCGAGCGCGGCTGGAGCGTCTACACGGAGGACGGCAAGCGCGCCGGCGACGTGGTGGAGGCGCACCCGCACTACCTGCTCGTCAGCCGCGGCCTGCTGATGGTGCGCGACCTCTACGTGCCACGCTATGCCGTCGCCGCGGTCGAGGACCGCAAGGTCCGCCTCGCCATCACCGACGAGCGCCTGCGCCGCATGGGCTGGACCTCTCCGCCCCCGCCCCCGCCGGTGGCCGATAGCGCGACCCCGCACTTGGTGCCCCCGGTCGAGCCCGACGGGCCCGACCCCTCGGCGTTCATGCCCTCTTCGCTCTCCTTCGACGACCCGTCCGCGCCCGCGGACGCCACGCCGGCGGATGATGCGTATGGCCAGAGCGCGGTCGGGTCTGCCACGGGCCTGGACGCTTTCGACGACTTCGGCCCGTTCGAGCCACTGCCCGATGATTTCGCCGACCTCGGCGTCCTGTTCGGCCCCTCCGTCGAGGTCGACGGCGAGGCGCACCTGGCCGTGCAGCGGCTCGGCGACGGCCCGCCCATCGTGCTCGTGCACGGCTGGGGCTTCGACCGCCGCGTGTGGGACTACTTGACGCTCGACCTGCCCGCGAACTATACGGTGGTGACCTACGACGCGCGCGGCTACGGCCGCTCCACCGCGCCCTGGGGCGGCTACGACGTGGCGCGCGCGAGCCGCGACCTGCGCGTGATCCTGCGCACGCTCGACCTCGAGGCGGCCACGCTGGTGGGGCTCGACCTGGGGGCCGCCGCGGCGCTGCACTACGCGCTGAACGGCGGCCATCGCGCTGCGCGCCTGGTGCTGCTCGCCCCGGCCGTCCTCGCCGGCGGCGACGACCTCGCGGGCGAGAGCGCGACGGTGCGTCAGGAGCCCCTGTGGAGCTGGCGCGACGACCTCAGGACGGACCGCCCGCGGCTGGCGGCGCGGCTGGCCGAGTTGTGGGCCGGCCCCGAGACCTCGCTCGAAACACGGGCATGGCTGCGCGACGGGCTGCTCGAGGCGGCCCCGCACGCCCTCTTGCGCGGGCTGGGCGCGCTGGCTATGCCCGATGTAGAGGGCTCCTTGGCCGAGGTGCGACAGCCCACCACCGTGTTGTGCGGCCGCGCCGACCCGCTGGTCCCGCTCGAGCGCGCCGAGGCGCTGGCGCGGGCCATCCCGGGCGCCATCTTCACGCCCCTCGACGCGCCCGGCCATCTGCCCATGCTCACCGACCCCGTGGGCCTCACCAGGCTTATCCGCGCCGCCATCGAGGGCCAACAAGGGGACGATACAGCGGAGACGGCTAACGACACTGAGGATGGCGACATTTTGCCGGAGCCGGCGGACGGCGCGGCGGACGGCGCGGTGGACGGCGCTGAAGATTGACCGGGGTCGCGTCGTCGACCGGCAAGGCGAAAACGCGACCCCGTGAACTGTAGCTAGGGGGCTATGGGGACAATACCTCGATGCCGCTGCTCTTGGCATTGTCCTTGACAGTCGTGTACACGATAGCGATCTTGCCGGTGGAATCGGCGGTGGTCGTGAACTGCTTGACTACCGGTTTATTGGCGCCGCCGGCGTCTTGGAAGATATCGTAGTTCGTCAAGGCTGCTATTGTGTTGATAGTGACGTTGAAGACGCGGCTCCCCACGCCGCCGCCGCCCGGCTGCTGCGGTCCCCAGTAGAACTCGGCGAAGTGCAGGCGGACGATGTAGGAGGCGCCGGGCGTCAGGTTGGGTATGGTGTACGTGAAGTTACCGTAGCGCTCGGTCTGGTAGACGGCCTGCGGCGCGGCATTGCTTACGCCGGCCGTCGTGATCGCGGCGCTGGAGGAAGCGCTCGCCCCGCCGGTGACGTCGGTGTCGGCCACGAACTGGCCCGCTGCCGCGCCACCGGAGTTGATCCTGACCGCAACCGTAGGCGCGGCGGTGGCCGTGGCCGTGGATGTGGACGTGGACGTGGACGTGGCGGCGTTGGCCGTCGCCGTTGCGGTTGAGGCGGTTGTCGCGGTGGCCGTCGATGTCTTGGTCGCGGTGGCTGTCGCGGTGGCCGTGGCCGTGTTGGCCGGCGTGGCCGTGGCCGTGTTGGTCGGTGTGGCCGTGGCCGTATTGGTTGGCGTGGCCGTGTTGGTCGGTGTGGCCGTGTTGGTCGGCGTGGCGGTCGAGGTGGGTGTGCGCGTCGGCAGCGCGGTATAGGTCGGCAGCGCGGTATAGGTCGGCGCCGGCGTGTTGGTTGGCGCCGGCGTGTAGGTCGCTTGCGGGGTCGATGTTGGCGTCGCCGTGCTGGTGGGAGCGGGCGGCGCGACTACGGGTGTCGGCAAGAGGTACTGGCTGGTCTGCGGGTCGATCTGCGTGTTAGTGACGTCGCTAAACGTCACGCCTTTGGCGTAGAGCGGCGTGAAACCTCCATAGCGGTATATCAGTGTGACGCCGACGTAGTCGCCGCTGGCGCGCCCTGAGGACCCGATGGGATACGTGTCGGTGGTCGCTGCTTTGAGACTCCAAGTATTTGTTCCCGGCGCGTAGGTGTACACGGTGTGTTGCGAGGCGTTGTCCCCGGATTGCGCCTGGGCGACGGCTCCAGTGGAATTATCGGGGCCGGCATAGTAGATAGTCAAGCTTTGCAGGCCGGCAAGATTGAGACGGCTGGCGCGGAGGGCGTCCACCACCGCTTGCTGCACGGCGTCGTCGGCGCCGGCGATGTTGCCCTTGGCTTCCACGATACGCGCGGCCTGACGGCACGCGTAGTTTACCCCGTTTTTGGCTCCGAAGAGCATGCTCGTGTCGATCAGCCCCAGCAGCAGGATGCCGAGCACCGGCAGGATCAGGGCAAACTCGACCAGCGACTGCCCTCGCTGATAGCGATGGACCCACGGGATGCGGGGACGGGATAAGCGACTGCGATTCGTCATCTAATTCACCAGGTGGGGCGGCGTATCGATGACGCTCGCCTCCCAGGTCGTGCGGTCGGTAAAGTTGGCTTTAGCCGTCTTGTATTGCACGTACCACCAACCAGGATTCGGGTTGGCAGCCGGGCCACCAGTATAGTCGCTAGGGATCTGCGTAAACATGTAGACCCAGCGGCCGTTGAAAGGAGTGTAGGTGTTGCCCTGGACAGTATCGTAGTTGTATTGTTTGTAAGTAGAGTTAGAGGGAAAGGAACCCGAACCCCACGTACCCACGGCGGCGTTCACGCCGGCGCAGGTCGATGTCTGATAGGTCGGATCGAAAGGGTTGTCTTCGCCCATCGTCTGCCCGTAAGCGCGTGCAACACTCAAGCTGCTATCAGAAACTGCATTACACGAGCCAGACCCGGACGGAGTTGTGTAGGTACTATCCCCCGTCGAGGTGGTGAGCGATCTGTTCACTATATTGCCGCCGACGGAAATGTTACGCATGGCCGTCGTGAAGGGCTTACCGTATCCATCGAGAGTCTGCGTGTACCACATGAACGGCGCGTATGTTCCGTCCGGCCGGACGATCTGGATGCTGCTGGCCCCGCTTACGTCGCCCGGATCGAACAGCTTGACCATCAGCCATTTACCCTTGTACGTTTGATCGATGTTCGCGAGATAGATCACGCTTTGGCCGGCTGCCCCGCTGTTCACCTCGACCGAAATGCGGCCCATGCCGCCAAGGGTCGGCGACCCAACAACGTTGCTGACCAGCTGCTGACAGGCATTCGGGGTCGTGGTATCGTTGCCGATGCATCCGTTATCCGACGCGGTGGTCACTGCGCGTAAGGCGAAATTGTTGAGTTCGCTGCCGTAGCAAGCTGGAGGGGACCCAATTGTCGCGTTGTCATAAGTATTGGTCCCAGTACCTCTCGTACTAGGGTTTAGGCAGGTGGAGACGTTGACGATGTAGGTGTCACCACTAGCTCCGGCAATTATTTTCGTCAGGGTATACCATTTGCTAGCATATGCAGAGTCGCAAGTCTCGGTCGGGGCAATGATGACGGGGTAGTTATAGGCGGTTGTGCTTAGATTTGGATCTCGACCCAAAGTAAGAGCGGGAGTTAAGTTGGTGACAGCCGTCCTTTGGTTCGTCGCACTATTGTATTTGTACAGGCTATAGAACGTCGCGTAGTTCGAGTTGTTATACGAAGGAGAGCCGGACAGATATGGCACGCCGAAGCCTAGCCCCGCCGCTAGATCATTGAATTTTCCTGCTTGACACGTTCCAGCGTCGTATACCTGGATGTACGTGTAACCGGTCGAATTGACGGTCACTTTATAGTCGTATCCATTGAAGGCGGGGGTGGCCTGCGCGCGAAATGGATTGATGATGGTCGTTCCACTGCTGACAAATGGCGAATCGGAGAGCACGTATAGTGGCGAGTACGGGTCTCCGTTCTCAGCCAACGTATCGGGTCCGTTGATGGACAGCTTCATGTTTTGAGGGACCGATAGCGCGGCGCCGCTATTAGCAGTACTGCCACTGTCCACGTTGCCGGTATCGCTAGGTTTATAGATTGTTACTTTGCCGTCCCCGTTGCCCGGATCGCCGAGCGTGCCGGTCGGGTTGCCCATGGGGACCGGGGCGTTGTATTGCGCGGTGGCCTCGCGCGTGACGGTGGCGGACTTGAAGCCGAAGATGGGCGCGAAGAACAACGGGAAGCCGTCCTCCCGTACCTGCACCTTCAACTGGTTCGTCGCCCCCGACGTCAATGTCGGCGTCTCACTGAAGCTCGCCCCCTGCATCAGCGGCATATTGCGTTTGACCAGGGGGTCCATAACCGTCTTCAACGATGTCGAGTCGGTCCCGTTACTCACCTGAGTGACGCCTGTCAGGGCGGCCAGGTCGGCGGCCTTTTGCACGCGCAGCCCCTCGGCGTAGAGGCGCGCGCCGTCGACGGCCAGCGCGACGCAGGTTAGCAGCAGCACGAGGCCGAGCGCCACCATAACTATGGTTTGCCCGTCGCGGGCGTGGGATAGTCGTCGTGCAGGTGTGGTACATGGCCGCGAGGAGGTTGGCATTCGAGATCCCTTTTCGTCAATATGCAAATCAGGGTAGAACTCAAGGTGTCGGGGTCGGGTACGGTGTCGAGGTCGGGTACGGCGTCGCGGCCGGATAGGGTGTCGAGGTCGGGTAGGGTGTCGAGGTTGGATACGGCTCCACCGTGTAGGTGGGGGCGGGGGTGGGACCGGTGGCGCCTATCGAACCCTGCGAGTATTGCGGTTCGATGCGCAAGACCGTGCTGTCGCGCAACGTCAGGCCGCCGCCGAACAAAGGCACAATGAAGCGAAATTGATAGGTGAACGACACGCCGATGGTGGGGGGCGGGTCGATGACGCTGCGCATGTAGGGGGTGAAGTTGCGCGCCGTCGAATCGTCCCACGTATGCTTGTAGACCCACGTGCCGTCGCCGGCGCAGGAACCCACGTCGTGGATCGGCGACGCCGCGTTGTTGTCGTCGCCGCTCGCGTTGAGCTCGGAGGCGCCGTTGGACGCGGCGGCCTCGAAAATCTTGACGGTACCCAACAGGTTGGGGTTGGCGTTGCTGCTGCGCAGGGCGCCGCGCAACGCCGCGCAGATTTGGTCATTGCCACTCGGGGAAGAGTAGTCGGTGGCATGGATGGAGGCGATGCGGGCGGCCTGGCGCGCCGCGAAGCTCACCGCCGAGTTCGTGACCATGAGGATACTGAACTGGATGATGGCGAACAAGATAAAGAGCAGAACAGGGGTGATAAGGGCAAACTCGACCATGCTCTGGCCGCGGCCATGTCGTCGATTCAGCCACTTGTTTATCGACATGATTTGGCTCTCTCCCTGCAATCCATGGGGAGAGTATCCGACATATAGGGGGCTACGCCCATAGCCAGATGGTCCTGGGGATCGTAATAGAAGCGGGCGCTTTGCCACCGTGCAACGGCCGCCAGTCCGGCAGGCGCGGCTACCGGACTGGCGGCCAGGGCGCGCCGAGTTCCGGGGGCGCCGAGGATGTTTCCGGGGGTGCCGAGGATGTTTCCGGGGGAGTTAAGGCTCGTGGCTGACGGGGTAGCCGCGCGCCTCCCAGGCGTCCATGCCGCCCTGGACGTTGACGGCGTCCGGCAGCCCGTGCGCGCGGGCGAAGCGCGTCGCGGCCTCGCTGCGCCCGCCCAGGTGGCAGATGAAGTAGACCTCGTCCGCGTCATCGAACTCGGCCAGCCGCGCCGGCAACTGCTGCAAGGGGATGTGCGCGGCCCCCGGGATGCGCCCCTGCGCCCACTCCCAGTCCTCGCGCACGTCGACCACCCGCGCCTGTTGCCCGCCTGCGCCGCCGGCCAGGCGCTCGCGCAAGGCCTCGACCGTGATCTCAGGGCTCCGTTCGTCCGCTCGTCGTCGCCAAGTCATGTGGCCTCCGCTCAGGTGGGATGTGCAAGAGATCGTACTCGTAACGGGTGCGCGCCAGAGTTTTGCGCTACGTGGGAACGCCAGGGTTCGCGCCCAGTAGATACGGTCAGCCGCGCAATCACCCCCGCCGGCGCGAAAAGGTGGCGCGTCCTGCTCCCAAGGGGTACGAAACCGGCGCGGGCACGCTCTAGTCGCCCCCCTGGCCTTCCGGGCCGCCCAGCGGCAGTGGCCGCGCCTCGAAATAGGTGTCGAGCGCCACGGTCGTGCGCGTGCGCTCCACGCCCGTGGTGGCCCTGATGCGCTCGAGCAGAGCCTCGAGCTCCTGCGTGGTGCTCGTGCGCACCTTGAGCATCAGGCTGTCGGCCCCGGCGATACTGTAGCACTCCTCGACCTCGGGGAAGTGGCCGACGCGCGCCACGATGTCGGCCGAGGCCGCGCGCGTGGCTACGCTGACGAAGGCCGTCACGTTCAGCCCAAGGCGGCGCGCGTCCAGGCGCGCTCCGTAGCCGCGGATGATGCCCTCGCGCTCCATGCGCTTGACGCGCTCGAACACCGACGAGGCGGCAAGCTTGACCTTGGAGCCGATCTCCGCGTAGCCGGTGCGGTCGTCGCGCTGCAGGATGTCCAGGATGGCGTGGTCTTTATCGTCCATCGTTTAAGATCATAGTACACTACCGCGCACAAGGTCTGCCCGGTAGGGACAGGGCAGGGTCTGTGAAAAGTCGCCCTCTTCTCCCCCCTCCGCCCCCCTTACAGGGGTAGGTTTTTGTTTGGAGGGGTGGGCAGCTACGCTGCCCATCCCTCCACACGAGG
>JAABUO010009962.1_pt1 | contig 10571 bp, 15 predicted proteins | sample 5559291 | NCBI WGS metagenome assembly JAABUO01 (sample SAMN10711878, study PRJNA513372) | rock metagenome | isolation source: Antarctica rocks | place: Antarctica: Victoria Land, Finger Mt sud
ACACCTACCTAGGAGAGCCACGTAGGGCTCTGCTTGACCACCACTTGCTGATTGGCCAAAGCTGTCCATATGTGTTCATGGACATGCATGGTAGGGGGTTTGCTGGTGCAGTATTGACCTTGTATTGGCAGAAGTGGTTGGTCTTGCAAGGAGGTGTCAGCATGAATCCAAGCATGTGTAGGCAAGTGTTTGTTGATGAAAGAGCATCCAACTCTGCTGCAGCTGGTCCATCAAATCAGGGAGCTGCTATGGTGATGGGTCACAGCGAGCAGCAATGGCGCAAGTGGTATGACATGCAGTTCCACCCCAGGCTTGCTCAGAATGCAGTGAACAGCATGCAGCTTTGGAGGACAGCAATGCTGCAGATCAGGTCAGATGCACTTGCTGCTGCAGCAGAGTTCAGCTTGAGCACAGTCCCACATTGCAGGCACGTCATCGTGTCAGATTCTGAGTCAGATTGTGAGGAGTACCATTCATGCAAGTGTGAGGAGTACCAGTCATGCAAGTCTGACAGCATGGAGGACAGTGACATGGAGCTGGATCTGCAGTCTGATGATATTGAGCTGGACCTGTAGTGACTTGGGTCAATTAGACTGAATTAGGCAACTTGGCTGTGCATAATGTGGCATCACCCTGCTGAGATGCTTGTTGGCATCGTATTTTCACTTGTTTCTGGACCCTATGGATGTACAATGAACAGTGATGCCATTGGGACAGAATCTGACAGCTCCTAGCGGCACCATTTGGTGTCAAGTAGGGTGAATGTTGTGTGATGACATGACACAACTTGGGTTGCCTGTTTCGTTGTGTTGCGGCCCACTGTTTCACGGCCCATCATCAACAATCATCACAATGACCTGAAGTGTGAAGTTTCAGCTTCAGCTGAGCAGTTTAGCATGGTCGATGGGTAGGTCGTATAGTGAACTGAGTGCAGGTGACATGACATTTTGGGGCGTCTGTGATTCGAGGCATGAGCCAATTTTTGGTGCAGCACAAGTGTAGAGGCCCATACGCGCCCATTGTGACCATCAGCACCTGATTTGGCCCGCGCAATGTGTTGTGACATGTACCCCAAATTGGGGTAGAACCTTTGAGCCACATTTCCGGCTCTAACACAGTCCTATTTTTCGGTCTCCTGTGCTCTTTCCGGTCATGTAGGAACATAAATTGCGCAAAATGGTCAAGTTTGGGCCACTCCACGCCACTTTGAAGATGCATATGTGGTGTGGGACCACAATTTTTGACTACTTGGCGGAATGATGCGGGTGAAGTGGCTGGCATGCAGTGCATGATGAGCACGAACCAGAACCGTTTCCAAAGGCTTCATGCGCTGGGTTTTGAGTGTTCTGCAGGCACGCCAAGGTGCAGCAAAGACAGCATGCAAATGCTGCGTTACAGAGTCTGTCCTTAGCAATATTAGACTTTGCAGTTGGGGTGGCAGCTTTGTGCGCAAGGGCTTGGCAGGCAGTCACGCAGTGCTTGAGAGGATTGGTGTTGGTGAGACTGGCCCTGTTCGAGAGCGATCGGTGTCTGATCTGTGCAGAGAAGGCTTGGCTGTGATCGCGTCGGTGCTTCTGCCAGATACCAGCGGCAGTCACCCCGAAATATGCTGCAGTCCCTGTCTTGGAGGTTGTTGAGCCTTGGGGAGACGGGTGTGGCATGCGCCAGGCCGGCTTGCCGCGGCAGGCTTCGATGCATGCTTGTCTGCAGATTTTCGATTGCTGCCCTGCGTCGCGGCTCTCTGTCTTCCGGGCACCCGGCAGCCGCAGATGTGCATATCATGGCCATATAATCCACCTGTGACAAGTCTTGTCCGTGCTCTGCTGGTGGGCTGGCTTGCAGGACTGAGTGCCTGCAGCAGGCTGTTGGATGCTACTGCCTTTGTTGCCAGCAGACTGTGAGCAGCAGGTCAGGGACACAGCACATCTTTTTAACGCTCCTGTCAGGTACATGCATGATTGGTGTGACACGTTGAAGCTTGACCATGTGAGTCGTGGTGCACGCTGGAGATCCAGAAGCCAGCAAGAGCAGCTTGCAGCCTCATCATCACACCACCATTGGGCCCCACAAACTGCTGGTCACAATTCTGGGATGTTGCGTACATGCCTTCTGGTAGATGGGAGTACAAGGCTCTGAGCAGGCAGTCCAGCAGCGCTGGTCACATACAGTCACAGTTGCACCTTTGTCTCACAAGCATTGCAGGCTGCTCAGAAAATATCAGAACTTGACAGCACCCACTTGGGTCACTTGAGCCTGGTCCTGACAACGCACATTGTTAGTGTGAACGGTCACCCCTTTCTATTGTCCTTGCATGGCTGAGGTTGTTGTGCATGCACGTACATATGTGCACGTGCAAGCTTGCTTGAGCATTGCTTTCAGCCAGCACAACATGCAGCACAGGATGATGCACTGATGTCGTCAACACCATGTAAGCATGATGCAGAGTTGCACATATTGGTGTACACATTCCAGTATTAAGACATGCCAAGCTTACTTTGAGCCACGATGCAGTCAAGGTCATCATGGAAATATGGGAATATCAATACTGCAGGCTTTGCAACGCCAAATCGCACAATCATGCACAAAGTCGCAGCTTTCAGGATTGTGCATGTGAAACCTCTATGCATCAGAAGGACATTTCTGAGATTCCATCACACCATGTCACGAAACATCATTTTCGGCCGTGATGCATTCAGGACTGCGAGCTAAAGTGACAGACTGTTGTGTGTCATAATCACAAAGACTGTGTGCATGGCTGGAGATGATCAAAGCTGTGTGAAGGTTGCGCGCTGTAGTTAAAACTCTGGATTTCAGTTTCTCACTCTGAAGCAAAAGTGCTTGCTTCTGCAGCAGAAATGCTCCCTAGAGCTTGTGAGCATGCAGTATGCTTGGTATCATGACTGCAGAGGTGTGCAAAAAGAAAGCTTGAGATTTCCAAAATAGCCAGTGTTGATTGTAATAGCACCTGCTGAATGTGTATATGTGTGCTGCTACACTTTGCTTATGGGTTATAACATGGGTAATTACAAGCTCAGGCTGGTGCTCACTTTACCAGGCAACACATCACGTGCATATGCCTCACTAGTCTTGCTCTCAAATCTCAGATGTGAGCCATCGTACGCAAACACAGAAGACCGATTGAGAAGCTTGTCCTGCACGGCATATGCTGTCGTGAAGGCATGAACACCACACATTGCATCAAGCAGCATACATGTATGTGCACATGCACTATGGTGCAAACATGCTCAGCACCCTCAAGTTACTCAAGCATCTGTTGCAACTCCCAATTGAGTGCACAGACAACACTCAAATACCTGCATATCTTGCTCAGGCACCAGCTCACGAAACTCAGCTGCAGTGATATGCAAACGGCCCAGGTTGGCATCTCCACCAAACAGCTGTGACCACTTGCTGCTAGGAGGCTTTATCAGCTCTCTAACCACCTGCATCACCTCAAAGACATCACAAAAGCATCTATGTCTGCCACCTCAGACTCAACAACATGCGTATCCTGATAGAAGCCACAAAACAGCTGACCTATCTGAAAGTCACTGAGCACAAGACATGCTGCACGTTCAGCAGACTAGCCACCACAATGACGCAAACATGACAGGCAAATCAGACGTGTTGACAACAGCGCAATTAATCTGTGAGAGCCACATTATGATAAGCCCCCCTAGCATACAACAACACAACAACAAGGAATGTGTTACAATGCAGAAGCCCTTACCCGCAGTCCTGGCTTCTGTTGTGGGGTGTCATCCAACAGGCCAGCAGAGACAAAGTGTGTTTCAATGTCCTGCAGTATTGCATCCGTGGTCTGCTGGACACTCATGCCACGGCCCAACATGACCACGCATTTCTCAAGCCGCTGGAACACACCATCTGTCACCTGACAGCATGCATCAAAGTGTCGTGCATAAACACTAAGTTTGCAAATTGCAAAAAGAGCATTGAACCCTGTTGACTAACTTGGGGTGTGGCGCCATGCCCTGTAACTCTTTTGTTGCCGTACATATGTTGCATGTGCACTGCCATTCTAGCATAGCCTGGCTTCCACCATGACTATTTTAAACAGCATTGTTGCAGCACATGTGTCAGAGTGCAGCAAATTAGGCAGTTGAACACATATTGCCTCACTAAACATGCGCAGTGCAATGCCCAGCAATGCAGGCCCAAGCAACATTCAACAGCTTCAATACAATTGTTTCCACAGGGAAAGAACAGTTGGCACTGATGGCTTGGCAATGATGTGGCACCTTGACTAGCTGCTCTGCATCTTCTGTATCAATACCCCTGTTGACCAAGTAGTCTTTAGCCTCCTCTTCGGTGATGTTTCTGATCTCTCCAGGCTGATAAGCGTGACTCCATGCATCTCGGCCTGTCACAGACAACACCCAGATCATAACAGGCAACACACAAAGCACAAGCTGTGTATGTAATTACACCAAGCATAGCCATTAAATTTGTGGAAGCAAAAGTGCATGCACAGCAATGCACAATAAACAGATGCCTTGTGCACCAACTCGCAGCACCAAGCAGCACATTATGACTGCAGTCTGCTCTGCAGTTTGATAGTATGGAAAAGCTCACTGTGCATGATGTGCGGCGCCAAGCCTTCACTGCAGACCAACACCACGCTCACAATAGTCTGCTCTGCCCAGTCCTTACAGTAATCCTGCATGTTCACACACTCTCAAGATGTGCGCAGTGGCCATGGCTTTGCTGCTGATCAACCAGATGTTGCTGTCCTGAATGGACGAGCAGACGCACAGCTTAGCTCTATGAGCATGGCATCAAAGTGAGATGCATCAAAGCAGCACAAAAAATGGGGTCTGAAAACCGAAACCATGTTGAGGTCCATGGGTGTGGACTACCTGCAGTGTCTCTAGTATGTCTGGTGCATGCTCTGCTAGGCGATCCACGGCATCGATGATCAGCACAAAAGGCCGGCCAGTACGTTTCTTGTGTTCTGCAGCAGCTTCCTGAAGAGCACTAGCTGCTCTGCAAATCCAATCATTGTCAGTGCCAAGTGCATGCCCGCCTCATGACAGTTAGGGCAGCTACATTACAGGTAGGGTTGCACTACGCTTGTGAATTATGTGCCTTTTTCATTCAGTCAGACGAGCTATGCGTCATCAGAGAGGCAGCTGTGCCAAAAACCCACCTTTTAAAGGTCATTTGGGGGGAATCTTCCTTGTGTACAGGGAGGGCACCCATGAGGCCCACCAGCTGGTTCAGCATGCCCATGTGCTCTTGAAAGTTGAAATCCAATGCAGCCCCCAAACTCTTGCCAAAATCCTTGGGGTGGGGCTCAACCTGTAAACCCAAGTCAGTACCGCAGGAACAGTGACTACATCTGTTGGCAATGAGGACACTTATGCACAGGGACAGATTCGATGCATCTGTCATATTGCTCATGCAAAACGCAAATGAGTTGTTCGATTGCCAAGTGAGATTTGCATCAGGGTGAAAGAATGTCAGACAGCTAATCAACATCATGCAGCAAGACAAGTTTGCACACCTCAATGTAGCCCATGCCCTTCTTCCCACAACGCAAACACATTTCCCGCAGCAATGTTGACTTCCCCCGGCCTGCAATAGAAAAGGTTTGGGAGGGTTTGCAGCATTTGTAGGGCAGCTTGTATGTGCAGCAATCTCATCGCACTTACAGACAATCATGCATGCCACCTGAACAATAAATTTGCATAAATGACCAACATTGGTCTCAGCAAATAGCACTACTGCTGACAAGCGGCACTTGAGCATATCATGCCCTGCATTTTAATGTGAGCTAAAGAGAATTCTGCACAAAGCAGCGCAGAAGTTGGCCATTGAGCTTGGTGCTGGAAAAATTAGTGTCTGATTGTCATGCCAGCACTACTAGTTGCCCAAACACCTAAGTGTACCATGAGCTCCAGTGACCACATAGTAGAACTTGGATGGCTGATCTTGCATGAGAATTCGATCAAGGTCTTCCACCACAGTGTGGCGAGGAATATGGTGTGGGCCAGCAGGCTGAGGGTCTGGGCAGAAGCCTGCACCCACTCTGTCCACCATCTGCATAAGGCAGCCCTGTTTATTTGTGTGTACAACAATTTGCTTCGTGTACAAAGACAAGCGCCAATGCCTGCCTGACCCTTGTAGTAGTTCTCAACAATGTTGCCAGTCTGCACATTAGCTGCCAGTAAGACTGCTGCGCCAACGCCCAATACCGCTACTCGACTGGTCACAATGGCCTGCACACAGACGTATGGTGTCAAAACATATGCCCAGCAAAACTGCTGCAAGGCTGACTGCAGATCAGCGAGCTACGGCAGCGTGCTCGCCTTGACAGCGCTGATGGCGCTCTCGAGGGCTGATTTTTTTACTTCCTTCTTGGCTTCGGAGCCTTCCTTGGTTGCAGCGCCAGCAGCACTGGCGAAGCATGCTTTAAAGATCAAGTTGCAGGACGTATCACCAGTCGGCTGGGTGGCAATGGCAGCCAATGGTAAGCGGCCTCTTGTGCAAATAGACCTGGTAAAGACGCTTGCACTGACTCGAAGCATAGTGTATTTATCAGACGAAGATAGTTAGTCAACGTCCCAACACAGCATGCTGCAAAGGTCGGGAGACTATCACCAGGCCTACCACCAACATCAGTGCAATGGAAGTGCAGGTTGACGTCAGAACAGGCTTGCGCCTCAGTCGCAACGTAAAGGGTGCAGCTAGAAACGCTACTATGCTCTATGTCATGACTCATAGCAATTCCAGGTCTACGTTGCTTGCATTGCACAGCATGCATGTATCATGACATGTCACGGAATTACGAGAGACAGAAACACATGGCTTCTACCCTTCATTTGTGCTTAAGGCCGTCGTTTCAGATGACAGAAGGCTTGAAATCAACTCTAAAGCAAAATGCTGAGGATTGTTGAGCAGGAGCTTGCGAACCACGCCTGTGGGGCAATGAAGTGCTTGTAATTATGACACATCGTGTCAAAGTATCAGGGTATGCATGTGGGAAAGCTGACGGCTGAAAAAGCAGGAAGGCTTGCAGGGCAGCTTTGCATTATCCCAAACACATTTTTCTCTAGACCTGTCGTATTTGAATGCTCGTGTCTCACATGTGTCACGCATGACACTAGCATCATGCAAGGGCACGCATTTGTGATATCACAGCATAATTCCTGTACGCGTCGAGTAGCAAACAAATGCTGCACTACATGGTACATTTGAAAACTGCTGCGCAGTCAGTAACGGCCACCAGTGGTTTCCTCCTTCTTTGTTGGGAGACCAGACCCACTGCTTGGCTGGGACTTTGTACTCTGTGGGTGTGCTTGCTGTGACTTGGGTGCTTTTGCACTACCAGGACCATAAAGGGGGCCTGTTGTTTCTGATTTTGATTTGGGAACATCAGAGCCACTACTGGGTTGTGCAGCGGGACTGCTTGATGACTTGCCAGCATTACTTGCCTTGGATGCACCTGAGCAGGGAAGTGCCCTCTCAATTGCATGAACACAAGGGCTGTTTCACATGCATGTAGAGAGGGTTGCAGCAAGCGCCAGCCAGCAATTGCTGTCAGCACAAGCCATGAACACCAATGCCTACTGTGTGTGGCATAAGCAAATTACAGGCTGTGAAGGAGCTGCACATCACAGCTAGTTACAACATCTGTACCTATTTTTTATCATCAGCCATTTACATCTGCAGCAAGACAAGCCCTCTTTGGAGGCTGACTACTGACCTCCATTGGCAAAGTCTACACCCTTTATGATGCTGCCGCTCAGCTCCTTCTTCAGGGCTGCCATGTTTGCAGACTCCAGCTCATTCATGCGCCCAATCGGCAAAAACTCCTGCAAAAGTTACTGCACCTCAGAAGAAGTCAAATCTCTATGGCACAGGTGTCAAGCAATTGCATGCATATGTGTTAATACAAGAGACCAATGCAGACAATGGCTACTTGACCGTCAGTGCCAACAGGTGAGGTTCAAGGGCAACAGCAGCAGTCATCAAGCAAATGAACAGCACAAGGACAGTCCTGCTATTGTCAACAAGTTATGCATCATGACCAATGCAGTCAAACAGCAAAGTTACCGCAATGCCATTCTCATCCAGACGCAGTGGGCTGGCAAAGAAAGGCAATTCCGTGAGATGGCTGGATACGTAGGCGCACTCAATAACACCAGGCTCTCCTTGCAGGGCTTTCAGGCAAGACTCAGCAAACTTGGCAGCTGCGTACGCCATTGAGAGGGTTGCTGAACCTTTGCCAGCCTGCATCAACGCTAAACGTTGAAGACAATGGCGTGACACATTGCATCACGCAAATTACCACATGAAAGGCAAGCACCACTACTCACAAATATGTGTGACGTGATTCATGCTGTGCACAGGAGCTGCTCATGGCCAGCAGGGCATATGCCGTGATGACACTTGCTTGGCACCTGACGAGGAGTAGTCCAGCACAGATGGCATAGCGTAGTGCAGAAAGATGTCACGTGAGAGAAGTCATACTTTGGCTTCCACAACCTCTGTGCCAGCATTCTGAATACGCTCCATAAGGGCCTTTGCCTTGGCATCTGGCAGATGAATTTTAGGCTGAGCCTGCACATAGAAAACAATGATTTGGCATGCACAAGCAAAACTGTAGCTGCATTTATGTCGTGAGTTGGTGACCTGAGGCCCAATGCAGCACCATCAGCATGGTGCAAACAAGTGACCACAAGGAGGTTTTGTCAGCAATGGCCACCACGAAAGTGCCTGCAGGCCAGCAACACCATTGGGCACAGTAATTATTGCCACTGGGAACAACTAACCTGAGACAACAGAGGAAGAATGGTGACACCCGCGTGACCACCAATGACTGGTACATTCACTTGCGCTGGGTCAACCTCCAGAATTTCACCAACGAATGCATTTGCTCGGGCTACATCTAGCTTGGTCACTCCAAACAGCTTGGCTGCATTGAAGGTACCCGCCCTACGGATAACAGCAAGAGTCACACCAGCCCAGTCTTAGCAGGATTGCAAAGAGCATCATGCACAAATGCATAAAGATTACAGGCTCTTCTTGTATTTGAAAAACAAGTCACATACGGCAGGGTGATACGGCAGGGTGATACGGCAGGGTGATACAAAGGATGACGTGATTGTCAATGTCAACAATGCCAAGAACAAAAGGGAACAGTTTGAGACATACTTCTTGAAGACCTCTGCTGCAATGGGCACTGTGGAGTTCACAGGATTGGAGATGATAGCCACCCATGCCTTTGGACAATACTTAGCAATGCCCTCACATAGGGTCTTCACGATTCCTGTGGTGACCGAATGCATTTTCAATCCATGATTTGCTGATACTCAGTAGCATTCAGCACAATCAACAGCATGCATGCAATAAAGCAAGACTTCAGATGCATGACACCTTATGCAAGACTTGCCTGCATTGATGTTGAATAAATCATCTCTGGTCATTCCGGGCTTGCGAGGCACACCAGCAGGGACGATGACTAGATGACTGTTGTACAGGGCATTGGGAAGTTGCTCAGGTCCAAGATGACTGGTGACCTGCACATAGCAATGCTGCTTGACACCAGACAATCCGTATGTGACCGTCTAGGTAGGGCTGCAGAATGTTTTCTTATCTTCAGATACTGCTTCAGACTACCTTGGGTTTTGAATCCATGTGAGACACATCAGCTGCCACTCCTGGTGTACCAACCACATCGTACAAGCTCAACTCTCCAATGTTTGGCATCCTACAAAACAGGATTGCAATTACATAAATCATCTGCAAAAGCAGTTTTTTTGACAAAACCTAGCAGTTCCTGCTCAGATTGATGCACACAGGTACACAAGGAATGATCCAGGCATGTCTGCCTGCAAGCAACCCATTGCATGCATTGCTCACATTTTGAGTAGCATGGACAGAGGCTGGCCAATGCCTCCAGCAGCACCTGCAGTGAAGAATCCAGCTTATCTACAACCCTGAATAGTCTATGGTCATGTTTGGCAAGTAAATACTCATCGAGGAAAGTGACTCTCGGCTGATAGGTGTGACTTACCAAGGACTGCGACCTTGGGCAGCCCTTGTGCGGCAGTTGCCTGCTGCTGTATGTTGTTTGCCTGCATCAGCAAAACATGGTCGGCACGCAGATCGACCGCTGCAAAGCATCTACAATCAAGAGGACCTAGCTCGTCGTCTAGGTCGGTGTGCCATGCCCGAAAGTCAACGGGTCAAACAGCAGCAGCACATAATCAAACTTGCTTGCAGATGCAGCACCTGTTCATGACTTTCTTGCGGGAGTAGATGAGCGGCGATCCTTGCTACACGCTCCATATCGAAACTAAGCTTGCTGTTGAAGTTGCCACTCGTGCGATATGCTGATGGCACCTTGGCACAACTTTTGCTATTAGTGCTAATTGCAATATGCTGAGGTGGCCTCAGCACGTGTTGTTCCACGTGCGATTGCATTAGCAAGCTTCTGTGAACAGCGTCAACTTACAGTCAATCTCAGCAAGACAAAAGTGGTGGTCTTTGAAACCCGGCAAAGTGACGTGTGTGACTTTGTGCTCAGTGGTGCAGTTGTGGAACGG
>JAABUO010009963.1_pt1 | contig 10571 bp, 16 predicted proteins | sample 5559291 | NCBI WGS metagenome assembly JAABUO01 (sample SAMN10711878, study PRJNA513372) | rock metagenome | isolation source: Antarctica rocks | place: Antarctica: Victoria Land, Finger Mt sud
TTGTGACTGTTGCGCACTGGAATCGCGTATGTGCCCATTTCCAATGCAGCGCTCAGATGCGCATAACATCAATGCAAGCACGACTGGGTGCTTTAAGTACTGGCATTAATATTTGCTGGTTAGTGTGGCTGTTGAATGAGACACTATATCTACATGATCAGTTGGTGATCACAGTGTCTGCTCAGTCATGATCTTTCAGCTTGGCTGCGGTCTGTCAGCTCAGCTGTCGGCTCAGCTGCCACTTGTCAGCTCAGCTGTAATATGTCAACTTGGCTGCGATATGTCAGCTCAGCCCAATTGCAATGTGTCAACTCAGCTGCCTGGTGCACACTGCAAATTCAGACAGCCGAATTGGTCCTGAGTTGGTTGACAAACGGTCCCAGCTTGCAAAACAAATCCTAGCTAGCATACGGCAAGCCAAGCCACACACATTGTTGTGACTGCTTTCAAGTGTCAGCTAAGCAGCTTATGACATATATATCTGATATATGACCCTAAGGCCTTGTAGTCATGTTGGTGCTCACCATTCAGCCAGGAACAACAAGTTGTTTGGCTGCGTCTAAGCTGGATTGCACAATTTGTCTGCAAATTGCTGATATCTTGAAGCATTCTTGTTTCCAGGTGATTGCATCTGCCCTGGCATATCCAAACATGAAAGTGTCAGTTGGGTGCCGTGCGGGATTTGCTAGGTGCAGCCAAGCTGGCACACAAAATTGGACAATTGCAACCCAACTGACTCATCAAATAGAACAGGAACATCCAGAGAGAACTTCAAGCCTTGTGTTGTGACAAGTGTAGTTGCCATGATTGATAGGTGCAGCCTAGCTGACATGCAGTGTTTAGTAGGTGAAGCCGAGCTGACATGCAAGGTCTATTAGGTGCAGCCAAGTTGACATGCAAGATCTGCTATGTGCACCCGAGCTGACATATGATTTGATGTCTGTACATCAAAACAGGCGCTGTGATATGGGCAAATATCACGCAGAACTGTGAGGCTAAGAGTTGATTGACATTTGATAGGTAAATCTGAAGTCTGGAAAGGAAGTGAGAGATGTGGCAATTTGATGAGCTCATGACAGGCGTTCATGATCAACCTAACACTTTAATAGTAAAAGAGTTGTGTTATGTGACAACACCCAGATCAATCTCGAAAGGATGTGAGAGCTGTGAGAAGTCGATGAGCTTGAGAAAGACCTCCAGCATCAACCTAATACTCTTGCAGTAAATGTGTGAGGTTATGTGAGGTAAACGCAGAGTTGATGCGCTTGTAAAACGTTTTCAAGATCAACATGTAATAGTGTGGAAGTATAGACAAAAATGTAAGAAGAAGGGTGATACGAGGGGCCAGGTCTGAAACAAAACATCTGGAAATCAATGAGACCGGTGATGGGAGCTGTCCCAGCAGCACAATCAACAAGAGTCAGCAGTTCCAGTAACAGTCCCAACAGCAGTCCACACATCACTCGACAAAATTGTTTTCTAAAACAGAGGCAGTAGGAAACCCGTTTCTACAACACTCATCAGCAGTGTATCAGCAATACCAGCAGCACCTTCAGCAGCAGTCCCAGCAACAGTCTCAGCAGATGTCTTGGCAGCATAAACAGCAGTGTCAATAGCAGTTCCAGCAACAGTTTCCAGCAACAGCCCTAGCAAAACTTACAGCAGAATCCCATCAGCAGTCCTAGTAACACTACCATCAACACTCCCAGCAACAGCTCCAGCAGCAGTCTTATCACCAGTACCAACAACACTACCATCAACAATATCAGCAACAGTCCCTTCCCGAGGGCAGCAGTCCCAGTCACATTGCTCAATGCAAATTGGAGTGTTGTAGTGGGTTTGTAAAATGCCCTATGAGCCTCTGACTTGCTGCAACTGACCAACCATTGCAGCAAAATTGGCCACTACTAGCTGTGCCGAACTTGAAACTAGGAAAACTTCTTTGGAATACTGCTGACTGAACACAAAGAACCTATTCCAGGCCATGCTAGTGCTGGCACATCAGACTTTCAGCTTGCCATTTTGCTAGCACATATTGGTACGCCCATTCATGCATGTTCCAACAGTTCCCCAAGCTTTGGGCTCACTGATGTTGACTGCACGGGACGGTCAGTCATGGCATCCACTGCTCAGTTAGATAAGTCTCAAAGGCTTGTTTGGCTCGCGAGCAAAGGTCACTCATGACATGGCTGCGATCTGCTGGGACAAGTTCCCAGCCTTGTTCTTGGCATCCGTTGCACCTGAATGACTCGATTGTCAAGCATGCATGATCAAGCTGGCAAGTCTGGAACATCACCTGCTTGCATGTGTCCCACTCATGTCTGTTCATGACAACCGCAGCTTGGACTCCAGAGTGTGCATAAGCAACCAAGATGATGTTGTCCTTCACCCCATCAGCGGCCTGAAAATAAACCTGAGGGGCTCATACGCACCTTGTAGACCTGTAAGATTATTACCTTGTGAATGCAACAAGGCATGCTTTGGATGTGATGTATAGGAGCTAGCTATAGAACCAAGGGTACAGCAGATTCCTTTGTCACTGATTCAGACAATTCAGACATATACTACTAGGTCTACATAGATCGTCTTCTGCAGTTTGCTGGACCAAGTTCCGTGAAGCATTCTTGTTATAGATGATTGCAACTGCCTACCTGAGCACAAAAGTGTTAGTTGGGCGCCATGTGGAATTTGTTAGGTGCAGCTCAGCTGACATACAAAACTGGAGTGCAACCCAACTAAACTATTCCAGAAAATTGGAGACAAAACTCAGGCTTTATGGTGCGTCACTTGTGTTTTTGTCTTGCTCACATAGACTTCGCTCGGTTTCCAGTGATCAAACGGCATACCCAACAAGTGTGGTCAAGAGAGCTTGGACTATTGGCATGACAGTGAGTGTCGGCAATTGATCAAAGAATTGAAGACCACTGTGTACTCGTTAATATGTTGAAGCTCATGTTTTGCAACGTAAGTCATCCTGAAAATTGGAACATTACATGCCTGACGGTTGACAGCCCTATCATGTAGATGTTTGATGGGCAAAAATCCCAGCAAAAAGAAACCGAAGCCACAATTTACAAGCTTGTTGGAGATGTCACAACCTACATGGGTTTTGTGGAGGATAAGCTCAAGGAGGCCATGCTCTTAGACGATTTGATCATATTGAAGGCTTGACGGCATAAATGAAGACAGTTGAAGATGTTTCCTATTATTATCAGAGTTGTGAGCAATGTGACATCAATTTTCGGGACTTGTCACTATAATTTTGTGCAGCTCTTCATAAGCACTTCAAGCACATCAAGGGTGCTCAATTCTTGCAAGCTGATGTGCAGCAATAGATACTGGACAGGGTTCCAAGCGTGGCGTGAAGCTGTTGAGCACGCAAGGCATGAAGCTGTTGCCCATACACCATGACAAGCCTGATAAAGTACAAATGCCGCTGGTGTAATCAGCCTGGTCGACAGGATCGTATAGCAGCTTCTCTGCGGAATCCGCAGGGTGCAACCCATTGATTTCGCTGCTTCCGCCGCGCATGCAGGTGAAAGTCGAGACGAAGTTTTTGGATTAGTGGTTACGCGTGTGGCGCAAGGCGGAAGGCGTAGGGCGGGGCGGGGCGCGATGAGTCATCATTGATGAAAGAAAGGGTGAAACTGCCAGGAAGGTTTCGAAGTTGTACGAGGTAGAAGGGATCGAGACACCCGAGGTCTCTCCCCGCTGACTCCCTGCTTTTTGCCCTGCGAGAAATAAACTTGGTCTCGAGCAAAATATACGTGGGGCTAGGCTCTCGCAAGGTCTCCCTTAGTCGTCAAGGTAGGCTGAATCTGGCTTTTACTTGTAGCTGTGGCATCGGTATGTCAGATCGGAAGGCTGTCACGCGGAAGTATCTGTCTTATCAAATGGCATCTCGATAAGCCTTCTTGATAAAATCGTCACGTTCAAGCCGATAGCGCCCACCGCCGTATGACGTGCGCACTGGACCTCCTCACTTTCTTCTTACGCAAACTCTTGTATGTCTGCAGACTTTTAGCTGTCAAGATGACCCAAAAGCAGTACACCGTGTATCACTTGCCTGGCCCAAACTATGTCGGTCAGACCAACCGTGGAGAGGGTGCGCGCTGGGCTTCTCATGCTGCGGCTGGAAAGGACGTCTTGGGAGCACATACGGTCAGTCATGCCACCGCTTCCACTTTGAACACCAGAGAGGCCTATCACATTGGTGCCAACGACGCCTACCATAACGGAGCAAATCTGACTCGCGGCAATGATCTGCCAGCTTATTATCAGGGCAAAGCAGATCATGGGGTCTCGGGCAGCTCCACTCCAGCCGAACATGTTGCGAAGAGGAAATAGAACACGCAACTAGGCGCTGTATTGTGTATATCTTGGTAGGATGACCTTGCCGATTTGCAGTGGTCATAGTCAGAGAAAGATGTGTTGTTGTGGTGAATCTGAATCATGTTGTGACTCATTGGTTGAGGGGCACTAGGGCAAATACAGAGTTGTACGAAGATGTGACAGCTGGTTCATGATTCATGCTGAGTTACATCGTCATGGAGTCTTAGCTGATTGGGCGCAACGTTGGTCATGATCAAGGACTCCTTGCTATAGCTAGGCGTTGTACGCTACTGGGAGGACTGAGATCTTAAAATAAGTATGTCATCCACAGGCAGTCTACCGGGGGTATTTGCTTGGCATGAGTGAAGCAGCTACGCACACTACAACTGAGAACGAAAATGCATGCACACCAGCTCTTCACGACAAGGGAGGAGCACGAGAGTTGTGAGCTGGCAAAGGATTGCCGTGCCTCATATCAGGAGAAATCATTGCTTTTGAAGTCTGAACAATGTGTCCGTAAAAAGCTATAGCACCGATCAACAAGTAAAACGTGATCTATCAACAAATGCTGCTGCGACTTCAAATTTGTCGTCCAGCAATATGTGGTGGACAAGGAGCCAAGGCAAAAGGGGCAAACACTCCAAAGTTGCAATGAAGTACACCCTAAATAGATAATAGTACACCAAGGTTTGTGTATGGAAGGGGGAATTAAAACCTACAAATGTATTTGAAAGCAGCTTAGGAGTAGTGTACATGCAACACTGCAAAGTTGCTATAGTTGTGAGGCTAACGCTTTTTCTGTACTGAAGAGCAAAGCTGCCTCATCTGCCTCAACAGCTCCAATAGGGACCATATAAGCATCAGTGACTGCAGCTGCTGAAACGGACCTCTGGACCGAGCTGTTGGCTTCAGTGACTTGCAATTGCAAACTCTGTTCGTGATGGATCATTCAGCATTCAAGTGGCATGTCTGCAAGTGAATGTCGCGGCAACACTGAATCACTAGCAATTGCAAACATCAAAAGCAGCCCAGTGTCAGCTAGCATGCAGAGTATACCTGCATGTGTGCTGCGTCTGCTGCTTTAGCTGCAAAAGGCATGTATGACATTGTTCACAATGTCCTGACAATTGTTTCTTGAAAAGGAATAGATGCATCTTGACACTTGCTTCTGAAAGCGTCTAGGTGATGCACAGAAAAGTACCTCTGCCTGAATGCGCCTTCAGCACTGATGGGTAGTGCTCTGTTGTTATGGAAGTCACAATCACTCCTGGTCAGTTGGGCATGACTGCCCAGGTGCTCTAAAGTGAACCAAGGACTCCACATGGCCCAAGGTGGAGGGTCTCCCAGCAGGACATATGTGATGCATTGCAACGTTAACAAGCACGTGACTGATGTGCCCTGGAACCACAGCATATGAGCCCAGCTCTAGTGCAGCTCAGCTGTGCATAAAACCAACGCAGGCACATCTGAGTGCTTCCCAGCATTTTGGCTGTCTCGAGATGGCTTGACACACTTGTAGTCATAGACCTACTAGCTCAGGACGCTGTCTCATGAAAATGTCGTTGCCATCATGTTCCACCATCATCTTGTACAAATCTTGAAATAGTACAGATAGTGGTCATGTCAGCTCCGCTGTCATCTATCAGCTGCACAAGGTCAGCTCGGCCGTAGTGTGTTGTCTCAGCATATTGCAATTGTCAGCTGGACTGCAAAGTCTCAGCTCATTGGCAGATTGTCAATTCCTCTCAGATTTGCAAGCTCAGCTTAGGATGCTCAGCTGCAATCCCTTGGCTCAATCGTAAACCGTAAGCTCAGCCTCATACTGTCATTTGATTTGATGATACAGACCTTGTGACTGTTGCGCACTGGGATCACAGCGTATGTGCCCATTTCCAATGCAGCGCTCAGATGCGCATGGCATCAATGCAAGCACGACAGGGTGCTTGGTGTACTGGGATTTGCTGGTTAGGGTGGCTGTTGAATGAGACACTATGTCTACATCATCGGCTGATGATCGTGGTGTTTGCTCAGTCATGATCTGTCGGCTCGGCTGCAGTCTGTCAGCTCAATTGCGATGTGTCAGCTCAGCTGGATTATGTCAACTCGGCTGCCATATGTCAGCTCAGCTCAATTGCAATGTGTCAGCTAAAGTGCAATTTGTCAGCTCAGGTGCCACTTGTGAACTCAGCTGTCAGCTCAGCTATAACTTGTCAGCTCAGCTGTTGGCAGCACCCTCTTAGCTCAGATGTACTTTGCCTTGCAAGCTATTAGCTGAGCTGTGATCGGTCTCCTTGAGGCTGCGGTCTGTCAGCTGAGCTTTGACATGCCAACTCGGCTGCAAAATGTCAGCTTAGCTCAAGTGCAGTGTGTCACCCCCCTTTATCAGCTCAGCTGCAACTTGTCAGCTCGGCTGTCAGCAGCAACCCTTTAGCTCACATGTACTTTGTCATCTCGTTTGTACTCTGTCCGCTTGAACCTGTGACCTGTAGTGTCAAAACCTGTCAACTACCAGAGGCTAGGTGGACCTCTGGGGGTCATGCATCACACACTGATCCACCTTTGAACCACAAGGCAAATGATCAAGCAAAACCCAAGCATAGAGTTTTGCTCATGCTTGAAGATGTTGATGACAACTGCTTACTGCTTCTAAGTCCTCACAAAGCAGCCATAGTTCTACATGACTTTCACTAATGATCCTTGCTATCCTTGACGACGCTTACTTGCAAATTTGCTTGGCAAGGATGGCAAAGATCTGCAGTAAAGCATCAGCATAACAATGGGCAACGTGATTGTTACAAGCTTCACTACTTTGTTTTTTCCAGATGTCCGTGTTCATTGCAACGAGAGGACAGAGTCCAAATGAGGACATACTACAGCTCAGCCAAAATGTTGCATCTGACCTGGTAGCTGAGCTGAAGAGTTTCATCTGAGCTGACAGGGTGCAGCTGAGTTGACACATTGCAGCTGAGCTGCCGTATTGCAGCTCAGCTGACAGACTGCGTTAACAGACTGCTGCCAAGCTGACTGACCATGACTGAGCAGACAGGTTGCAAAGGCGCTTGCAATCCATAGCTGAGATGAGGCTTGACAGCTGGTCCGTTACAGCAGATAAACTGCACAACAAAATACGCTAGAGCAGATGCATTGCACTGCGGCAATCATTTAGGGTTTGAGGGTTGGTAATGCATCCTAAACCCAGATAAAACCCTAAAATGCAGCTGTAAGCATCAATCAAACTTGCATCTTCAAGATGCTCATTCCCACATCTGACACCAGACAGCTTTCGATCCAGTCAAGCACTTCTATGGCACAATGAACGTTGTCATAGGTTGAATTTCATCAACGTTTGCCCAAAGTGCACGCTCACCTGAATAGTGTATAATAATAATAATTTACAGGTGTGCCAGCCGATGCTAGGTACCTACTAGGTGTGTCCTAACCTAGTTCTGAGCGCCAACATGCACTAACACTATAGACACTAAGTTGCACCCCAAGGGTGTGCGCTGACAGGGCGAGTGCCATAGACGCATTGGCGAGGACGGATATTCCCCTCCCTATTTAACCCGCCCAGAAGTCCGAAATATCAGCTTGTTACCACTGGGACTTGAACCTGGGCCTGCCGGAGTCACAGCCTGACACCTTAGCAGCTTGAGCCAACGGCTAGGTTGAACCGTTGGGGGGGGTGAATAGTGTATGCCCAGAATCAATGTAGTGCACATTACTCTGCCCAGCAGCAAAAGCTTCACTGTGGCTGCATACGATGCCAATGTCTTCAGTGTACGACAGGTTTGGCCACATATACACCCATGCCTGATTGATCAACCCCCAGGGCGACAGACCCATCAGTGCTATGTGTGTGTCTGGATTCACAAGGTAAATGCAGCAGAATGTGTGGTAATGCTTGATCAAGCATGATCATGATGGCAAAATCTGCAGCAGCTGTCTGTGTAGCCTTGTGCTAGTAATCCAGCTGATCATACAGTAGAGACAGCATATTGCATGCAAGGTTGATCGTAGAGGTTGACACACTATGTGCACATGTGTTCAAGGATAGACAACAGTTTGCAACACTGGTAGACATATCTGATGGGCCTTGGCTATTGCGTGTACAAACAAGCAAACTGTAGATACCAGATATCAGAATGTGAACATTTGACCTGGATAGTGGATGTAGACACTCAAACAGTCGACTGGAATCTGAGTAGCATGCAGGCAATTTATCAACACGCTGGAGCAGCTTCTGTAGACGATGGGCTGCTTGCTGAGCCAAACTGTAAGGGTGCTTACAGATCATGAGCGCTGGCCACGTCTTGTGCTAGGACTGGTTGCTGATGATGAACAAAAATATTAAAGGATCTTTCAAGTATGACGGTGTGTTACACAGCAGTCATCAATATTCTTCCATGCTTTGCATGTTTTATCATGTTGGACCGAACTTGTGCCCATGCACATGCAGTTAACCAAACAGAGGCTGAGCAACATCATCAGACGAGACTCTCGACTGCAACTGCTTCAGACGGACACTAGCCTCCTCAACAGTCATGGTAGGCCTGCTCAGGTCAGCCATTGCAGCCTGTGCTTCGGCAATCTCTGCCTTAATCTTTGCACTGAACTGTGCCTTCAAATGCTCATTCTTGCGAAGGTGCTCAGCAATTTCATGCTCCAAGTCTGCCTTACGCCGCATTGTTTCCTCCAGGCGAGCTTGCAGCTGCTCCACCTTGTCTGCCTTGATGTCCTTCCTCTTACAGTACAATGTGAGGGATGCTTCACAAGTCCTGTCACATTGCAAACATAATGTCAGGATGCTACAAATACATTCAAAGGCAGTAGTCAGATCCTGCAAGTAATGCACGATGGCAAGCTCTTGAAGGGGGGCGCATGTTGCTGCAAGCAAGTTGGACAGTGCAGGGGCAGATGCATTCAGACAAATGTCTGACAGCTTACCCCATCCTGCGGCTGGCTGGCATTACCGTCATCCTCATCTTGAAATCACTCAGCCTTTCTGTTAACACAGTATCCTCTTGGTCACGCACATGGGTAGTGTGATGGGCGACTATAGTGGGCGACGTTGCTTCTAGGACAAGAGGCTCAGGGGAAAACAACTGGCGCCCACGAGAACCCTCTTTGAAACTGGTCTTCTCCATCTCATCACCGTTGACATCTGCCAACTCTGTCTCAAGCTGGGCAATCTTGTTGCCCTCGTCACTCACCTTTGTGGTTTTTACCTGCTCTAAAACAGTTGCGTCAACTGTGATCAGGCATCTTGTGCCAGGCATAATCAGCCTCGACCTTGCAGCACCATAAGTGAACAACCAACAGGCAACAACTGCTTTCTTGCGCTACATGCAGAAGCTGCAAATGATTAATACCAGCCACCCAAGGTGGCATAGGTTTGACATGGGGGCCATTCTCACAGTTGTTGCAAAGCAAGTCAGGCTTTGCTAAAGGACCAAGTCAAGCTGATCACACAGAACTTGCTATAAGAACGGTGCAGGAGTCAAGCAGTCAGTGATCGTGATTTTAGACAAGACATAATGTTGGGAGGAACCAACACCCAGAATGCTGTTGCATACCTGAATTTGCGTCAGGATATCATGATCGTCACCATTAGATGTTGTCATGTCCTGCTTGGTCTTGATGATGTTCGCCAGGTCAGACTTCCTGATGGCGTCTTCATGTAGAAGCTGCTGCGGTTTGGGTATGGTAAGGTCAGAGACCTTAACAGGTGGCAAGCTTGCCACCAATCGGAAGATCTCAGCTCGTCTCATCAAGGAAATTCTCTCAGCCTCGTCCCCATCCTGAGTCCATCAGCAGATGTGTGCAGAAAGAAGCAAGAAGCCAATATGCCACAAGCAAAATTATGCAGAACTATACACGGCTGCTGCTATGCACAATATGTCCTGCAAGGTCATGTACACGTGTTATTCTGAACTGTAGAGGCGGTCTTTATGATGCAGTCTCATTGGTGAGGTGCCAAAGACTTTGTGCGTGTACTTACTGGCATGGTGTCAATGTCAATGACAGGCAACTTCATCTTTAGGCCAAAAGCTTCAGACACAGTCTTTCTCATGCCGTCCATGATGCTCTCCAATGACTTGCCAGTGTGTTCACTCTGTTGCTGCGCCCTCTTGCCATTGGACACGTTAGTGACCACCAACACCAGATTTGTCTGAATGACCCTGTCTCCAAACAGAGCTTTGAGGAATTGTACAAGTCTCTCGCCCTCCAGCTCAAACCTG
>JAABUO010009964.1_pt1 | contig 10570 bp, 19 predicted proteins | sample 5559291 | NCBI WGS metagenome assembly JAABUO01 (sample SAMN10711878, study PRJNA513372) | rock metagenome | isolation source: Antarctica rocks | place: Antarctica: Victoria Land, Finger Mt sud
GCCTGTTCAAAGCCTCAGGCAGAAGCCAAGGTGAAGGCCCAGATGCCACTCAAGCTCAAACGAGACAAGTCTCAGATTGTCATCGATAATTCTGGGAACAAACACCATTGTGAGCAGCAGGTGATTCATCTCTGTAGACCGTCTATATGCAGACCTTCGTACACTTCTGTGCTCAAAATAGCTATTGCATTCCTGCCTGTGCCGCAAAGCCAGATTGGCTAGTGTCTGCCATGTATCGCCTGGAGTGCCAGCACTGAGATCTGCTTTGTTGTTTTGCACAGGTGCAACAGCTGGTCAGGCAGTTGCAGGGCAAATACAAATGGCTGGGTTTTGCTACATCACCTGTGGTCTTTGTTGGTATGGTTTGGCTTTTGCTGCGGGTGCTGCGACTGTCTTCAGCTTGACCTCAGGCTTACCCCGAGCATTTTTCCTGGCCTGTACATGCATAGCCAGGTTGGCAGCCAGGGACATGCTGCCTTTTGCTAAAACGAAGGCAATGTGTCTTCGCAACATGTTAAGCAAGGGAACCTGCATGACCGGCCAACAACATTAGCGCCTTATGCATGGTGTATGCTGCAGCAACTGTGGGCATGTCGGTGTTGTAAGCAAATCTTGATTTGCTTGGCACATGGCCTGACAAGACAGGCAGCGCCATGAATTACGTCTATGCTTACACCTTTGAATGCACCCAAAGTGATGTACTTGATATCATCGATGTGTGCAGCTGTTGTTGGACAGCAACAGCTAGGCGTTCAACCTTTTCTGTACATTCACCCTGAAATATGAGGACATCATTGGACTGTCGAGGTTGCTGATATGTTTAGACAGCAACAGCCATCCTGACTGTCAATGTCACGCTGTTGATGAAGCTTGGCTGCAAGCAGTTGCGCTGCACCTCGCAACAGACTGACAAAGTCGTGTCCAGTAACTTTGTAACCGAAGCAGTCTCTTTATATCAATGCAAAGTAAAAACAACATATGGTACAAGACACAATGTACAGCATGTCAATCGCGCTGTTCTCCACCAGAGACGCTGCTTGGAGCTTTTTTGCCATGCAGCAGCATCTCCATCACCAGCTCACCAATGCTCAGAGATGATGTCAGTCCTGGAGACTCAATGCCATACAGGTTCACTACACCCTCAAGTCCATGATCTTGGGTGCCTTGGATCACAAAGTCCTTGCCAGGCTTGCCAGGCCCAACCACCTGCATGTTCAGATTTCAAGTGAGGTAGTTTGACTGTACATTGCAGAAACATTTTCTTTGCATGAGACTGCCAAGCGTGTAGCATGAGGATTTGCATCAGACAAAGACAAGCTGCATCTTTTACGCAGATCAGCACTCAGTCTAATGGACGACTTAAGGCTGCTAGCACGCCACGAATATAGGGTGATGTGTGTTTCTGTATGATGCAAGGTTTCAAGCTGTTGAAATTTTACTGTGCTTGCATCAACCAAGTACATAGAGAGCTAGCACACAAGGAGTAGACAAGTACACCATGTCATCACATTATGTAAGCACCTTGGGGCGAATGCCGCTGTAAGATGGTCTCAAGGAGCCATCAGGGAGTCCAGGCCAATACTGCCTAATGACTGGGTAAAACTTGTCACACAGCTCAGGATTGGTGTTGTATTCCACTTTATCGATCCACTGCACATCAGGGCCAAACCGTGCTCTGCCCTCCAAGTCCAGGGTCAAATGCACCCCAAGGCCCCAGCTTTCTGGCATGGGGTAGATCAAGCGCTTAAAGGGTGGCTTGCCTGCATGTGTATGTCAGTTAGCGTCACTAATAGCTTGCAAATCGACATCTTGACATGCTTGTACATATACTAGGGTTGATGTTTAGGACATGCCGCAAGTGGACTATCATGCGTTCAAACAACAATGCATTCATGTGTAGTCCATAAACAGCGCACACTGGTGCAGGCAAAATGTGGTCCAGCTGACTGCTTGCTACTGACAGACTACTGCATTTTTGGTGTGAACACAAGGGCAGACCTTGCTGCCTTACCTTCCATTGTGCAATAGTGCCCCCTAGCCAAAAATGACTCTGGAATGGTGTCACTTGGCAGACCTTGCATCTTCTTCGCTAGCTGCTGAGCATACAGCCCTGCAGCATTGACGACCATGTGCGCCTGCACCTCTGACACCTTGCTGGTGTCCCTGTCCTTCACCTCAAGCTTCTTCATCTTGCCTGGAAGATACCCAAGCTCCATCAGAACCAAATGAACAAAGAGCAGCAGTGGTCAGCTGCTTGAAATGGCAAGCTAAGCCATCTGTCACACACAAGCTCAGCATCTCAGCATACACTGCGACCCCATGCAAAGTGACAACTTTACAGGATCTCATAGTTGTTGTATCTAGTGCTGCTGCATGCTTTTCACAGCAGCAAAGGGTTACCCCTGCAGCACGAGTGCCTCTGCACCTGCAATGGCGCATACAGCAAATGCTGCTGTCTTTGGCTGTCTTCAGGCAAATTGCCAGATCTGGCAATGGCAACATGATCATGCCCGTGCATGCCTGTCCTTGCATGCAGTAGACCTGTAAGGTGTGACACTAATATTTGTTGCCCAGACAAACCTGATATGTTCCCACCAACAACCTCACAATTGAATGCCAGAAGAGCGCCATGCTGCTCAGCATCTTTCCTATAAGACTCCATCAACCTGCACAACAGCAATTTATCAAATGACTCCCCTGAGGGTTTGCAAACCAGGGCACAGCTGACTTGGCAGACTGATGCAGGATGTTCAGAGAATGATTGCACTGCATAGTAGATTGCGTGAGTTTGGTGTCTGCTTTGTCTGAGTATGGATGCACACAGATGGTGAATCACCATCACTCAATATGTTAACTCCAAAACCGTCATCCAATGATCAGATTACAATACGCATATGCCAGGCCAACAATTAGCACAAAAGCCAAGCTTGTAATCTTATCCCTGATGACTGTTCGAGACCTTGCTGGTAGGATACTGCAGCCGGGGTTTGAGCAGAGTCAGACTCACTTGAGGGAGCTGATGACGCCAGTGGAAGGTGACTTGAGGGCCGCCACACAGTGTAGGTCAGGCTCTAGCTCCTTTGCTGCGGCGGCATCCAGCCATACAAGATCTGTCATGCCATTCTTCTTCCCGTTTGCCAGGAACTCTTTCAGTTTGGGTACTTGGTCATCATGGGCAGCAACCAACAGCTTGCCAAGCCTGTTGTATGGGACATTGTGACTATCACAGTATGCATAGAGTTTTTGGCGCCCATCCACACAAAGTTTTGCTTTCAGACTCCCTGGGGTGTAATAAATGCCTGCAGACAGCAACTACTAAATGCTACTGCAAACTTGTGCGGCGATAAGTCTACATAAATATAATGGCGGTGTCATGTGAATATGTATATGTGTAATGGCAGGCTTGTTACCAATGCTGATTTGCAGTGTGACCTCAAGATGCGACTGGCAATTTCTCTGGGCAGGCTACCTGAGTGTATGACTTCACTATTCCGCGAGCTTGTTTCTGTGCCAATTGCATTGGCTTGCTCCAGTAGGATGACTTTCTGCCCTTCCATCGCTAATGCTCTGCATATTGCTAGCCCGACGACACCTGCGAAACAAGTGGAGCAACTGTCGGTACAAGTACTGACCGCAGCACAGGAAACGCAACCATCCACATCAAGACTGCGACCGGAAGCATGCTTGTGCTGCCTCTACAGTTTCACTTCGAGTACCTGCGCCGATAACAACAGCGTCAAAAGTCGGAGGACCCTTCGTCAGAACATCCGTCAGGTGCCGAATTCTCCTTTCAGGTTGTATGTTGTACGCCCCACCAGGCATATGTCTCACTGCGGTAACGGTCTCAACAGCTGATGAAAATCCACGACACGTTACCGCAGTGACAAGTTCCGCTCTGGGCGAACTCTGTGCCAAAAGTTGACTTGGACCGTTGGGGCTTTCCTGCAGAGCCAATGCACGGAACTTGCGGTAGACGAAGACAGATCGGACGCCTCGTTGCGCGTGAATCAAGCTCTGCTCTCCGCATACGACTTCAGCAAAACTGGCCCTGTGCAACTACAACTGCAACATGCCCATGCACATGCACGCAGACACGTGGATTTACTAAACACACGCACGGCGTCTCGCTTGATCGCAGCGATCGTCATTCCACTTGGAAGTGATCGACGTCAGCGCAAGTGTTCTCCATGGCAATGTTGCTCAGCTGATCACGATAGGATCGTTGATCAATGCGGCAACTCAGGCAAACACATGTTGATACTGGTAACTTCGCGATCGGTTGTTGAGTATATTTGACCTATCCGACTTGCCACTCCTGGTGGCGACTGCTTTTGGTCAAGATCGGCCTGACCTGTTGCAATGTTGGAAGGCCAAGTAGCGTTTTACCTCAACAAGTACCTGGGCAATTATGTCTACGGACTTGATCCCCAGTCTCTAAAGATTTCCGTATTCAAGGGGGACGTCCAGCTCAACAACTTGCACCTTAAACCAGAGGCTCTGAATGCTCTAAACCTGCCGATTACGGTGAAGGCAGGGCTGCTAGGGAGTCTGACTTTGAAGGTCCGCCAGCTGAATTACCATCTTGCACTGCCTGTTCATCAGAAGCGGCACATCTCAAGACTTGCCTGCCTCAGCCAGGCAAAAAGACTTGAGTTACCTTCAGGTGCCATGGGCCAGCTTGGGACGGGCGCCTGTCCTTGTTGAACTTGATAGGCTGTACCTGCTAGCGGGTCCCAAAGAAGAATTTGAGGAGACAGACTCTTCACTGGAACAGGTCAGCACCCCATCTGCTGGGTGATGATTGTTGCTGATGCATCTGGTAGGTCTCTGATGCTGTGTCCCTCAATTGCAGGATTTTGAGGAAGCTGAGCAGCAAGCAAAACAGCAGCGAGTGGCTGATGCTGAGCTAGCAGCGACGCAGGTATTGTTAATATGCAGTGCATGCCTGCCGATTCTTTCAACCAGGGAGCGTCTGCAATGTATCTCTGCAACTTACGAGCGATGCACTCCGCCACAGGTAAAAAGCAAATTGGGTCAAGAGGCGGAAAAAGATGGTGGCGGCAGACTGAAGGCCATCATTGATACCGTCATTGGCAACCTGCAGACCTCCATCACAAATGTTCACATTCGCTATGAGGTCAGGGCAGACTTCACCACTGCTTTGCTGCTGCTGTTTAAGTGCTGCCATACACAGCCTACATCAAACATTGCTCAGAAGAACACAGCCTTCGGAGCATATTGCATACCTTTTGAACACCACGCTGGCATTTGGTCTCCTGTGCACATGCATTTGAGGCAGGCTCTGCAGACACATCTTGTTGCCAAGTGTGTGATGATCCGGTATGTGCTATCAGGATGATACCAGCAACCCAGGAGTTCCATTTGCATGTGGACTCACACTGGAGAAGCTGAGCGCACACACCGTGGATGAAGAGGGCAATGAAGCCTTTGTCAAGGACAACCCCCTCTCCTTGCTCAGAAAGGTGACTGTCGCTTTCAAGCAGCACTTTGAGTGCTTCTCACACTCTCTACACTCTTGGCCACACCACAGGGTGCTGGCAGACCAGGTGCTGTCACATGTCACATGGCACACCCACAAAAGCCATGTTTCCAATTTTACACACCCATTTGGTGCATTTCCTAGTATGGCAAGGTACCAACATCTCTTCCCACTGCAGGCCTCACAGCTTAGACGCTTTGCTGTGTATTTTGATGTTGGCAAGCCGCTGTGGCAGCCTAAGAAGGCCTGGAAGGACATGCTTGCCTACGACTGGGACCAGCTCTTCAAGACTGGCATTGCAGCCGACAGCACCAGACCTGTCCAGGGCAGTACTTCCCCAAGAGCCCCCTCTGGCGCAGCAGACCGTATGTATGTTGTGAAGCCTATTGATGGCCAGCTGCAGTACCTCAGGAGGGGCAAGAATGTGAGGGGCGGGGAGTCAGAGGCAATTCAAGAAGCTGACTGCCACCTGCAAACAATTGCCTTCCACGTGTCAAGTAAGCGCACGTCTCTACTCTCTTCGTGTCAAGTAAGCGCACATCTCTGCTCAAGAATGAACAGACCACTACTCTGAGTAAGCCACCTTACATTTCTCTACAGCTGTTGTAATGGCTTCACTTATCTTGGTGTGTAGAGTCACACATCAACTGTCTAGCTTGGGACATCAGCGATTGCTTGCTCTTCAATCAGCTGCCAAGGCAAGCAAAAACTTGCCCCCTGTGCAGAGCCTCAGTACCAAAGCCTGCAGCGCTTGCTGGATGAGTTTTCAGCCTATGCCACACGTGCCCCCAACGCCCATCTCAGACCCAAGACCAGACCCCAACAGGGGCGCTCTGCTGCCAAGTGGTGGCGGTATGTGGGAAGCGTGGTGCAGCGCCAGCAGAAGAAGCGCATGACCTGGCAGAGCCTGGAGCTTGTGTGCCACCTGCGCAAGGAGTACATCCCACACTACATCAAGTAAGCCTACATTGCATCGGCAAGACATCACAGTGCAAACTCTGCTGCGAATCATGTCATTGCAGCAGATGCAGAGGTCACATGGGGTTTTCGCAAAGGCTATCATTGTCAAATCAGCACTAGGGCCTCCTCCTCCTTTTTCTTTGGCAAGTGGTTCTTTTGCCGTGGTGAGTTGCATATGCTGGTGTGCAGCATGACACACTCAAATCATTTCCCACTTTTGGAAAGGTTGCAACTCTGATGGGACCATCTCAATTGCACCTGGTGGGTGCAGGTGCTTACAGGAGAACCAGATGGGAGGGGATGAGTACACGGCCAAGATGGACCAGCAGCTGCCAGAAGCCACCATCCTGCTGTTCAGGCGCCTCGCTCATGCCAAGGTGTGCTGCTTCACCTGCTCTGCAATTGCTGTGCTTCACAGGCAATATTGCAGTGTTAGGGCAGTCAAGCATGCAAATTTGTACATCATCCATCCCAAATGTAACCAACTGATCAACAGGACATAGCCACAAGTCACATACCAGGCACTGATCCCTGTCCTCTGCACAAACACTCCAGATTGTTGTTCTTGCACGGCTGTGTGGTAGTCAGCTCATGACACGCAACTCCACATTAGTCTACTGGCTAGCTAGCGGGCGTGACGGTAGCCAAGGCAAAGTGAAGTTCTTTAACAGTGGCTTTTGCTTGTGCTGTGCAGGTAGACCGGGAGAAGAAGAGGGCTGCAGCAGCAGCAGCCAGGGAGAAGCGCGAGCAGGCAGCTAAGAGCTGGTTTGGCTGGATGCATGGCGCCTCCAAACAAACGGTATGCAAACTAGACTTCAGCCGCTGCAGAAAAAGGCCATCTGCTTGCAGCATCCACAAAGCTCTTTGCTAGATATCACATGCACTCTTCCTGCATGCATTTAACACAATCTGTAGACCAGACCAATGGACACAGCAACATTTCCTGATTTTTTTGTTGTCTGGTTGTTAGACTTCCCATGACATCAATGCCATCCAGGACTCTCAGATTTACATGCTGCCGCGTATTGTTGACCTGTGTGTTTGCTAGTCACTGATGGAAATCTCAAATCATCATGCATACAAGATGTTCTTTTGTCAATGGCTCTTATCCCTTGTTGACGTGCATGGGATGCAGGAGGAGGAGGAGGATGAAGGTGCAGATGAGGATCCAGAGATGGAGGGGGAGCTGACCAGCGCTGACTACCGCAAGCTGCAGAGCCTGGTAGACGAGCAAGAGAAGGCTGTTGAAGCTGGTGAGCTGATTGCTGCATCGCCCCGCTTCCCGGTCTACGAGTCACGTTGTGAGGGGCAATGACGCAGCACGGCATGAATGGTACTGGGTGCAGGAATGCTGTGGCCATCTTGCTGGCGCATAGCCACAATAGCTGGACAGTCTCATCCTTCAGCAGACAGTGTGTAGCAGAACACGTGCAGCTACTTGTTTCAGCAATGTCTGTGCACCAACAGTTGTACAGGCTGAATTTGCTGCTGTGCTTTACAGTTTGTGCAGCAAGTCCTCTGTATCTGTGTTGAATGACACAATGTCAGGTTTGTCTAAACATGTACCCTGTCCTGCAGGCAAAGAGACGCCCAACAACCTGAGAATCAAGGTCAACCTGTCCATTGGGTCGACATCCTTTGTTCTTCTGGGCAGCGACAACACCACCGAGCTGATCAGGGCGGGATTGGACAACCTGAAGTCCATTGTGAACATGTACCCAGAGACCCTGGAGGTGTTGGCGGCTGTTCAGGCGGTGGGGGCGTCCTCCCCAGAGGGGACCCTGCTCACAACGGGGTCTGCCCATAGGCAGCGCACTCTACTCCACTCTGGCAGCAGCAAGGCTCTGGAAGGTGATGCCTGTCTTGCATTGCTGTACTCTCTTCAGATCCTGCTGTCTTCTACTGCCTTCAACTCTGTCTTGTCAGGGCTAGCTGTACACGACCAGTGTTTTAGTCAGCTTCACGTCAGCTTCCTGGTGTATAGCTCACTTGTCCTGACTTTGCTGTATGTTGCTGGCACTTCCACTCATGCTCTGTCTATGGTGATGAGAGCACATTATGAAAGGTCCACATCCACAGCGTCAAGGCACAGTTCCTTTGTGGCTATAAAGTCTGCACGTATGACAGGCACTGACATGGAGACCATGGATGCTGGGTCCCAGGCCCTGGCGGTGCGCTACATCCAGAAGCCCCAGGATGGGCATGCTGACACTGTGGCCAAGCTGAGCTTTAGCCCCAGCTATGTCACCTACAATCCAGTCACTATTGAGAATGTTCAGGCTTTCTTCAAGACTGGAGAGGTGTGCCTGCTTACTCCCTTTTCACACATGTCATGCTTGACATCTATTTCTTGCCCAGGTTACTGATCCCAGGTTTCAGTGCTCTCTGACCTGTGTTAATCAGCACACAGTGTGCTGCATCGCCATGCGCTCACCTGCATCAGCTGGACCTCAGAATGTACAGACTCACACAAGACTGATGCTTAAGCAATGCATCTGCCTGTGTTGTGTTTTGCTAGCCCAGCTGACAAACAGCCTGCAAACCCAAATCACAAGTCTTGGTCTCCCAGGTCTGACTGTGCCTGTGTGCATGCTGCCAGGCAGTGGACCTGTCAGCGCTGGGGGCACAGGCCCTGGCCCAAGTCGAAAAGGCACGCAAGGCAGCTGCAGAGCAGCTGGCTTCCGCCATGAACCAGAAACCAAAGCTGGACCTCACTCTTGAGCTGGATGCTCCCAAGATTGCGATTCCTGTCCCCGCCACTGAGGATGGCAGAGGTATGACAATGTCTGTATCAGTAGCGACTGTCTGGACATTGTGGATCACCATTGACAGTATCAGTCACCATTCAGAGCAGATCTCAGCTGAAAAATTTGTACACAGCTGCTTTGTTGACGCTCCTAGCTAAAGAAAGCCATGTTTCTGCAGATCCAAGATATTTTGAGTTGTCACATTGGGCAATCTTGTTGACAAACTTCTGGTTAACAGCTGGAGAAGTTGGTTTATGGGTGTGCAGGCAAGCTCACGATGGTAGCAGATCTGGGTCGCTTTGTCCTGGAGAGCGATAAAGATTTGGCAACCTCCCTTCCACTTGAGGAGGCATCCCTGTACGAGTGCCTCAAGCTAGCTGGCAGCAACATCTCTGCCTATCTGGTTGACGGGGACTTCTCCTTTTCTGCCCTTGAGGACCTGGGCAGCCAACAGGCCCCTGCCCCTGAGGACTCTGAAGCCCCCAATCACGTCAGCACTGCCATGACAGCTGCAATCACACAGTCAGAGGGCAAGGCTATGGGTGGGTCGGCGGTGTTCATTCCACTACTCGAGCGCTGTGGTATCTCTGCTGCTGTACAAGCAGCCAGATTCCCTCACCCCAGTCTGCCCCCCATGAAGCTACAGCTGCAGGTGCCCAAGCTGCGCTTCTTCTTCAGCCCTGCCAGGCTGGGCCGCATCCTGCGTGCTGTGGACGCTGTCACTCCAGGTCAGTGCAGCCATGCTTGCTCTGACATTGCCGTTATCACCAACATCTGAAAACAATGCCGTGTCAATGTCAGTTGAAGCACTGCATGTGTCAATCATAGATATCAAGGCACATGCACATTAAACCTTGACCTGTTCATTCAAAGAATTGCATGTTGCACCAGGAGGCTGGACTCTGTGTGCATGTAAGACAGATTCATGTGTCTTTTGCAGGTAAAGATGCCGAGGAGGCTAGCAAAGAAGAGCAACAGGTGCAGCAGTGGAGGCTGACCCCAGAGCAGGCAGGGTCGGTTCGCATGCTGCAGTGGGGCGGAATCAGCCGCAGCACCCCGCAGTGGCCCTCCAGATGGGGCATGCTCTACAGAGGCACTCTGCATTTGCTGGAGAATGAGACCTCATCAGAGCCACTGGAGAGTCTCAACATCTGGAACAACAGGTGGGAGCGCAGGTTTTGACATCTCAGCTGGACACAAAACAGATCCAAGTGCAATCTTGCTACACAGCATCATCAATTATGCATGGAGGCCAGAGAATTGGACCACTGCCCTTTGTACATGATTCAGACCAGTCACATGCTCATCTCTGTGCAAAACGTGAATAAACAGGGTGCAAGAATGCCTTGTGAACACCAATCTG
>JAABUO010009967.1_pt1 | contig 10569 bp, 9 predicted proteins | sample 5559291 | NCBI WGS metagenome assembly JAABUO01 (sample SAMN10711878, study PRJNA513372) | rock metagenome | isolation source: Antarctica rocks | place: Antarctica: Victoria Land, Finger Mt sud
CCAGCCCGCTCGTATGCATGCACAGGCTTTCACAACCAGGAAGCCTGTCCGAAGCAATTGCAGACACCTTTGTAGGGCATCAAATGACCAGGTTTAACATCGCTCCTTGTCACCTCCTACCACCTTTGGAACAAAATTTGTGCATGCTGCTGACCGTGCCCTTCCTGATTATGCCAGGTTGCGACGCCCGTCAGGCCCTTGGCTGGCATCGCTGCTGCAGTTCTAGGCGCGGCTGCAGGCCTGCACATGTTCGCCACCCCAGCTGCAGGTAAAAATCGGCACTGCCACAGGTAGCTGACACAGCTGGCATCGATCTGTGCTACATCTTGAAGCTTGGTGCAGAGGCCATTGCAACCCAGACGGACATGTACGCCCGACCTCAGACGTCAGACCAGAAGGGTCAGAAGACTGGTCAGGTAGATCAATTACAGTCTTCTGCGGAAGGCTGGTTGTGCCCACTGTTGGCTAACAAATTGTTGTACTGTGTTGCAGCCCAGCCAGCGGAAGCCTGCTGGAGAGGCTGGAGCTGGCGCAGTAGCTACATCTGGAGCTGCAGAGAAGGGAGGTCTGCCAGACAACGACCTTGCAGACGAGAACTCACGTATGCAAAGGAGCACAAGTGGCTCCAGATCTGCTAATGCTGGAAAGGGATCTAACCCTCGTTTCCAGTGAGGGCGTTTAGGCAGAACCCTGGCGATTGTCAACTGGTGTTTTCAGACATGTGCCTTCCACGCACACTGTTAGAGGCGCTGCACATTGTTAGACAGCTGGTCATTTTCCCAATGACAGAAGCATTTGTCCTGATGACGTTGGCCACTTGCAGTTGATGTTTGTAAGCCACATAACTTGCCATCAATGCAAGGTGTTGTGGTAAATTAGTTGCCAACTTTATGTCTGACAAGAGAAAGTGCAACAACGAAACCATGTCAAGAGCCGTCTGTGCATGCGTGATGCATCATTACAGCTGCGAAAGGAAGCATTGTGTAAGGTTCGAAATTAGCCATCTAATGCACCGATCTGATCCAGGTATTAGATGGGCAACTAAGTCGTATTGTAGCAGGCTCAAATGCAGTTTTATGCATGCAGCATCACATAAAGATTGGAGTCCACAGATTGTCCCTACAAGTTTGCAAACCACTTGTCAGGAGATGTCTGTTCAACTTGCTTTCCAGCCACAATCTCCACCACCTTGTTGCTGGCACTTGACTGGAGCACTGACTCAACTAACACTTGCGCAACCTGCAGCAGACAGAGACTTGCCTCACAGTTGTCATGATCACACATCACAGATGCTGCAGTGCAAAGGCATACTGCAAGTTGAGCAGGCATGAAAAAGGCTGCGATGGTGGACAACAATTCCACCGATGGCAGCAGCTGCATTCTTGTCATCAACTGCAAGCCACCGTCATAGCAGTCACCAAGACCAGCAGACACTGTACTGTGTTTTGCTATTTGCTGCAGATACAAAGAACGTTCTTTGCAGCTGTTTGCACTACAACCTTAAGAACAGTTCCATGCATGTTTTACGCTTTGCCAAGATGTTGTTGTTTGACTATACAGCACTGCTACACCATGCACAAGTGTGGTGCTGTACATACCGTTTCTCGTGAGACTGATCGCCCAGGGCTTTCCTTGCCGGCAAACAAGGTGTCTTCTTTGCCCACAAACAAATTGCCCACCTCCTGTGGAGGGGCATTGCTCAGCCCACCAGGCCTGCATGAACCACAAAAAAAGGATTCAGGCTCCTGTCTTCTACCATTGGAGATACAGAAGCGTCACTGTTTTGAGAGCAATGCCTGTTTCATAGTGTAAATGTGAACTGAGAAATGCCTGGGAACTGGTACCAGTTTCGTCAAAGCTTACACAAGAAGATCACTAAGCGTTTGCTGCAGCACCAAGGACAGACATCCTTTGACACTCCATGCATGATCTGGTACAAGGCATAAGCAGTAGTCAATGCTTGCCAACAGGCTGGAACAAGCCAAGCAACATGCTGGTACAAGATGCAAGCATGTGACACATGCTCAGACGCAGCTTCACCTGACAATGGTCCAATCTAGGCCTGAGCCTCGCAGGTATTTTTCTGCCTGCACATACAAACACAGCACTACCATTGTTGACCAGAGAAACCATGTCTTGGCAAATGATCAACTCCCTGAGTGTACGTGCATGCGTAGAATGCAATGAGGACATGACATGAGACCATTGTGACACAACTATCTTGAATACAGCAAGACTTGGCTGGGGAAGCGCTTTGCCAAAGAAAGATATGGTTCTATGGGAAAGCAATGTTGGACAAAGCGCAACTCAGGACAAATTAGAAGCAGAAACAGAGAGTGTTTGTGGCAAAGCACTTCCCTGGCCAAGTCTTGCTGTGTGTTTCAACTTTGTTTATGATTTGTTTGTTCTACTGGAAGTATTTCTCAAAAACTAACAGAGAACATTCAAGAGCTGCCTTCTCCAGCCATGTCCAACTGCAACTGCTATTACACGGCGCACTGAAAAATACCTTGAGCTTCTGATCTAGAACACCGCCAAACAGATTGAGCACAATGAAGTTGGGGTTGGTGCCCTGACCGGCATCTCTGCCATTAGTGAGCAGGCTGGACATGAGCACGAACTTCTTCACTCCTGCCTTCTTTGCTGCATCTACAAGGTGGAGCGTGCCCTGTAAAAAGATAATTGTTATAAGACACTTATGATACACTTATATGTTATCATATTTGTTGTAATAAACTTACATGCGATATGTGTTATTGCATGCCAAATGACAGCATGACTGAGCGCAAAGGATGTGTGGCTGATTTACATCAGGAAGCCAATGCATTAAAAAGCATAGCAGGCAAACCATCATAGCAGCAACAAATTGACACCTGCCCACCTCATAGTCCACAGTCTTGGGGCCTTTGGGGTTGAAGCCACTGGAACCAATGGCACAGATGACGGCATCAGCCCCTTTCATGGCAGCAGATAGCTCCCTGTAACAACAATAATATTGTTCACAGTTTCTGGCTTGTAATGAGCTAGATACATGCAGGGTGAGTCTTGTCTCTCCCCTGTGACACCATTCAACACTCCAGCAACAGGGAAAAGGGACCCATGGTTTGCAATGAGCCCACTTTGACACCTGATGTGCTTTGTACAAGACAGCAGGGCGGAGCAGTCAAAAACTTGGGAATGGGTAAGCATGTGGATAACACATGTCATGCTGACGGAGCAGGTATGCATTGGCATCCATGTGGAAGCAGCTGATGCACTGAATGGTGCTATAGCAACCCATACTTGCTCGACAAGAAAGTCAGCAGTCTGGCCTGACCATGCAGCTTACAGGCATTGGCTGTTGCTGCATGTACAGAGTTGACATGGCTGGAAGGCAGCCCGGCACCGCCTGCTTTGCCTGTGCATGTTGCATGAGAGCTGGCAGAGTGAAAGGAACAAATGCTGATGGCATGGGTACTGACGTTGCGCTAGATGTGACATCAGCGCTGACAAGCTTCACGCTCTTGTTCCAGCCAAGGCCCTCGGCTTTCTTGGGATCCTGCATTTCAACAATGGTTGCATCGGCAATATGCTGTTATGTTTTGCAGCACAGCGCAGTCAGTTCAGGAGAGGTTAAGGCTTGTTTCTTGCGCTCAAACAATACAGCTGAGGTATTTGCTTTTCAAGACCCTATGTGATAAGCGGTGGCTGTGATATGTCAACGGTTACCAAGGGAGCAGACCAGCACCAGCGTTTTGCACAACATGACATGTGCTCACATCCACTCAAGTGTAACTGTTGGTTGATGCAGCCTGCACACCCAGTCCAGCTTGCTGTTTATGCTGTAGCAACCTGTGCACTTTCACTGTGCCATGCAGCCAGGTGAAGATGCGCAGTCAAAGTCACAAATAGTCTTGACTGCGATTCGTCGGTTAGCAGTGGGAAACGAGATTCGAATTGACTTGAGCAATCTGCATGCTGAATGCAGCTTCGTGACTGAATGATTGAATATACGTGCAAGTGAGTGGGGCTTACTCTAGTGCCAGGTAAAACTTGTATGCCTTTAGCAGACAGTTGCTGCACCACTCTTTTACCAGTATTGCCAGTAGCTCCAGCCACAAAAACCTGCACAATTAAGCGAGCTGCTGGATTCTGCATTTGGCTGGCGCAGCCTTGTTTGAATGTTGGTATCATAGCACAGCTGTGACAGTCAGAATAGCCTTACTGTCTTGCTCCCTCCAAATGCAAGGACCGGCATGCTCTGAAGAGGCAGAATTGTCAACGCAGCTAGACTGGCCAGCAGAGCTCGCTTCCCAGGTTGTGATGACTGCATATGACACTTTCTTGTTGTGGCAAGAAGATACGGTTCAGTTCACACCGTGATGACAATGTGCATGCTGACCTGATCTTGCTCTATTTGGCTTTCGGCTTTAACTTTGGGAGCATTCTGTGATCGACAGCTGCAACGATGCAGCTTGTGGGTTTGTTTCAAAAACACTGAGGTCGAGACGGGGCGCCCTGTAGTTGCGACTGACGCACAACGGCTTGTTGGCATGCACTGCATGGCCCTATCAACTAACGCTACGTAAGCACAGGTGCGCAGATTTGAACTGCAGTCTTGTACTACCTTGTCGAGATGGTCAGCGATATTTCACACTGGTCTACAGTAAGTGCTGGATGTGGAGCACATCATGTGCAGGCAAGCAATGTGGTACACATGAAAGGACTACTCACGCTCAGTTGAGTTGTTGACCAGCTTCGTGGCCAGCTGCAATTGCCTCAAAGCATTTGTCGAGTACTGTCTGTCGCCACATCGAGAGCCCACGAGGATGAGCCAAGCCAGACGTGCTTGGCTCGGCACAAAGCAATGATACTTCATTGAGCAACAGTGCCGAGTCAGACTTATGAGCAGCTGCAATCCAACCTCACTTGTCCCAGTGATAACAGGGTTTGCAGCTGTTTTCCTGGCCCTGAATGGCTCACTTGCCTTATAGACATGACTCAAGGTATGATGACATGTACTTTGTTTGGCCAACTCAACCATGGCCATCTGACCAGCAGGCAGTGCAAAAGTCCAGTGGTACAACATGATAAGATTGGCAATGCAGACTGGCGGTTTCAAGTCCCAAAATTACATTTACAGTGCTAATGGAAAAGGCAAGACTCAACACCAGCTGACTGTGCCAATGCATACACAACATCACTGATCGAAACCAACTGCATCTTTCAAAGCTTTTACAGTTCGCTGCTTACTGTTGCAGCTCCTGGGTAGTTTGACACACAAAGCTGCCAGCAAGCAAACATCTGGACTGAACATGATATTGTCTAGCAGTACTGATAGCAATTGCTACTCAACATCATGCACAATCTGGCCCATCATTCTTGATATTTTACAGCAAAGTCAAAGCTGAGCTTGCAACTTCCAAAGGCTCCTACTGGTGTCCATGTCAGATATCTTACTGGGTAGCGGTGTCGCTGGACTGCATGACCACACACGCAGCGTCACAATGAGGGCAGAAAGTAAAAGCATACTGATTGCCGCCTGAAACAGGAAAGCGCATCTCACCCCTTTGAAAGCTGCCATTTCGTCCTTGCCAAACTGTGCGTTGTTGCCCTGATCCTTTTTGTAGTTCTGCTCTGCCGTCTTGCCCTCTTGCATAAGGGCCTTGTCACCAGCTTGGCTGCAGCAAATTATACCACATCAGACGGTGCTTGCGAAAGCAACGTATGATGACCTAACGAAGACGATTGACTGCCATCGAGCCGCATCGAAGAGCAGACCCGCAAAGCGTTTTGGACACAATACACCAGGAAAACCAATTCCTTCAGCTTGTATGCTTACCCCTGAGGGTCCTTGAAGTCCTGAATCTTGCTTTTGATCTTGTCCATGGCAACGAAGTTGGGCAAAGAGCAGAGACACAAGCTTGCAGTTAGCTAACGGTGAATGTAAGCAATTGCGAGAATCGACTTTTGTATGCGACTCAGTGGCGCGCTGCTCAACTTCGTCTATCGCTGAAGGTCGCCTCGTCGTCGAAGCCAAGTCGAATCTGTGGCCTCCACAAAGGTAGCTGATCCTCAGACGCTCTTACGCCATACAGTCGTAAGTGATGATCGAATGTCTTTCAGTGAGCATGCCTTCAGTAAATTTTCGTTGCAAGTACAGCTTTCTCAAGCGTTGCTCTCCTCAGGGCCTGTGTCACACTTGGCCGTTCAAGCCTGCTGCTATAGTGTTTGGCCAAGGGTGCACAACGTTCAGGGTGCGTGGGGGCGCTCTACAAAGTGTATTCTACCTTGTGACATTTGGCCTAGGCCTCTGAAATGTGCCCTTGTGTACACACGGGCAACATGTTAAGTATGTGTGGCTGGATTGAGCAAAACAGCCATTCATGTCTTTTCCTTTGGCCTTTTGACCGCTTTGTTGTACCAGGGCATGTTTTGCCCATGTAATATTGCGCACTGAGGCGCAAAGCCTTAAGGCAAAGCTTCTCTCTCTGATGCAGCAGGCTCTCCTGTGGGCTCTCTTGGGCGCCCCTCTATTCATTGGGTCGCTGGTCAGAACTGGCATTGGACTGGTGGTCAAGTATGCAGAAACAGGGTTCTCAAAACGGTGCAGTAACTGCTGCCGGGCACTTGTTATGCCGATCGTAATCTGCAGCCTGCTGTCGCTGTAGCTTGCCAAGCGTCAATGGTACCAGTGTTATCAGCCGCTTACTGCTTTCCTGGGCTTCTTATACTATGTCTATAAACAATGGAGGGACATGTCCCACTGCTCCTGTAAATTTGTCAGTCAGCAAATGCCATTTCCTGATGAGACCAATGCAGTGTGTTCGGGGGGATGGGCAAACAAAATACATCATGCTGTCTTCAAGCTGGACCCTTTGTTGAGACGCTGTCTGAAACAGCAAACTTTCTTGATTTATAGAAGCTAGTTAGCTAGCTAGATTGATTCTAGCTTGACTCTAGCTTTAGATGCTGCGTCACACTTGTTCTTTTGGTGTTGTTGACTGAGCTCAGTGCTGCCCAGCACTCAATAGCCATTGCTGAGGTCAAATGTCCATTGTGCTGAAACACAAGGCTGAGTCGCTGTTGCAATATGTCTTGGCACACCAATTAGTGTCACACAGCACTGCTGCACAAAGTGTATTCAAGGCTCTTGTCACCACGTAAACTAGCCTTGTCAGTCAGTAACAATAGCTGACTGTGGACAGCAACAAGGTGCTTTCAGGCCTGCTTCAAGCTACTGTGAGTGCACAGCTCGTCCCAAAGCTATTCTGCTGATACTGGTGAGAACAGGCAAGCAGTGAGCTTCTTGCCTGGTAGGTATCTTCATGTCAACGGCGGAAGCTGCCGCTGCCACTCAGAAATCTGCACAGTTATTGCAACTATGTGTTGCGCACAATGTTGCAGCATGCTATAGGCCTTCTGTCCGTTCTGTTCTTTTGAAGTCAGTCAGACAAAGTATCTGATGCTTGCTGAAGGTTGCTAGAGTGCGATCAGCAAGGTCTAGCTTGCAGTGTCTGATCCTATCCACCAAAGGCTGAAAGTGCTGGAATATCTAATGTGCTCTGAAACTATCTCATGCACATCAGGAAGCAGAACACTGTTAAAGTGTAGCTATGAAACCATGTGCCCTGCAGAGCTACTGCAGTGTACGACCGCTGACATAACTAACAATGACCTAAACAGGCATACCTTAGTAACTACATGCTAACACTAGTACTAGTGTTGTACCTTATGTGATGGGTTGCAGCGTGAACACACTGAGGCCGCATCTTGAGATCATGCCATGCCAGATGTGTTCTTGAACATCAGCCCAATCAGCTTGTTTTCCGCCATGGCTGTGACCAGCTTTGTGTCCAGCTCTAAGATGTCAACAGCCAACACTTGCCGTGTGCGGCTGCTCAGGCCGGCTGTCACGACATCTTCAGCTCTGCCAGACCTAGCAGGGTATAGCGTGCAACACTAGTGTAATGGCAACCTGAGCACTTCTGATGACCCGCAAGAACTGCTGGAGTGAACGAGCTCTCTGTGTCCAGCTGACAAAGCGCAGCTTGGCATAGAAGGACACCCTGCAGTCAGAACGTGCACAATGTGTGTGCTGCACTTTGACTGAAATAGGGTATAAGCATCAACACAGTTGACCTCTGATGAGACTGTGCTGACACAAGTGCATCATATAACTGCTTCCACAGAACAATTGCCAGCTGGCATCATCAAACGTGCGACTGTGATGTGTGCATGCCAGCTTGCTTTGTGAGGCAGACCTACATTGTGTTCACACTACTTGGTAGCCATCATGCTGCTAAACATAAATCGGGAAGACAACAGGACCCCACCTGGCTTTGCTGTTGTTGTGCACGATAGACCACATCAACTCATCGCCACACTTGCATGCCAGAGTGTAAGAGCAAAGCTCTACAGGCTTCAGCTTCTTGCCCATGCCTACCAGCAGCCTGCCAGTGATGTGCAGGTCCACCGTCAGCAACCAGCATGCACAAGCACAAAGCCTGCACAATCAAATGCTGCACATGTGTTGGCAATCAATATCAAAATTCACAAATATGGAAAAGAAGAGATGGACGCATATATGTTCCAGTAGCAGATGCTTAACATGGCGTTCTGTAGCCACCGTAGAGCTGATTCAGCATGTGGCCTTACTCATTTGGCAGGCACTGCTGGATACCATCTGTGACCACACAGTACAACCAACACATGCTGGTCTTGACAACTCTGTTTTGTATGCTGCTGATCCAGCTTGGCCTGGGGATTGCGTGTGTGCATTCAGTCCAGAGACTGGCCATGTCATTTGCAGTCATGCACAATTTCAGATTATCCAGGACTCATGCAGGCCTTGCAGTGTATGCAGCAAAGGAAACAGTAAGATTGCTGCAGAAAGCTTTATATACCTGAAGCAGAGGTGTACTCTGTAATTGGTAGGTGCACATCATTCGCCCCAGCACCAGAACAGAACAGGAAGCTACAATCCCAGAAGCCGACTTGCATCTATCTTCACTGCAAAACATACAGGATGGGTTGCAGGCCAAGCAATCTGTGGCTCCTGCAGAGGGCAGCAGCGCGGCAGGCGGAGCAGCAGCTGCTCTGCTTGCAATGCAAGCCTCCTTCAATGAGCACCATGTAAGTGACTCCTTTAGCTTTTACTGTTGGTGGAAATTGCACATAACATGCACCATAGCAGCTTTCACAGTTACTGCCACAGCTGCAGCGCTGCTGCCACAGCTGCACAATAGCCTTCCGCTCTGCCATAGCTTTAGAAGGTATGCAGCCAAAAATGACCCTTCAGCTGCATGACCGCACACAGGCGCACAAGCACAGCCAATGTTGCGCATGAGATGTACAACTGATGCAGCAGCTCTCTCATCAGCTTCAGAATTGCAGTCTCGTGGTGCACACTTGCTTCAAACAAATGTCAACTGCCTGCTGTAGATATCTTTGTGGCCAAGTAACAGCTCAACTCCGTGAATCCTTATTCACTAAGCATGTTGTTTGCATGCCAGCATTGTTGCATATGCAGCGGCTGACTGCTGCAGTGTCATCATGCACTACATTTGTGACATGTATACTCTCACAAAGCAAATGATAACTGCTAGTATATATAATTTTGCCAGTGGTCTGCATGAAGAGAGTTTTTGCTGCCCTGCAGTTACTGCAGATGATGCGGCAGCCAAGTAGGTACAAGGGTAGAGGCAACCGTGCAAAGGCCCATCGTCCAGAGCGAGGTGATGAGACTGCAAAGAAGTGCACGAAGCAGCCAGCCAAAGAAAAGCTAAGCCTAGCTCAGCATGGAGAAGGGGCTCCAAGGCTCCTTCATCATCAGCCCATCAGCCCAAGGCACAGGCTAGCAAAGCTGGCAGACCCAGGAAGGGCACCACCAAAGCAGCCAGGACAGGGAGGCAGCAGACAGGCAAAAAGGGTGCCAGGAAGAAGGCTGAGATCAATGAGTCAGAACCCTCTGGCACAAACAGTGAGCTCAGCAATGTAGATGATCCTGAGAGTTACTCAAGCCAGGTACAGCCATTGGCTCATGTCTGTGGTGCATGTAGCTGAGGTTGCTTGCTATGTGTGAGGTGTTTATATCAGCTGCCAGGTAAAAGTGTTTTGCAAATGAGCCGACTGACATGTAGCTGGCTCTTGAAGGGACCAGATGCACCACACCTGTACACACAGCTGTACACACTGTATGTGAAAGGGAACGTCGTTGGTAAACTGGAGCTAGGCTTACAATGCTGCCAACAGTGCACCAACTTGCTTCTCTTGTGCAGGAGAAAGACTGAGATGGGCCGGCCTGTATGCAATAATGAGGTCTGCAACAGTAGCCATGAGTGTGAGGGTTTCCTCAGCACCATCCCTGAAGACCAGAAGCTTGCTAGGGCCTGATGAAGCGTTTGGCGTATGTCATGTATTCGGCAAGCATGTCTGGCATGCTTGGCTACGCTGTTTGCTATGATGTTCGGTGTTATGACCTAGGTGTCCTGTGTTACAGGCTTGATGCTTCCTGCTGCTTGCAGCTTTTGTGTCATTTGCATGCATATTTGTGTGACAGCACTTACCTTTTGTACCTTTCCTTGTAGT
>JAABUO010009969.1_pt1 | contig 10568 bp, 10 predicted proteins | sample 5559291 | NCBI WGS metagenome assembly JAABUO01 (sample SAMN10711878, study PRJNA513372) | rock metagenome | isolation source: Antarctica rocks | place: Antarctica: Victoria Land, Finger Mt sud
GACCCTGTCGATACTGGCGACTAGCTGCAGCGTCGTGGGATCAAACTGGCGCAACCCGTCATTCGACGTCGTCGAGGTTAATGTGGCATGGTTATTGTTGCTGATATCATTGGTCCGTACCAGATTGTTAATCCATACATCTTTGGCGAGGGGAGATGATGAGCTAGACAGCAGATCAGCCGTTCTCATATTGCCTTGAAGCTTGGTGGAACGTTAATTAGAGTAGGGAAGATGAGAAGTGTTCCAATCGATCAGAAAGATCCCTCCATTTCTTCGTGATCTGCGAAACATCCTGTCCACTTCCATTCTTGGAAGGTTTGATCTTTCCACGATCTGCTTCTACGAGTACTAATAATAGTGTAGACATTCGCACGTTGATGTCATTCTCTTTTCGTTCTTGATTCTCAATTTCGCTTGTATCTCTACGATCATGAAGACGGCTTTTTAAGTGAAACATCTCGTCTGTGCGCCTTTCTTCCCAACCTGTAAATTCCAAGTCCCGTCACTGTTACACCAACCATCCTTTCCCGCACATGGTTCACCTACCTTAGCGAGATTCCGTATGTACTCCTCCAAATCCCCATCGGCACTGCTCGAGCCTCGACTGCACAGACAAATGCGCGGTTGTGATCAATTGCGGAGAATTGGAAGTAAAGAAAAGCCACTTTCTGCAATTCTGCTCCTACCCTTTCCTTCTCCCATATCATCTCACGTTTCACTATTGCATCATGGCTTTTTTGCGCAACACAACGTATGACACCCGAGATCGTGACCCGGTTTCTCACAACGCACCACATCCTCAACTACTGGACCGGGTATGCATCAACCCATCTACGGCCATGTACATGCAGACGGCGTCGATCTATGATCCTCTATCGTTTGCCTCGGCCATCTTTGTGAGACGTGACCGGGAGCCGACGGAGGATGAACATGACTCTATTCATCTCCGGTCGCACAAACGATCCTCGGACGATGACGGTCCGTAAGCATAACGACACCTCAACGTCACAACGATCGGGTGAGGGAAAAGGGGAAAAGGCGAAAAGTGGAAAATAGAAAAAATGAGATTGATTCCAAGAAAAGCTTTCAAGGAGTGATGCAGAGTACCTTGTACATACATCAGCGTACATCAGCGTACATCAGCGTACATATAGCGGGCGATCCAGAAGAGTCTACAACTCGTCCGGCAAATGAAAGAAGCAACACACTAGGGAGTTGCAGGAGGCACACTTGGCATGCAACTCTGGAGCGGGCAATACTCACACTTTCAGAAGCTGGACAAATCCAACTCGACCCAGGGTTCCGGTAAGGACTCTAAGGACGAGCCCGAGAATATGGCACCTCCCGCATTAAAAGGACACTAACAGATCCTAAGATATCGACTAGCAGGGTAAGGGACCAGGCCTAAGCTCCAGTTTCAGTCCCAAGCGACAAGTGGCATATTATACACAGTACTCAGTACACAGTACACAGTACACAGTACACAGTAGAACTGTATTCCGTATTATTGTTTTTGTCTTTCAGCTTTCCTTGCTACTATCGTCAGGTACTTTTCCCCTTCAAGCCTACGAGGACTTTAACCTACCTTACCCAGAACGAACTAGGTAACATACGTGTCAACATAATTGAATGTTGGTCCAGAGGCCATATCGTTAGACTTTGGAGTGGTTGACCAAAGCACGTTCATCATCTGCTGATCGGCATGACTCAGTAAGGGCGTTCACCCATTGGGAAGCGTCGGCTCAAAAACCGGCCCTTGTCTCTAACAAGTAATTGGACGCTGAGCAGCCTGAGAGGTGAGAGAGAGAGAGAGGTGATATTTGAACATTTGTGATGATTTACCTTGCCGGACCTGATTGTTGCCAACCAAAGACGGGTTGATCAGTAGGTAAAGGCTCCCGGTTTTGAGAGATCATTGCAATTGAGCTCTTATATATATTCCAAATGCTATAACATGCGCGGTCATGGTATGGTTCTTGGCTTGGATGCTTTCAGACCTGAGGCCTCGGCTTCAACAAATGTTGCGTTTACCTACTACGCTCCTTGAATTCCAATCAAAGCGCCCGCATTCCGCAGCTGCACTATTCCGGACTCACACGTTTTCCCATTTCTCCTGGCGCATGCTTCACGTGACGTGTGTGAGATAAAATACCCATGCCTGAGATACAGTATACATTACATGATGCATGCACGGTACAGGATCGTGGGAACTTATGCTGACCTTTCATTTCCGTGTGGATTTCATTATGTCGGACCTGTTCGAAAATACTGCTATCCCGACTGCATTCATATTCCACATACACCATCTTCATCATCGGTGACTTGATTGCTCTCGAGATCCAAGAACACAGTAAAGTACCGTACTGGCATACTTGGGATTCATAACCCGCTAAGGGTATATCTTACCCTTCAGAACCACGTAAAGATGATCTTGCGGCGTTCTCGCGCCTTACCTAAAGCTGATCAAGGCCCGAAGAAGGGTTTTGGTTCCTTTGGTTGAAGAAACTACCTAAGAACCCGTACCAAGGAAAATTGCGGGAGACCAAATGAACAGTCAATGTCGAACCACTCATTCACCACAGTTCATCCGAGATTCCTACAAGGATCCCCCTGGTTCATCGTTTCCCAGGATGGGAGAGCCAACCCCACCCTCTAAAAAGCATAAATTTAAATCACGGACCCGGCAGACTGGTACCCCGTACTTGTACTGTGTACAGCCAAAAGTCCTGCAGTACCCACCTGGAGTAGTAGATTCACCCAACTACCTTAATTACTTGTACCGTATATTTCCCTGGGTTCAGGTGGTGTGCACAAACACCTTACCTTGAATATTCTTGTCCTTCAACACCATCTACTCCCGTACTCTCCAACCTCCCTCCACCACGCCCCCGACTAACTCCTGTTCAACCAACCCCTTCTGACCTTCCATTACCAATCACACTTGCCTCCACCTCCGGCCTTTCCCCAATCGTCCATCTTGTCTAATCGTAGCATATATCCCCCTCCCTCCCCCACTAGATTTCGTCTACTTCAATTGCTCTTATTTGTTTTCCCGCGACGACAGTGCATGACAAGTCACCAGTGCTACTCTGGCGCTCCATGTCAAACTCCCACAGAAGTGTAAGGACTAGAAGTCGACAGCAAAGGCTCTCTACGGACATCAGCATCAGATCCGAGATTTCTTGATTATTGTGAGCTGTCACACCCGATACCCATTGGCGGTCATGGAAATGAATGGGTAGGCACATGGTCAAGATATCAGTCCTCATTGTCCGGCTGATCATGAGCTTTCATAGGGGCGCTCTTCCTGTCCCAGTGAATGATCAACCTCACCTTGAGAATGGCCGGCTGTTTCATGGCTTCCGGAAGGGAATATACATGTATCCCTGCGACGAGGTACGATGGTGCTAGCAGATGTTCGCAGTACAGACGGATTGGCTGACCAAGATTTTGCTGCAGCAAGAAAAAGATCGGCTGGACATATTCCACAAATTATTCCTGGTTTCACGCAAGGGCGCGTTACACAAAGCACCTCTAATACCAAATCGTGAACCGCCTCGAATATTGGACCTGGGCACTGGGACCGGTATATGGGCGATTGATATGGCTGAGTAAGCTTCTCCGATGGCGACATCTGACCTTGTGCTGACTTGCATGATTACACAGCAAATATGGGGATACGGAAGTATGCACGTAGAGGCAGTTTGGCAAAATTTCAAACCATCTGACCAGATTTGCAGGTGGTTGGTATCGATTTAGTCAACATACAGCCAGAGCGGTATGTTTCTTGGACTGTCAAAGCTCCAAGGGGACAGTTCACTAAATCCTATGACAGCATCCCACCGAATCTCCGATTCCGGATCCCCCGAGATTTTGAAAGCCCCTGGTTCCTAGGTGAAGATTCTTGGGACATGATACACCTACGGATGGGCCTTGGAAGTGTGTCTAGTTGGCCCGAATTGTACCAGAAAATATTTCGGTATGTGGCTTTCGGCCCGATGGACCTTCGCTTTGAGAATACAGGAATTCCCCTGACATATGCATAGGCATCTGAAGCCGGGTTATGGCCACATAGAGCAAGTCGAAATCGACATGAGACCTCGTTGTGACGATGGGACTCTAACCCACAAGCCGGACGGATCTCTTCCGGATATCGTTCGATGGTTCAATTACTTGGAAGATGCCACGACTCGTGCACATCGATCGATTGTGTACGGACACGATGCTAGACTGCTGTTGGCGGCGCAGGGTTTTGTAGATATTGAAGAGGAAGTAATCCGATTACCTGTCAATCCCTGGCCGTCTGATCCTCATCAAAAGGAGATTGGAAGATGGTATAACCTGGGCTTGACCGAAGGCTTAGAGGCTACCAGCCTAGGTCCCTTCACCAGATGTTTCAACTGGCCGGTGAGAGACGTAAAGATGATGGTGGAAGAGGTCAAAACGATCTTGTGCAACAAAAGAATTCATGTTTATAACAACATGTAAGTAGACCTCGACCTCATTTCTGATACGCTACGGGCTTGCTCATACAGCCGCCTTTTCAACCCTCCATATTAGTATCACAACAAGAGGCTTTCTAACTCTACGCAGGCACATAATCACAGCTCGGAGGCCCGGGCCCTAATTAATGAAATGGATAAAGCATTCTGAATTCCGCCTTGTTGCGAGACAGCATTATACTTATTACAAGGTGGCACGCTTTGAACGTGGATTTATGCGACGATGGTAGACCAGTGGCATATTGTTGGCGCCGCCCCTCAACCGTCACGCAGCGAAGATACCCAATCAGGTTGTGCTTCAAATCTTGGAAGGTACCGTTCATTCGTCAGCCTTTACTACGTATTATGGATAGAGACCAACGGCCAGAACCCGGCAGGAGAGGTCATCCTGCAGAAACAGCCAAATTTTCGCCAAACTTATCCAGGAGTCAAGGTGCCCCCTCCGACTGGAGTCCTGCGTCCCGAGTCAGGGAAATTGTCCAGGGCCATTCTTTATGGATCGATCTCATTTCGAGTACATGTACGAAGTTCCGAGGTATGCAGCCATACTCATTTGCCCAACGAAAAATCCGTGAAAAGTGGCCATCTGATGGATTCTCGACCTCATTAAGAAGAAGAAGACGAGCGGCGTTGGGTGAAATTTTAGAGATCTTCATCCAGCATCTTCAGGACGTTTATTTCCGTGGACTTGCTTCGGGGGTTTGAGTTTTTTCGGTTTTTCAAATTGTCCTTTGGGACGTGAATGTATATTATTCCTTGCCCCGCTTCATTTATGGGGTTCTATACCTTGATATGTGGAAAGGACTCTTCAGATAAAGAACGTATAGCAAATCCAAATACAGTCACACAATGTAAGGGTAAACGTGGGTGAAGCTTAAACCGTTAGGCCAAATCGCCGAAGCGATATGAAGAGTGACTGCACTGATGCGTGCCAGCCACTATCAGAGTATCGAACAAACTGGTCATCTCGCAGCGCTATTGCAACGACGACATTTCACTTTATCAATCGATATGCGGTTTGCAAGTTCTGATGATATGTGCTGTCGCTCAGAGTATGTGTGTCACACTGGTGCGCTGCAGATGATTTTCTCGACATTCATATTGATTCGTATTTGATCGGAGATGATTGGAGCTCTCATAAGAAGATGTAAACTTTACCACTTCTGGACTAGTAGGGTTTTCACATTCCTCCAGCAGTCCAGCTTTACTACGTACTCAGCCCAGCGTAGAAATGCCTCATTTCAATAGATCTCATCTACGTGCATTGCCACAATCTTCTCGTTCAATTCCGCGCTTATTTACCTTAATAACGTCCCACGACTTAAGTTGTCCTACGATTGAAGGCTCGAAGTAGCTTTCCCCGACCTTTGCTTTTACCTGAATATTGGATCACTGGTTGAGACGTTTGCAAGATGGCAGGCAAGCTTTTCAGTAATATAGCTGTAAACCCCAAAACCTAATGCGCCCAGTTTTACGCCTGCGAATTCGACCTCCCCGGCCCATTGCGCGCATCCTACGTTGGATATCCCTCAATCGACCTCCTCGCAACTTTATTAGCCTGCACTATGCATACTTCATCGCAATATGCATGCTCTCGAGTATAATCTTCTGGGGAAGCTCCACACCCGCCAGAAGTATTACCTACACCGACTCGCTCTTTCTCGTGGGTACGTAAAGTGACTGAGTTGGCCGGGGCCAGCATAGCTAACATAAATTGCTAGTCAGTGCTATGACTCTAGCTGGCCTCAATACCATTAATCTTTCACAAATCAATACTTTCCAACAATTCCTTCTCTTCCTCCTCACCCTGCTCGGCTCTGCGGTTTTCGTGTCAATAGCGATGGTGCATATTAGGAAAAAGGCTTTTGAGCGGAAATTCAAAAGTATTGCTGAGAACGAGAGGCAAAGGCGCCGAGGTAGGAGCGGCTCGAGAGGACGATTGTCATTTTCTACCCCAGGATTGAAGAGGGATTCCAAGCCCGAAATTGATGAGAACCCGGTACGGGCTAGGCCGAGCTTGTCAGTAGACACAGCAAGCCACTACGACGGTGCGAATGGAGATATTATTCTAGATCATTCGAATCCGGATAGAGGGATCGGACAATCTCCAGAAAGCATCACGGAGCCAAATCAAATCTCAGACCACGGGACAGAAAAAGACGACCAAACAACCGTGGATGAGGGAATGTCTCGAAGAATCGCCTTTGCGTCTCCATCCTCCCCAGTCAGAGCCCGACCTCATACTCGAGTATTCTCAATGCAAGGGGTCGGAGCCCGTCACCAACTTCTAAATCATCCGAATAAAACCAGCCGACCGGAGTATCCATGGTCGCCGCCAGCAACAGAAAATGTTGGGCTGGGGTCTCCCAATGACAAACAAGACCGCTATGGTCTCTCTGGATTCATTGGCAGAAACTCTCAATTCAGCAGTCTCACCCTTGCGGAACGGGAACGTCTTGGTGGAGTTGAATACCGAGCGGTCACTTTCTTGTCGGTTATTGTCCCTATGTACTTTTTTTTGTGGCAATTTTTGGGGTGCTTGGGACTCGGAGCATACGTCGCACGTAATAGACCAGGTACCGCGCGGGACAATGGGTTGAACCCCTGGTATTTCTATAAATCTTCTTACCAAGAGGACGCTAATGGCTGATACTGTTCTTAGGTGGGTCGGAGCTTTTAACGCGGTGTCTGCTTTTAACAACAATGGTATGATGCTTCTCGATGCCAACATGGTGAGACATTCAGCCATGCAATCCTGCCAGTGGCTGACGGCGAGCGAAAGGTTGCTTTTCAAACATCAAATTATATGCTAATTACTATGGGTCTTCTCATTCTGGCTGGCAACACATGGTACGTATTCCGTGTTAGTCCAATAAATTATCCTAACGTCCATAGCTATCCTATATTTCTACGTCTTATTATCTGGACTTTGCTTAAGTTGATGCCGGATATCGACCGCTTCCGAGAACATCGAGTAACACTTCGCTTCTTGCTCGATCACCCTAGGAGGTGTTACACTACCTTGTTTCCTTCAAGTCATACGTGGTGGCTTCTGGCCATACTCGTGCTTCTCAACGGCATTGACTGGATAGCGTTCGAGGTCCTCAACGTGGGTTGATTAAATAGATTAGTTCGATGTCTTGTCGTGCTGACTGTTTGATACCTTAGATTGGCAATTCGATGATCACATCATTGCCGCCTGGCGTTCGCGTTATTGACGGGCTTTTCCAAGCTCTGGCGGTTCGAAGCGGTGGCTTCTACGTTGTTTCTATAGCCCAGCTTCGTATCTCTCTTCTAATTCTATATGTCCTCATGATGTACATCTCCGTTTACCCTGTCGCAATTACAATGCGAAATTCCAACGTTTACGAAGAGCGAAGTTTGGGTATCTATGCGGATGACCCTCAAGAAAAATCCGAAGAACCCAAAGGAGGTGTCTTTAAGGGTCTAAGGCGTAGACTAACAAGTCATGGAGGGCCAATGGAATCGAGGTCCGATTTCGTCCGCCAGCAGCTCCGCGGGCAGCTCGCTCATGATCTATGGTGGATTGTGCTTGCCGTTCTGTTCATCATGATCACCGAGACAGGGCAATTTGAAAACGATCCTATCAATTACTCTGTCTTCAACGTCATTTTCGAAGTCATTTCTGCATATGGCTGTGTCGGAATTTCTGTTGGATTACCCAATGTGGCGTACAGTTTTTGCGGGGGCTGGCACGTCCTTAGCAAGCTGATTCTTTGCGCGGTCATGCTTAGGGGGAGGCATAGAGGATTACCGGTCGCGATTGACAGGGCAGTACTTTTGCCATCAGAGCACTTGACTGCGGCTGAGGAAGAGGATGCCCAGATTCGAATGGATAGGTCTATGACCAGGACGATGAGCAGGGGACAAGGAGTTTAGATAGATACCATGGGAAATAGGAGTATTGGAGATTGTTTAGATTTTTAATAACGACGTGGCTGCTTATGCTCCTTTACGTTTCTCGGTGTTCAGTGGTTGATGCATAGGAAACCCCACTCCCGCTCCGAAAACAATTTCCTCTCCAACAATCTCACACCCAACCCCTTCCACATCATACCAAAATGCCCACCAGGGTCGCAGTGAAAACCGATAGAGCCCCTCCACCCCTCCCCTTCTTCTCCCAAGCCATCGTTTGCAATGGCATGGTCTACTGTTCCGGCAGCATAGGCATGAGTCCCGACACCAAAGCGCTGGTCGAAGGCGGGGTCGGTGATCGAACGGTGAAATCCCCCCAAAAATTACAAGAAAAAAAAGACGGGGAGAGAGCTGATGTTTAATTCTCACAGGCACAAGCGCTCAAGAATCTTTCCGCGGTCCTCGAAGAAGCCGGCTCTTCGTTGAAGAACGTGGTCAAAGTTAACATTTTCTTATCCGACATGACGAGTTTCGCGGCGATGAATAGGGTGTACGGTACCTTTTGGGAAGATCCAAAGCCCGTAAGCTCAGTGATGATGCAGTACTCCAGCTGCAGACAAGAGGATTTTCTTATGCGCTGCTCTGTGTGATTGAGACTAACTCCACATACCCCCTCTCTTCCAGTGTCGAACCTGCGTTGCAGTGAAGGAATTGCCCATGCAGACGGATGTTGAAATCGAGTGTATTGCACATCTGTAGGTAAGCACTGTTCTTCAGGAGTATTTTTTCCTAAGCAGAGGTAATGCTCGAGATTTTCAGCTCGGGAGGGGAGGCAGCGCAGCCGGCTGCTGCAGGGCACATTCCGTTTGTTGGGGATTTTTGAGATTGTTGTGGCTTATTTTGCATTCCAGAGGTGCGAGACAGATGAAGCTATGACTTTGATGGTTCCTTGTGTGGGAGGTTTCTTCTTTACACAGGATGAATGAATAGAGGGGGTGTGCACGATCAATATCTGTTTTGAATATTATTATTGCTCAAAGACGTTCTTCTATCTGATCTAACCACTCGTCTTACGATCTCTTCTATGTGTACATGGGATGAAGTTTTTTTAAGGGAAAAGTGGGTTAACCAATAGGCCAAATCGTCGAAACCAAATCGAAGTGGCTGCACTGATGCGTATCGATCATCATTGAAATATATAACCATCTAGTCATATCGCTATGTCGCTATGACAGTTTCCAGGTTGTAGACGTTGCAACTCGTCCGAAAACGGAGGTAGAGTCCGACCAAAACAAAGAACCGAATACAACCCTCCACTAAGAAAACACAGGGTATCCAGGATTCCAAGTCTGACTCAAGCCTCTAAGCCGTCTTCAACTTCACCAATGAAACGACCGAGAGAGCGTCCCAAGATTCTTTCTATACGTTCAACGAATTTTGATTCCTGCACAGCACTAGTGTCGTGAACAGTTCGTCGTAATGTCGACCCCTACAGGATCTGCCACGCGTCTTCGAAACCAAGCTCCAGATTCATCGAGTGCGGTTTTGGACGGCAAACCAAGAACAAAAGCAATAAACCTTCTGATAGGGAAGAAACGGCCTGCGCAGGATGACAAGAAAGACAATGGTCCACCAACGAAGCGCACTACATTGTCTGGATTGCCTTTAAAATCATCGATGAAGACTGGTTTCAAAAGTTCTGGCGATGCACACGAAGCGAATAGGAGACTCATGGAAGCCCATAGAAAGAGACAACAGGCAATAGAAGCCGCGCAAGAAATCAAGGCTGGAGAAACTACAGCGCCTCATAAAAAACCAGCTCTAGACAAATCTACTGCACTCAGGATTGCGCGGGAGGCTCCCCCACTACCAAGTCTTGCAATACCGGATAAGGACGAGTCGATGATAAACCACGCCGGCAGCTTGAACAAGAACACCTGCAGAAGAGTAACCTTTGTCCCAACGCCTTACAAACCGCCCTCCCGCCGTATGTCATCCTCACCCCTATCCCATCATCAAACGAACCCTCCGTCAAACTAACCCAAAAAACCCCAGTCCCACGCACCCCAACCCGAATGCGCAACCTCCGCGAATCCATCCAAAGTTCCCGCGCCCTCCACACCAACCCCCCCAAACAAGAATCCGACGAACCTCTAACGAGCGCCCAACTCCAGTCCGAACTCGACGAAG
>JAABUO010009970.1_pt1 | contig 10567 bp, 23 predicted proteins | sample 5559291 | NCBI WGS metagenome assembly JAABUO01 (sample SAMN10711878, study PRJNA513372) | rock metagenome | isolation source: Antarctica rocks | place: Antarctica: Victoria Land, Finger Mt sud
CCACTTTGGGATGCTGGCAGCGGCGCGCTGGATCCTGCAGGAGACGGTGGAGCCGCTGAAAGCCGCCCTCGCCGAGCACCCAACCTTCCGGCTGCGCATTGTTGGCCACTCGCTGGGCGCCGGCGCAGCGGCGCTGCTGACCATGATGTGCGCGCCCGGCGGCGCGAGGGTCGGATCGGCGCCTGTTGCATGATGTGCGCGCCTGCATCGCGCTGTGCGTGTTTGATGGAACGTACGAGCACGCAGGGAGTGGCGTCCTGTCAGCTGCTGCAGGGGAAGGACATGCAGGGGTGCGTCGAGCGTTTCAGCGCTGGCGCGCAGGCTCCGCGACGCCGCGCCAGAGCTTGCGCAGGCGACGTGCCTGGCGGTCGCGTGCCCAGCCTGCATGACGCTGGAGCTGGCGCGCTCGTGCGCACCGTACGTCACCACCATCGTGAACAACGCGGACATCGTGCCCACCATCTCGCCCGGCATGCCGTCCCTGGGCGTGTGGCATGCACTCTGCTCGCACGCACCTGTGAGATCTGTTACTATACGTGCGGCGTGCAGGCCTTGACTCACCAGGCGATTGTGCCGCTTCTCAGGCTCGGCGGACGCGCTGCGCGAGGAGGTGGTGCAGAGCGCGTGGTACGAGGCCTTCCGCGCGGACATGCGCAGCAGCGCCGTGGTGCGCGCCGTGGAGAGCAGCCTCGGGCGCGTCGGCGCGGCGACCGCCTGGACCACCACGCGCCTGGCCTCGGCATCGTCCAGCCTCACGTGCGCGTGGCATTCGCCCTGCTCCTCGGACTGCTCATGCTTGCACACCCTGTGCTGCGCTGCGCTGAGCTGCTGCACACGCCCTGTGCCAGTCTTCATGTGCAGGTCTAATGCGCTTGAGACATCCGGAGCAGCAGGGCGCTGAAGCGGCTGGCCGCCAGCAGCAGTAGTGAAGAGGCTGCTGTCTGTGGCGCAGGGCGTGCTACCGGCGGCGCTCCAATATCATGGTCAAGCGGCGGACCAGCGATGACCGTGGCGGTGCAGCAAAGCACAGCGACGACGATGCGGAGTCACCGCTGGCGGGACCGCGTGAGGCCGCGGCTGGCGGAGGCCCTGCGGGCGGCGTGGAGGTGGCGAGTGAGTGGGCGGACGCCGATGCGCAGGTGCCGCTTGAGCCCTTTGCTGTGTGCTTGGCTTCTGTTGAAATGCAGGTCTGAGGTGCAGAGGCTGCCCGCAACGCCGGTGCTGGGATGTTGCAGGAGTCCTCCAACGATGCCACGGCGTGGAAGCGCGTGCTTGCAAGCATCAGCGGGCTGGGCAGCTCTGCGGCGCCGGGTCCGAGCGGCGCAGAGGTGCTCGCGCAGCCTGCGCAGGATGGGCAGCAGCGCGCTTGGCAGCGCGTCGCGGTGCAGGCTGCGTCTGCGTCGGGCCAGGCGTACAGGTGCGCAGTGCGAGCAGTGCAGAGTGGGTTTACCGAGGAGAGCACATAGCCACGCAGTGTAGCGTGGCCGCGCACCTTGCATCAGGTGCTCGTCTGAATTTCCAATTGCGCGCCCCGTGCAGGCGCGCTGGCGACCTGCTGTCACGCGGCCTGCTGCGAGGGTGCCAGCCCAGGCCCGCTGAAGGCCCTGCAGACGGCTTGGAAGCGACGGGCGTTGCAACAAATGCAGACGGGGAGCCCTTGTCTGCTGTGGTGCGACCCGCACACACCTCCCAAGAGCGTGCTGCCTGTGCCTGCCTGGCACGTCTGCACCATGCGCACATGGCTCCAGCAACACGCCGGTTGACCAGTATGCGCCAGTGTAGGTGGGTGATGTCCGGCTTGTGTGGGAAGCAAAGTGCGCTGGATGTGCATGGCCGGGCACGCCTTGGACACCTAGCCAAGATGCACCATTCACTGCGCAGGCAGTCGCGAGCATGGATGAGCCCGAGCGCAGCGAGCCAAGCGAGGACGCGCCCGGCGCGCTGCCGAGCCCGCGCGACCTGGACCGCGACATGCGCGCCGTGGCTGCTGCGGTCGCGGTGGCTGAGCGCGAGGAGGCGGCCATGGTGCTGCCGCGCCGAGCGTCGTCGGCGGGCAGCACCCCATCGCGCCTGCGTGCGCACCCTTCTGTGCTGCTTGCAGGCATGGGGCTGACGTGCGCGTCTGCGACGAGTGGTCAAGAGTGCGTAGCAGACATGTGAGCCGGGCCGTGTGCGAACGCGCAGCCAGCGACGCGGGTGGGAGTGGCTTGCCGTCAGGTTTAGCAGAGGCGGACGCGCGGGCTGACAAGGAGGGCAGCAAAGCTGAGGAGCGCTGGAAACGCATGACGTACCCGGCCGGCCGCATACTTCACTTGGTGCCTGCGCGCTTGCGTGCGCCCTCATGCCATCCGCTGCCTCATCAGTTTGTTGTGCTTGCGCAGAGAGGCTACATTTGTTTGTGCTGGTCAGCTGATAACGAGAAGGATTGCGCATTGCAGGTCCTGAGCTGGGCGAGCTGCACCGTCCCGCAGCAGAGAGCCATGAGGAGAGCAGAGAGAGTGGCGGTGCATACGGGAGCTGCGCAGTGCCGGAGGGGTCGCCTCGCCTGGGACGTCCAGCTGGCCTGAGCGCCAGCCAGCCGGGCGTGCAGCAGGCCATGCGAGAGGAGGACCTCCGCTCCAGCCAGGTGCGAGTACAAGGGGCTGTGCGCTGTGCAGTCGTGACGTTTCGCTCGTGTGAGGAAACGCAACAATTAACGCAGAGCTGCCGGTGGCACCTGTTGCCGGGGAGCGGCAGCCGTTCACTTGCAAGTTTGACGCAAAGCGGACACAGTGTTGCAAGCGGCACAGGGAGACCTCAGGCGGTACTCGGTCGACATGGCGATGATGGGCATGGACGGCTTCGGCGGCGAGTTTGCGCTTAGCGAGGGTGATTTTGAAGGGCAGCAGGATGCAGTCGACCCGCCAGAGCAGTTTGTGCTGCTTGACGGCATCCCGCAGGAGGCGTACGGCCGGGTGAGGTTGTGCAAAAGCATGTTGAACGACCATTACATTCCGGCATATCTGCGCTCGCTCGACAGCGGTGTTGCTGCGTTGGAACAGAGGGCGGGAGTGCCGGTGTGACCGCTGCTGAGCCGCTGCCATGCCCTTGTACGAGGCATGGTGCAATGCTCACGTGCTCCCGTGTAGCAGGATATGTAGGTAGGTGTGCCGGAGGAGGAGTGGCTATTTTTTGGCGCGCTTAGGGTGAATTATGTCTCTGCATGCACGTTTTGGTTGTGAGAGTTCCCCAGCTGTGGGTGGAAACCGAGGCGGCTACAGCATAGTTTCATGTCAGGTCGTGTGAGTCCTCCCCTGGTGCGTCTCCGCCCATGCCCTCTAACAAAGAGTCGACATCCACCCCCAGCTCCTCAAGTTTCGTGCGCATCCGCTCCACCTTCTGCTCCTCTATACCCAGGCAGACAAGCAAGTCTGCCAGCCCATCCTCCTGGTCGGCGTCTGCAGCCTCTGCGCTCGCAGCCCCGTCGTCTTCCCGTGCTGAGTGCACCTCGCGCCCGTGCGTGGCTTCCTCTGCGTGTATGAAGCACTGTTTCAAGGCTTGCATACATAGGGCTGTTATATTACTGTTGATCCCGAGTCACTTCCGCCGTGCACCTCACATTTTGGCCTTATTCGGCTCTTAAAGACGCGACACACACCCGATCATCCGAGTCATATCTCTTGGTGGGGCAGGTCACGGCACTCCTCAGACAAATGACGATGGCTTAGCGGCATAAGTGAGGCACGCACCACCGCTGTAGCCGCTCAGCTCCGCCTCGCGCGCGCGCTTCTCCAGGGCGAATGCATGCGCCTCCAGGTGGCTGTACGCGCTGCTGAGGCCCTCGAGGTCGGCCTCCAGCCGCGCGGCCGCTGCACGTGCTTCGGCAGCCTCGCCCTGGGCACTGTGGAGGCCTGCTCCAACCTCCTCGTGCCGACCTGGTCCAACAGACAAGGCACCTTGGTTGCCAGGTGTGCCAAGTGCAATTACCGTGTGAGCAACATCAGCTGCAGGAGTTTGAGCGTCCTCACTCCCTTCACACTGCACTCGCTGCCACGGACCGCACCGCGCAGCAGCTCGAGTTCCCCTCGCAGGGATGCAGCATCAGCCTCAGCGCGTCCAGCACGCACTTCGGCCTCGGCTGCACGAACAGCCACCACCGCGGCATCCCCAGTGGGAACCGCAGCCTGGGCGCCGTTGCTAACAGCGCTCGTCTGCTCAAGCGCGCGGTTCCGCGCTTGCAAGTCAGCCACTTGCCTGGCGCAAGCGAGCGGCGCATGTCGGTAATGGAACTGTGCGTTTCAAAGTGCTTTGCTCGTCAGGACAGCGCACCGTTGCAGCATTGCAATGGTGTCGTGCAGACCAGACGTCTGTGCTGGTATTTGCGCGCTTGCTGCGCCTGCCCTGGTCCCCGCACCGCTGCTACCAGCAAAACTGCGCAGCCGCGCCTCAAATGCTGGCAGCCATGCGGTAAAATCGCGGTCTATGGGGTTGTCTTGCGGAAGCGAGCGCCCTGCGCCCGTAACACGCCGTGTCCAACTTTCTTTCTCTGCTGTTTGCTTGTTATGGCAAGCTCACGCATACGAGGTGCAATGAAGCCGCACCTGTGCCTTCATCGTCGCTGCTCGAGCCAGCACCTGCAGCTGCGGCTGCAGCACTTGCCCTGGTCAGTGGCTGCGGCAGAGCTTGCGCCACAGCTGCGGCGGCATACGCTGGCGTGTCCCGCAAGCCAGCAATGCAGCTGAATAGAGGCCCCAGGCCCACTTGGCCAGCCACAGCCTCCAGTACTGCGGCCCCTCCCGCAAAGCCTGCTGCTGGCATGTCCGGTCCACTTGGGGCCAAGGCGCATGTCCCCACCAGCACTGCGGCCAAGCCCTGAATGACTGGGTCCGCATTGCCCACCCTGCACGGTGTCGCACAGCACTCTGTCACAATGCAGCTGCAGATTGTACTCATTAAGGACGGGTGCGGCAAGGGCTGTCCAACTTCACGTGCCTGCCAGTGAGGATGTCATGCACCAGCTTGAGGGAAGTGTCGACAGTGAGGTACGCCCGTACGGCACTCAGGCAGTCGCTCAGCCATGTAATGAGGAGGCGCAGCAATGCGCCCGCCACGTAGCTGCCTCGCTCTGCGGCGGCTTGCTCTGCATCAGCCAACGCCTCCGCACGCACGGAAGCTTAGCCATGCCCTTATGCCCTTATAATTGACAACCGGTTTCCAACAAATTCTGCAATGCGCACTAGTAGATAGCACCACATTCCCAACCCTTGCATACTTGGGCGGGCACCTTACCGGCCTGCAATGCTGCCTGCAAGCATGAGACGCAGAGCGGCAGCAGCAGGGGTGGTCCGGCCTGAATAGGCGTTGGCAGCTGCAACGGTATGCCCAACATCCGCTCCTGTGCCCAACACGCGAGCTTGCAATGCGCCGCTTCATTCAACAGCAGGTAGCACGTGGACAGTAGGTGGGCATGTGGCACTGAACACACAGCACCACTGCACCGCCTTTCATACTTACCTTGCCCGCAGGGTTGCCGTCAAGGGTGTATCGCAGAACGAGCGCAGCTTGGGCTGCGGCTGACATGTCTGTCCCCGCCATGGCGCTGACCAGCTCCCCGCCAAATGTGTCATAGCCTGCATGGAGTTAAAGAGCGGCCGGGCTCAAGCCGAGCCGAGCGAGAGCGCCAGCTGTGCAACTGCGTGAATCTACTTGTAAGGGAGCCCGTCAACAAGACCATATTCTGCCCACACGTTTGCCTCTGTCACTGGCAAGCTGTAGTGTTCACGCGTTGATAAGGGGTGCGGAAAAGCCTGCCGCGCACCACTGCCCTCAAGGCCGTGGTTGCCGACAGGCATAATGGTAGCAATCAGCATGCTCTGCCCCTCAGCGTTGCCCTTGCAGAAGGCCTGCAGTACCATGGCCGCCGCAGCGCACTCTCCAGCATTGCGTGCACCCAGGGCTGCCCTCAGGAGTGTCTGCGGATCGGATACCCTTCTAAGCATGCATAGTAAGGCAGGCAGGTCGAGCGCGACGAGTGCCTGCGCAGAGTTGCTCTGCAGCGAGCGCAGGCTGCTAGGCCGAGCCAGATCGTGTGCCAGCACGTGGGAGCATACCTGCAGAGCGGGCAATGTGCCACCCTCGCGCAACGGCAAGCTCGCTGTCATGAGCGCCAGCTGCGCCTTGGGCGCGCCCACAAGCAGCCGCTCCAGGCAATGCAGTGCCTGCAGCAGGCGCATGCCTGGCTGAAGTGCGAGACGGACAATTAAACCTTGATGTAAATCATCCAGCGGCGGTTTCACCTCATACACATATGGGCGAGCAGGCCAACCTGCATGCGAACGGCCGGGGATGGGACGCCCCCGGACGCCAGCGCCACGCCGAGCAGCACATCCAGCGCGCCAGCCCGCAGCAGTGCGGCCTGGTTGCTGGCGCGGCTCTCTTCCCGCTGCTTTTCCTGCGGCATCCAGATGGCCGTCGTCCCAGGTCCTATTGTTGGCCAACATGGCTCCCATCACGGACACCGCGGACGTCGGGTCGCTTCATGTAGACATGACACTGCGTGCAGTGCTGCTCCCGCACGCACACCCATCACATGCGCATGCACCAAGACACAAGGCGCTACGCGATGTGTTGCAGCCCTCCGCGAGCTCACCGAGGCTGCGGCTGTGCTGGCCGGCGCGCCGGACTGCGGGGGGAGCGGCGTCAGCAGGAGATGCACTGTCTCCAGCGCTGCGAGCATGTTGCCGGCGGACTGGCGCGCTGGGCCATGCCGCCGCGCCGGCTGCGCAGGCAGTCCGGTGCGCAGGAGGTCCACCAGGGCCCCCGCGTGCCCGGTCTCCCTGCCTCAGCGCACACGTTGAGCGCAGGGCCGCGGCGACGCTGCTGCACCATGCAAGAAAACCCCGGATGCTGCGCACCGGAAAAGCAGCTGGTTGGAAGCGTTTGTCCGCAGCAGGTTGTTGAGCAGCTCGAGGCAGTCCTGCACAACGATGCCGCCGTCCGCGCCGGCCTCGTCCCTGCAGCGCAGGCACGGCTGGTCAGGCTGCAGTTGCGAAGAGGAGCAGCACCCATGTAAGGCTGGCGGGGCCACCAGGCTCGCACCTGGCAATGCCCAGCACGCGTTCAAACGCGCCCTCAAATGCCGCGATTTGCTGCATGTCCGGCGAGACGCGCGCAAGGCCGATCAGCAGGAGCAGCGCCTCGTTGCGCAGCACTTCATGCTCACTACCCAGCAGGTCCATCAGGCGCGCGACGCCTTCCGGTGCCGCCAGCACTGCCTGCATTCGCAGCCAGAGCGCTGCAAGTCAGGACACGTAGCACGCGAGCACGCACCCGCCGTCCGCGCCGACCGGCTGCGGCAGCGCGGCGCACCTCCAGCAGGCGGGGCATGTTGCCCATGCCCAGCGCGGTCAGGAGCTGCACGGTGTGGTAGGCCACGTAGAAGTCGCCGCCGGAGCCGCCTTGCAGCAGGCCGAGCACCAGCGCCAGCGCACCCGGCACACGCACAAGCAGCTCGGCGTTGAAGGCCCCGGGTGACGGTCGTCCGCTCTTGCGCTGCGTGGCCCACCCGTGCTAGTTGGAAGCGACCAGCGCTGAGGCCCTGCAGGGCCTGCAGGACGCGGGCGGGGCACGCACGCTGCTGTCTTGGGCAGGCGCGGGCTGCACTGCCAGCACCAGGCACTCCAGCGCGCCACGGACCATGTCCAGGTCGCCGCGCTCGTCCCGCAGCACGGCGCACAGCGCCGGCATGCCAGCATTGCCGAGCGCCACACGCGCCTGCGCGGCCGGTCATACCAGGCTCTGCCTGAAGTATGCTGGAGTGCTGCTTGGCGTCTGCGACCAAACTTTTGAGGGTGGTGCTGGGCGTATGTGACCACGGCTGTGGGGGAGCGGGCCTCGCGGCTGGCGGTGAGCAGGTCGCGCAGCTGTGCGAGCGCCTCCCGCCGATCATCGGGCAGGATGCCGTCGCTCAGGCGCTGCAGCAGCGCTTCCACTGCAGCATCCTCCGAGCGTACACCTGCAGCTCGCGCCCGATCGAGCAAGGCGACTTGCCGAGTGCTTCATGATCATTACAGGTTCCACGCGCACCCCGCTGGTCCTCTCCGGCCACGTACTCGCCAAACTCCTTGGCTACTTTGCCAAGCAGGTTCATGCTGACCAGCAGCGGAAGCGGAGGGCTCACATCGGCCAGGTTGCTGGACCACGCCTCACACGTCTGCAGGTATGCGCCTGAGATTGCGAGTGGTGGGTGCTTGAACTGGACATGTGCGCATCTGGCCTTGCTAGAATCTGACTCCTCCTGCATCAGTGCTGCTGTGCCAGTGCGGGGTGCAACCATGGGGCGGCTGCGGACTCATGCTTGACCTGGTGTGAGCACAGTGTGCTCAGCACACACGGAATGATGAATGCTACCTGTGCCGCCTTTAGAAGCACCCAAAGTGAGTTCGGCCAAGGCGCTGAGCGCGATTGAGTTTGCCAGGGGGCATGGCGGAGCCAATGGATGTGGAGAGCGACCTGGACCAGTCCGCGTCCCTGCACGCCGAGGAGCACAGCGAGGCAAACGGTGTAGAGCAGCCCGAGGTCGGTAGCGGGCTGGCTGCCTTGCCCTTCAGCCTGCTGGAGACCATAAAGACGGCGCAGGCGGAGCACGGCCTGCGACACAGCGACTTTGTGCGCTACAGGTAGCAGCTGTGCCACGCTGCAGTTTGCACAGTTATCTTGTGCGCTGTGAACTCAGGGAGGATCTCCTGCGCCTGCACCTCTCCGTGGAGCCGCCGGTCGGCTGCCCGCAGCATAGCCACCTGGCACGCTTGGGCGTCAGTACAGCAGCTGGTGTGCAGGCAGTACTGCTCGCGCAAGCTGCGCCGGCTGTACAAGGCGCACGACTTCACGCACGGCCGTGGCAAGTTTGTGAACCGCACGCTGGAGGCGGCGCAGATCGCGGAGCCCGGGTGCGCGCCCTGCTTGCGGCCGTGGCTGACGGCAAGGGCGCTGGGACAGTGTGCCAATGCTTCGAGCCTGCGTCGCGGTGTGCACAGGCAGCTTATGATCCCGCTCATGTCCGCCGAGCGCTGCTGGGCGCAAGCCATGGAGCTGAAGACGCAGCAGGAGGAGCAGCCAGACGCGCGTAAGCGCCTGCACCAGGTCCGACGCTTGGCGAAGGTGAGCCCTCAGGCCGCACGCCCCGCCCCGCCGACGACCACGCCCACCCCTGACCGCTGTTGGCCCCCAGGCGGCGCGCTGGGCGGCCGAGCTGGCGCGGCTCGCGGACGCGCGCTGTGACACGCGGAGCGCGCTGGAGGTCGACGCATACGCGGCGTGGCTGCAGGGCTGCCACTTGCAGGAGAAGGAGGCCTGGCCGGCCGCGCTGGCCAAGCACCTGCGCGCAGAGTGCGCCTCTCCTTCTCTTCCCATGGCCTCTGGAGCGCTGAGCAGCGGGTGCGCGGGCGCTGACGGGTGACGTGTCGGTGTCAGGAAGCTGCTGGAGGAGCTGGCCAGGGTCAGCGCGCCTGAGCAGCAGGCCGTGCTCGCCCGGCAGCTCGCAGACGTCACGCCGGCTGTCCGCTTTTGCCAGTACCAGCTGTCGCGTGCGGGCGGCGGCGAAAGCAGCTCAGCCGGCAGCGCCATGGACATGCAGCCGGACGGTGATGCGTTGCAGGCGCGCTCCAGCGACAAGCGTCACGAGTGTTGCCACGTGTGCGTGCCTGGCTTGCGCCGACATGCAGGGCTGTGCAGGCAAAGCTGGCGCAGCTGGCGAGCGCGCCCGAGGAGCGCACCGCAGGGCCAGCCGGGGTGTCCACAATAACCTGGCGCGGCACGACCTACCCTGTGCGAGCAGAGCGCATGCGCACCAGCCTGGCGCAGGCACGCCGTCTTGCGCTGCATTGCGCCCTTACAAGCGCTTACCTGCCGCTGCGACTGGTGCCACGCTTCGGTGTGCAACTTGAGGCAAACGCTCTTTCCAGAAACCTTGTACCGATATCTTGTGCGACGCAGGCAGCCGCGGCCAGCCGCGATCTGGATCGCGCTGCAGCGGCCGACGAGGGCCTGGAGGCGCTGGTGGCCCATTACGACAGCCTGTCTGGGCACTACAATGAGGCCAAGGGGCTTGTGCGGCACGCGCTGGCCGCTACGACAAGTGCGCGCTTGCGCGTGACGCTCCCGCATGTCCCCGCGTGGCTGCAGTCCAGCCAGGCTCGCATGCGGGCGTGTGGCCATCTCTGGGCTCACAGTTCTTCTTTGGTAATGCTTGATGTCCACCCCCGGGGCTGGCGGCCGCAGGCGGCAGCAGCGCCGAGGCTGGAGAGGTCGTTGGCGACCTGCGCGCGCTCAACGCAGCGGTTACGGGGACGCAGCTGGAGCGCGCTGTGGAGCGCGCGTCGCTGCTGATTGCAGATGCACGTGCGCGTTTCGCCATAGGTCAGCAGCTGGGCGCTGCGGCGGCTGCCAAGCCGGGCAAAGTGAGTGCCCTGCGTCTAGCGCCAGCTGCATTCGGCCACCCGACACTGGCAGACTCTTGAGTGCCGTGTCGTGCGTTCAGGAGGAAAAGCTCCGCCCTGCCAAGGCGGAGGAGGTGGTGCGCGTGTACGAC
>JAABUO010009971.1_pt1 | contig 10567 bp, 10 predicted proteins | sample 5559291 | NCBI WGS metagenome assembly JAABUO01 (sample SAMN10711878, study PRJNA513372) | rock metagenome | isolation source: Antarctica rocks | place: Antarctica: Victoria Land, Finger Mt sud
AGCAGCAGCAGCAGCAGCAGCAGCAGCACTACTATCATCTCCAGCTTCCTGGGCACTACCGCGGCCTGCCAAGGGCAGCTGCTCGGCAGTTTCCTGACCAGAGCCGCCGGGCGCACATACAATGGTGCCGCAGTGCAGCCTGAAGACCTGACCAATATTGCTCAGCACTTGTGACAGCCCGCCGAAACAACTCATGTACTCCTACAAATCCAGTCAAAACTACTGTCAGAATCTGGTACTAGGGTCTAGGGTTTGGGGTAAGACACCAGAAATTAGGATTTGGGGTGAAAGGGTGTGGCTGTTGTCATCACGGGGATTTGCACAGCCCATATGTGCATGCCAGACTTTATTGGTAGCTCATTGCTGACTAAGGTGTATACAGTGATGCAGGGGAGGTACAGTATGCTGAGTGTTAAGCAAGATGTGTCTGAATCATCAGGCATGACAAAAGCAGAGGGGCCCCTGGTTTGTAGACCTGACACTTCACAGGAGTGGCATTTTTGCGTCACCGGACATGAGCATTGTGTCCAATGCAGACAATGCTAATGTCATCTCATTTGAGAGTTGTGACTCATCACACATTGTGACCTGAAAGCACAGGGGAATGTGATGTTCCACAAAATCAAGCTAGCGAGGACTTTGCTCAACAAAAAAGAGCCTAATGCCCTTTCAAGAGGCCTGTAGAAACCAAGGGATGTCATCAGATTCTGCAGCAATGCGACAGTGCAATGTTAACCATTCAATGTCAGCATACTTTACAGCAACACAAGAAGAAGAAGAGCAACGCAAGAAGAAGAAGAAGAAGAACAATGAGCCATTCTGAAGAGATGCAACAATGTAGGTGCCCCCTGTAGATATTATTAGGGAGTAATCCTGAAGTCTAAAGCCTTTAAGCCCCAAACCCCGCAGCAATGCACATATCCCCTGTATATCCTGTTAGGGTGCAACCCTGACATCTGAGCCCTAAATACTGCAGCAATGTACACACCCCTGCATATTCTGTTAGGGTGTAACCCTGACATCTGAAGCCTAAGTACTGCGGCAATGGTAGTTACCGTACCGTGAGGTCATCTTGGGAGATGCCCCCCAAGAGTACGGCAGTCATGAGGGCGCGTGTGTCATCAGCATGGCTGCTGGTTTGACCGCCCTCAGTGAGGCTGCGGGCACAAGTCACAAAGGCACTCTGAGGGGAAGGAGCCACACCAGCATCAGCAGCAAAGTCTACTTCTGCCTGTACACACCAAGCAAGCAGGTGAGGATTGGACTTGCTGCTTTGGGGTGTGTGCAGGGTGGGTGCGGGGTGGGAGCAGGGTGGGTGCGGAGTGGGTGCAGGATGGGTATGTGGTCTGTGTGGGGTGGGTGCGTGGTCAGTGCGGGGTGTGTGCGGGATGCATGCGGGGTCTGTGCGGGGTGTGTGCGGGGTGGGTGCGGGGTGCGTGCACGGTGGGTGCTTCGCGAAGGTGTATAGCTTGGCTGTATGTACCAAACAAGCAGTTCTTGATAGCATTTGCTGCTTCGCGCAGTGTAAGCTTTGACGGCCTCTGTTCAGCAACTGCCACAAATGCAAGCGAGCAAATGGCCAGCAGTAGTCATTGACAAGGGTCATACACTGCATGGATGAATGGATGGATAAAGAAAGAAAGCAACCAAGAAAGAAAGAATAATTGATGGAAGGAAGGAAGGAAGGAAGGAAGGAAGGAAAGAAAGAATAATTGATGGAAGGAAGGAAGGAAGGAAAGAAGGAAGGAAGGAAGGAAGGAAGGAAGGAAGGAAGGAAGGAAGGAAGGAACAATGTACCTGGCGGCATATGTTCTCATAGTCCAGCTCAGCCAAGGGCCCTTGATGAGCAGTCACGAAGGCATCCAGGCGTGGCCCTGTCAGAGGCGCTTGGGCGGCTACATATCTATCTGCACACCAACAAATCATCTGGTCAGTCAACAGTGCATGCTTCTGTATCATTTGCATCATGATCAACCATATCATTGGTAGAGTGCAACATTGGAGCATGACTGATACAGCAGCTAGTGTAGGCTGCTCTTGAAACCATGGACCACAAGAAACGCACCAATGGGCCGCATGCATTCAACCACAGCACCAGTGATGAACACAGCAATGAGGCCCTACCTATCTGGTTTCTGAAGTTGGTGACATTTCGCCAGCGAGCAACTGCATTGCTGAAGGATGGCCCGCCGCTTGCAATCAAGTTCAGAGCCAGGATAGACCTCTCAGTCACCCTCTGCTTGCCAGGTTCCACAGCAACTGCCCTTGCCAAGGCCTCAATGCCATTTGCCAAGCCAATATCTATCAGATTGGCCGACTGGCTGGCCATATGAGCTAAAAACTCTACCGCTGGTTGGCAGACGTACTCACAGGTGACGTCACCGTCGCAGAGCTGCTCCTCTGTGTCAATCTCTTTGCACAGAGCAGCAACGACTGCTGGGATGGCGTCTGTGAGGTTGGGGTGCAGCTGCTTGTGTAGGGCAATGTGAGCCAGCACACAGGCGGCTGAGTCTGTCACCCAAGGCTCAGCTGCAGGACAAGTTGCAGGCTTGCTCAGTGCGGAACTGAGAACTATGAACAACTGAGACCTACATGTATACCTGAGAATTGACCAGGCAGGCCAGAATCCAGCACTTGGAATACATTGTGATAGCTATGATTGTGCTTGCTTGCTCATGACAAGCTGCATAATGCTGAACATGCAATCCAAATTAGACACCCAAAAGGTATCAGTGCAACAGAAAGGCAGGATTGGCATCCTGGTTGCAGTAATGAATGACAGAAGGGGAGAGTGAACAACATGCAGGACATGCTGCAACATTGTTGAACACCTTTCAAGGCCTGACAGGCTTTGACACCACATGCTTTGACACACGCGGTGTGAGGTCTAAGTACAACAGATATGAGTCCCTTGACACATGCATCAAGTCAGCAATTATGAGCAGTCATTGCAATCATTCCCGATCAATTTTGTGCATGCTCTGTGCATTCATGCTATGCACATGATAGCGTACCAGACCCAGCTGTGCCTTTCAGGATCTGTACCAGCCTGGCTGCAGTGTTAAGTCCCACAAGCAGCTGACATGTGCGCAAGTGGGGTGAAGGAATGGAGGTGATGTAGTCCAGCATATACAACTCGTGTACATCCTGAAACGACACTTGCTCCCGAAGCTGTAGGTCAATGAGATGCAGAGCCTGCTTGGTGGTCAGCTCATCCTCACTGAGCAGCTTCACGAGGAAGGGAGTCAGTCCTACAGGCAACATGGTCAAATGATGTGCCGAATGAGTGATGTAAGCAGTCCTTGGCTTGCAGCGGGAATGATGAACTGATGAATGTGATGAGCAGTGTGAACAATCATGAGACTGCAGGATGTAGTTTGTTGTTTCATGGTTGCAGTGCCCACCAGCTGGACCCAGCAGTTGCACTAGACGCACTGCCAATGCTGCATGTGGCCACTGTGCACAAAAAATTGAACAAAAACATCCCCGTTTGCATAGAAAGGCTGCAGTTAAACGATTCAAGACACATAACCACACTGGTGCTGCTGAGATTCAGTTGGTCTAAACTGAAAAGGGCTATGTTGCAGCTTGAGACAAAGGCTGATCAGACCAGCAAAGGTTAGCAGGCATGCAATAAGTCCATGTATGGCATGCAAGTATGAACGCAAACAAAACATCAGCTGATGCAGATCAGGCAGATCAGTACCTGATGCACAGACCAGGCTAGCAGCCGGTTGATGGACCTCTGCTAGTCTGCGTATGACCATGAGTACGACCTCGATGGGCTTTCTGTCTGTCACACAGGCTGTGCAATCATAGATGGCCCTGCCTGCCGCCATACGCTTGGCAGCGCGCAAGACAGGCGGTAGGCCTGTCGTGAGCAGCTCGTAGTTTGGAGGCTGGAGCCCAGGCATCTCAAGCAGAGTTAGCACTGCCATAGCTAGATAGGCTACAAAGCGTCCACAGCCATCAGCCTCTTGCATTTCGTATGCCAACCAGCTGAAAGCTACTTCAACGACTTTGAGAGCCACATCGCCGTGACTGTCTGAGCTGATGCTCTTGCTGAGGGTCTGTGCCAGCCCTGGCTGACTCTCCAAGAGATTTTCAACGTCTGCTCGAGAGAGGCTTTCCATGTACTCCGCTGAGCGCATCAGTTGCAGTGGCAGGAGGCCTGACACGCCCTGCAGAATGTATGTTGCCAGCAAGAGACCACCGCCACTGACATTTTCCTGCTTCACACTGCCAATGTGCTCGAGCACATTGTTATGCCACCCCTCAACCACAGCAGCTGCATCCAAGCGTTCAATGAAAGGTGTCAACTGCTGTGAACCTGTTGAAGCTGCCAATGAGCCGTCTCCCTGCACGAACATTCATAACGGGGTCGGTCTGGCCCATTAGCAGTGCAGTTAAAGAGCAGAGCAAAGAGAGCAGGTCGCTCAAGATCCACAGCAAAGCAGGTAGGTGCTCCTTGGAGCAGGCGGCGACCATGCATTGCAGTGGCAAGCTTTATGATACGCCTCTTACATGTCCGAGAACGTGTCCGCCTCTGTTGGGCGGTATCGAAGCCTCTTGAGGCTTATTGAGAGCAGCACTATCCATGCTCGCCTTGATGTGCTTCGCTTGAGGCGGAAGACTTGGCTTCATGTTCAAGATGTGTGATCATCGAGCTGTGCTAGGGCCAAGACTTCTAGCATGGCGCCGATCCGGCTGCGCCTTGTGACTGGCGCGTCCTAACTCTTTGAGAACTTGCAAGACCTGGCTCGAATACCTAGCCTTCTTGCATTAGCCGACTCAATGCCCACGTGCTCCAGAGAGTAGCAGGCATGTGACATGAACGCATGGCTTTGACCGCAACTTTTTGCATGAGGAAGGGAAGCATGTATTATATTGTATAAGCAGCATAAGCTTTGCCTGCATGTCATACGGCGTCGAATCAACAGCTGAGTACTACAGGCTTTCGCAATGCTGCTGACCAGTATCAATGACATGCAGTTATATGCACTTCTTGCAAGCTTGGTGCTTTATAGCACCAGTGCATGTTGAACAGCTGTGCTTAAGTGAAAGAAAAAAGAGTACCATGCTGTGCCAGAGTCAAACAGTGTTGTGCCTGAAAGAAACAGTCAGGTTGTGCTAGGAACGCAGCAAAAAACACAGTGAAGCTCGCATGTTTGTGATGTACATGGTGACGCTTGCATAATTGCACTACTGCATCAGTGGTGCAATGATATTGGGCACAGGGGGCATGCATGGGTATGACACGGCCTGTAAACAGCATTAGACTCAATCAAACTTTGAATGCTGTGATTTCGAACCAGCATGCTACTACCAAGCGGCATCTGGGTCATTGGTGACACAGACTTAACAATGCCAGAATGATCCTGAGCCCATTTGCAAATGCTGGCCAAGTCGTATGTATACCCATCTGCTGCTGTCACTGCATGCTTTATCTCTCCCTGCATGACAAGAATGTGTCTGCATGAGTGACAAGGCTGCTGGAGCAGCAGCAGCAATGGACTTGGTAAGAGGATCTGTGAAGCCAATTGTGAGTCAGCACAAGTGTGAGCATGAGTCACCTTGGACAGAGGGCAGCAAGTAACGGCTTGCAAATACTCCCCAGGATGCTGCATTAGCTGCTGAACAGCTTCGTAGACAGCTGGCTGAGCGTAGTCTGGACTGAGTTCCAGTGTGTGCATGCCAGGAAATGGCAGCTCAATACTGTTAGAAGGATTTTGCTGCAGCTGAGTGGAATCCGTATGCTCTGACAGAGCTGCAGCGAAGGACTGGACGTCTGTTGCCAAGGAGAATGCATGATATGCTGCAGAAGCTGTGCTGTCAAAGTCACCCTGGCGTCTTTTGTTAGACAGGCCAGGCCATTCAGGTCTGAATGCTGCTATGGCTGCATGCTGCTGCTGGCTTTGCACAGAAAGCTGATGGGAGTGCACTGCTGATACTTCTTGCCAGCCGTAGTCAGAGTCAGAAGTGCTGCTGTCTGCAAACTTGGCAGACTTCACTTGCATGATGTCCAGCCCTGATGGCGGCATGCTGGCCTCATACAAGTCATTTGGCAAATGCGGGAGATTGCCAGAAAGAGGTTGCTGAGTGAAGCGGGAAGGGATAGGCTGGGTTTGAGCTGGGCTCACACTTTCTCTGGGGCGCTTTGATCTGCTGTGACGCTCAGGAGCACTTTTCTTTGCCTGCAGAACAAAGGGTGTCGAATATCTGTGCGGTCTGTCCTTGAAGCTGATCGAGAGGAAAGCGTGAGCATCAGAACTTACTGTGTTATCAGAGCACTCTCTGAGTCGCTTACAAGGGTGTGTGCAAGGGTACGGTGGACCGTCTAGACCATCATCAAGCAGGCGTCTGACGGCGTCTGCGGGAGAAATGCCGGTGTTGCCTAACAACCTTTGAGATGCAGCAGACATCTGGCCAGACATGGCGCAACTCGCTCTGAACTGAACCTCCTGCAAACTTCCGGTCTCTCTCCAGACGTAATGCGCAAGCAACGACCGACCTGCAGAACCCTAGCAGATGCTTGTCCGACAGCACGCGTGGCTAACAAAGCATTGAAACACAGGCCAAAGGTGGACAAGAGAAGACAAAGTAGAAACTGGAACCTACACAGGTGAACTGTCAGATACATACCCTGCGGCGAACATGTGCACATTGCCGAGTATTGCTTTGCGTCAGGACCGGCGACGGCAGTCCTGTGATGTGGTGCAGGGTGCAAAACACACTGGTGCCAAGCTGTGGACGTGAGCACGACGTACACGTCGGTTCACAATAGTAGCAAAATGAAAGCTTGAACAGCCGCAGCGCTTGTCGTTGCTATAGGCCGTGAGGTACCTGCTCCAAGGCAGTTATGTGTACGCCGTATGTTATGATACCAAACGTCACTAACTGTGCCACAAGTGACACAGTTACCTTGATAGATTGGATCTCAGATACATGTCCCCAAGGATACACTGATTTGCAGAGCCCGGTGAAATGCCTGGATCATAGGTGTTGTGGTAGAGTGGCACAGTTAGTGACGTTTGACTGCAGGCACAGGCAGTGCATTTAATTATAGGTGTCAATTTGTGTAGTGCAACGAAGTCAGCATGGACTTTCACGCAACAAAGGCTAACAAGATCCAATGAATATAAATTATTTCAGCGACTCACTCAGTCTCAAAAAACTGCTGAAAAAATGTACAACAAAATACACCAGCTGCACCACCACAATTGCACATCAAGGTCAATTGCAGGCTGCTTTCAATATGCCAGGCACACTAACAAAAACCTGTAACTGCTGCATAGTTCAACAACTTTGCACAACAATAGACATCTGCACAATATTGTCTGATGGTACTGAGATCATGCTGTGGAAAATTCTGAAATCAGAGCTTAGGCATGAACCGGTTGCCTTTCATGCGCAGGGTTCTTGCTGGTCTTGATCGACTTGATAGCTGCAGCAAAGACGCAATCGATTAGCAGAGATGCTGCAGCTAATTGATTTAGCATTGTGTGCAGCTCAGCAACAAGACAAGCCATACACATCACCTGGGGACGCGATAATTTCTGTACAAGGAGGATTGACAATGCAAAGTCACATGGCATAAACAACGAAAAATATTATTATGCTTACCTTCGCTGTAGTCTGACGCCCCAAACACAGCAGATCCTGCCACAAGAGCATTAGCCCCCGCCTCAATCACCTGGCAGAAAATTCAGCGTAACATCAGCATTGCTGTCAGCTACACATCTGTTAACTGTTTGCTAACAACTGCTTGTTAGCAAACAGAATAAAAAGCAGACACGGAGGCATGCATTGGTCTTCAAAGAAATGTTGCTCAGCCGCTGTGATCAGAACCAATGTGCAAATGAGACCGTTCTTGCCCTATGTTTGTGAGTGTGCAAGAGAGACTTTCCACACCTTGTATGCATTCTTGCCACTGATGCCACCATCTACTTCGATCCATGGCGATACGCCAGCATCATCGCACATCTGCCTCAGCTTGCGCACCTTCTCCACCTGGTACTCAATGAACTTCTGTCCTCCGAAACCAGGGTTCACTGCACCAAGAGCAGAACTCAGCAACACATTCCAGGTGAGTGAATGCCTGCCTTGCACATGCCTTGATAGGGCAGCAGGGCTGCAAAACCCGATCAAGGGCACACAAACGCAGCCGTCTATTTCCAGGCAGTACAACACAGTACAGTACAGTATCGAGGCTTGTAAGCAACCTCATTACAGCCGCATACAACATTTGCAGTAGAACTCCTTTTGCCCTTGTGTTCAAGTCACAGACAAGTGATAAAGAAGACATGTAACAAGACAATATGATGCATCTGACAGTGATACGCAGGTGAATTTTTGTGGGAACGCAATATAAACAATCAAAGGCACGGCACAATGTATTTCTGGCCACAAAGCTTACCGCTCATGAGGAGAATCAAGTCGACCTGTGTGATGACATGCTGGATGGCCTCAATTGGTGTGGCAGGGTTCAACACAACTCCAGCTTTCACTCCCAGGTCCTTGATCTGCATCAACAAGCAAACAGCAATATTGCCTGTGTTGTGAGCGCCAAGATGAGTAATCAAAAGTTGCAATCCTTTTTGATGACCCAGTACAAAAAAGCAATGCAGCTGAGCTCTGTCTTGGGCATATGAACAGAGTGAGCTGCTGTCAAACGCTGTCTTTGTGCCGCCAGCTGCTGGTAGCATGACACAGATAACATGCAGCACAACCATCATACAGTACCTGTGTTCTCATAGCCTATGTCAATGCATGGGAGAACAAACAGTATGCTGCATACATATCATTGGCCACCTCTAATTGGCTAATGAGTGCAACAAGCAGATCTGGCAGATTGGAACAAGGTACAAAGGGCTAGGCCACAAGGCAGAAGACATGTAAAGCTACACTGTGTATAGTACCAGCCATACCTGGTTGATTGTACGGTCCAAGTGCACAGTGGCAGCAGGCTCTGCATGCACACTGATGATGTCGCTTCCAGCTTTGGCGAAGTCTGCTACCCGCTCCTCAGGATGCACAATCATCTGCAGCTCAGCAGTAACATTGTCTTCAGGATGAAAGCCTTGCACATGGGGAAGGCCTGCAAGAGGTGAGGAAGCAGATGATAGGAAACCGCAAAGGACCTCACCAGATGTGTGTCCAGAGGCAGGTCGGTCAAGGGCCTGATTGCAGCAACAATGAGGGGACCCTGCAGTACAGAAAGCCGAGTTCTCAATGATGTACACAGGATTGGGTGAGATTAGCAGCGTCGCAGTATCACACTAACAGGTCAACTTACAATGGTGATGTTTGGCACAAATCTGCCGTCCATGACATCCACATGGATCCAATCAGCTCCAGCAGCCTCAACAGCCTTGATCTGCAGGGTCCAGTCAATAGATTCTTAAGTCTCTGAAAGAGTCTAGATGCTTTGTCTTGTTCCTTGTCAAGACAGTCATCAGACAGCCTTGACAACGGACGTCATCACACGCTTGACTGGATGAAAGCAGGGCTAGGGCCAGTCCGAATTTGTGCTGACGGGTATACGCTGTCTCAGGAGGCAGTACCTGCTCGCCAAGCTTTGCAAAGTCTGCTGACAGAATGCTAGGTGAGACTATGATGCTGTGCTTATCAAATTTGTCGACACGGCTGCCGTTGCCGCTTGCCCGAACAGCCAACGACCTCCGTGATGCGGAGAAGCAAGCTTTGTGTTGCTGTCTCAAGGGCGATCCAGCCAGCTGGCTGACTCGGCTGCACGTCTGCGGCTGCATACTTGTGAACGTCGTCATTGCTATGACCGATAGATGCACTTGTAAAGTCTTACGTTGGACCTTATCGAAGACAGTCCTGCAATAACGTTACCAGTTGCCTTGGAGCAGCTGGTCAGCGCTCAACAACCGCTGCTGCGTAACCTAATCCAGTCATCACCTTTTCAAGCCCTAAAGGGCAGAAGCTGAGGCGAGACCTGCTGCATAGGGTTTTCTGCAGAGCCCCAACGTCGGTGATCATCAGACAGTAACATCGACATCGCTCGGGAAAACAGCAACCTTAAGAAGGACATGCATACAGCACCGTTGTAGACACTTGCAGCACCTGCTTGAAGCGCCGCCATTGCGATAGCTATTTTAGTGAAGCATTGCTGTCCATGCGAAGCCAGCGCTCGACTATAGTAGCTATATCTGCACAGCTAAACAGCTTCCGGTTCAGCGAACAGCCTCCAGCAGCTCTGCAACGTTTGTAACTTGCAAACACCCTTTGTGTGACAGTCAAACCTCTGTTTATGGACGGGTCAGCTTTGGACAATGCAACGAGATTGTTTCGAGTCCGCAAGACTTGCCTGGAAATGTTGAACGACAGAGGGTACTTGATTGGGCAGGTGATCAATGTGATTTGACTGGCGTATGTATCAAGGACACTTCAGGCTCATGTAAAAAGCAGACAAAATTCACACATGCGCTTTGTCTAAACAGGATGACCTGGAGGAAACAAGGGACATCTTCACTCAGAAGTTTTCAGAGGAGCCAAAGAGAGACGACTTGACGCTCCTGGCTCCAAAGCAAGAAGATCCCAC
>JAABUO010009973.1_pt1 | contig 10566 bp, 12 predicted proteins | sample 5559291 | NCBI WGS metagenome assembly JAABUO01 (sample SAMN10711878, study PRJNA513372) | rock metagenome | isolation source: Antarctica rocks | place: Antarctica: Victoria Land, Finger Mt sud
GGACGGCCATGCCGGGCCGTTCGTTGGCGCGATAGGCTTGTTCCTGATGTCGTATTTGGGCATCGCGATCAGCCTGTGGCCGTTCGTTGTGCCGCGCCATTACACGTTGTGGCAGGCGGCGTCGGACCCCAGCACGCAGGTATTCCTGCTGATTGGCACCCTATTTCTCCTGCCGGTGATCATCATGTACACGGGTTGGTCGTATTGGGTCTTCCGAGGGAAGGTCCGCGGCGACATCGGCTACCATTGAGGGCTCGCCCATGGGTGACGTAACGGTCGCCCGGGCGCTGCACGTGCTGGCGATCGTGCTGTGGATCGGTGGCGTGGGACTGGTGACCACGGTACTGCTGCCAGCGCTGCGGCGGACTCCGGATGCCACCCAGCGGCTTACCATGTTCGAGGCGGTCGAGAGCCGCTTCGGCAGGCAGGCGAGGGTCAGCGTTATCGTGGCCGGCCTGAGCGGGCTTTACATGCTGGTGCGCATGGATGTGTGGGACCGCTTCGCCTCGCTACCTTATTGGTGGATGCACGCAATGGTGCTGGTCTGGGCGGTCTTCGCGCTCATGCTGTTCGTGCTGGAACCTTTAGTTCTGCACCGCCGGTTCGCTGCCCGTGCGCGGGACAACCCAGACGCGACATTCCGCACCACCCACCGATTCCACATGCTCTTGCTTGTGCTTAGCTTGCTCACAGTCCTGGGCGCTGTGGCGGGAAGCCATGGGCTGCTGCTGTTTGGTTGATAGCAGGATGTCATGTACACATTTGAAAGATGCAGAAAAGATGGTCGGGAGCGACAGCGAGGTGGTGTTGTGTCAAGAAGACGCGAAAGCGTCATGCTGTGCGAGAGATGAAGGAAGGCCCTTCGGAGCCGCTTTGTAGGAGGAGGCTCCAAACTGCCATGAGCTGCTTCGGCTGCAAGGCCGCGGTGGTGAACGTCATGGTTAAAAGGCGTGGCGAGACCGCGCCAAGTATGGATCGGGGAGACGAACGCAAGTGAACCTTTGTGTGAAGCATCGAAACGCTTATTAAAGGCGCCAAAACCGGGGTCTCACTACTGCTCCGGGAAGAGCACGGAAGCAACCTACCTACTGTCCGTGCGGTGTCCGGTGTATAGAAGGCGTGACCCTGATCCAGGCTTTCGTATGGAACTTGAGAACCTGCCCGGTGATGCTAAGGGAAAAGGCGCAAGTGGTGACCCCACGAGGCCGAAACTACCGATGCACCGGTCAGGGGCGGACTGCCTCGTAGTAGCGATGAAGTGGGGTAATGCCCGTGGAGCGAAGGGGGCGGGTCACTCGCGTCGGCATCGATGAGTCAACGGGCGACCGGAGGAACCCCAGGGCGATTGCATATGAACTCAAGCAGCCGAGTTTGCTCCATTCGCTCTCGTTCAGGCGAGGCAAATTCGACCAGAGCGGTCGAAAATCGACCACGCCAACGCTGCTGGTCCGGCAGCAATCTCATATGCAATCGCCCTGGGAGGAACCCGCTGATGTCGGCGGACGGCGGCAGCCGTCACTGAGTGGCACGAGCCGGATAAGTCGAGAGGCTTAAGTCCGGTTCTGTGAGGGGCTCGGGGTGTAATTCCCCGGGCCTACTCGGCTCATCGTCGGGCATCATAGAATGCAGCTCGCCGCCTTGCATGCTGCACGAGCTTGATGCGGCGTTCGTGGAGCACACCGAACGGCTCACAAAAGTGACCACTGTGCCCGATTGGGAGGAGATCCACATTTGGCGCAAGGCAAAGCGGGCGGCTCTAATCGAGTGACGCCTGGCCCTGCCGGGCAGGGAACGGGCCGCGCACAGCGAGGCGATTACGGCGACTCTGACTCAGGCCTTGTCAATTTGGCCCGGCATGCTGATTGGCTTTTATTGGCCGTTCAAGGAAGAGTACGACCCGCGAGATTTGGTTCGATCGCTACATGCAAAAGGAACGCGGCTGGCATTGCCGGTTGTTGTGGAAAAAGCCAAACCCGTAATCTTTCGCGAGCGGCGGCCTGGCATGCCGATGTCTCACGGCGTATGGAACATCCCCCTTCCGACCGGTGGTGAACCGGTCGCCCCCGACGTCCTGCTGGTGCTCCTCGTCGGGTTCGACAGGCAGGCATATCGTCTCGGCTATGGCGGCGGATACTACGATCGCACCCTGGCCGCACTCCCAGCTAAACCGCGAACAATCGGAATCGCTTGGCCGTCCGACGAGCATTCGCATGAGGCTGACCACGCATCTGGACACGTTTTGAAGCGGCATGTTCCCTTTTCTGCTGCTCATGAATCTGTAGCTCGTGAGCACGCGTCTGGGCCGCAGCCTGTTTATACAATCGGCCATTCTACTCGAACGATTCTTGAATTTGTGGATCTACTAAGGATTGTTGACATCGAATGGGTCGTGGATATCCGTAGTGTGCCGCGTTCTCGGACCAATCCTCAATTCAACCTGGATATGCTGCCGCATGAGCTTTCCTCCTGGCAAATCGGGCATACGCAAATCCCGGAGCTGGGAGGGCTGAGGAAGAAGTCGAGGACCGTTCCGCCCGACGTAAATGCTTTCTGGACCAACCAGAGCTTTCACAACTATGCCGACTATGCTCTATCCGGTATCCGGCGAGTTTCACCTCGGCTTCTCGCGCCTGTTAGAGCTAAGTCAGGATCGACGGTGCGCGATCATGTGTTCGGAAGCCGTTTGGTGGCGCTGTCATCGAAGGATTGTCGCCGACTATCTCCTGCATGGCGCCACCCCCGTGTTTCATTTGATGGCGCCTGCTCGCGTTGAGTCGGCGACGCTGACCAAGGCGGCCATGGCGCAAGGAGACGGGCTTGTATATCCTGCCTGATCCCGATGAAGCGATCAGCCTTCTCGCGACCGCTGAATTCCAGGATATCCGCATTAATGCGAGTCAGGGGACGACATGAGCGAGGAATCAGCTAAAATCAACGGCCCTGACTTCACGCAAGGCATCGCGCTCTCGGCAGTTGCTGATGGCGCCATGCTGGCGGGCCACGCTCATGGCGAACCGGCGTTACTCGCACGGCGCGGCGACGAACTATTCGCGATCGGAGCCGTCTGCACCCATTACGGCGCCCCCCTTGCCGAAGGGCTGCTCGACGGCGACACGGTCCGATGCCAGTGGCACCACGCCTGCTTCAGCTTGCGAACCGGGGAGGCTCTACGCGCGCCCGCGCTGGACGCTGTTTCCTGCTGGCGGGTCGAGCAGCGCGATGGGATGGCCTACGTTCGTGGGAAGCTTCCGGATGCAGGGCGGAAGCCGGGCCTCGGGACGTCCAGTATGCCGGCTTCGGTTGTGATTGTGGGGGGCGGTGCGGCCGGCAACGCTGCCGCGGAGATGCTCCGACGGGAGGGTTTCTCCGGGAGTATCACGATGCTGAGCGCCGATGAGGCGCTCCCCTGTGATCGCCCCAAGCTCTCGAAAGACTATCTCGCGGGAGCGGCAGATGAAGCCGCGGTCCCTCTCCGCTCGCTCGAGTTCTACCGCGAGCGCGGCATCACACTGCACCTCGGCGCCCATGTCACGAGCCTCGACTTGGCGAACCGGCAGGTGCAACTCGCGGACGGCAGCCGCCACGGCTACGACGCGCTGCTGCTCGCCACGGGTGCAGAGGCTGTGCAACTCGATCTGCCCGGCGCCGACCTGCCGCACGTGCACATCCTGCGCACGTTGGCCGACAGCCGCGCCATCGTTGCCGCGGCCGCAACGTCGAAGCGGGCCGTGGTGATCGGGTCCAGCTTCATCGGCCTTGAGGTTGCATCGTCACTGCGGGCGCGGAATGTCGAGGTGCATGTGTTGACACCCGAGACCTGTCCGATGGAGCGCGTCCTGGGGGCCGAGGTGGGATCCTTTGTCCGCAAGCTGCACGAAACCCACGGAGTGACGTTCCACCTCGGCACGACCGCGACGTCGATCGATGCGCATGGCGTGACCCTGAAGAGCGGGGAGCGCCTCGATGCCGATCTCGTCGTCGTCGGGATCGGCGTGCGGCCGGCCCTCGCGCTGGCGGAACAGGCTGGGCTGGCGACCGACCACGGCGTGACGGTGGACGAGTTCCTGGAAACGAGCGTGCCGGGCATCTACGCGGCGGGCGACATCGCGCGCTGGCCGGACCCGCTCAGCAGCGAGCGCATCCGCGTCGAGCACTGGGTCGTCGCCGAGCGCCAGGGGCAGACCGCAGCGCGCAACATCCTGGGCCTGCGGGAACGGTTCGACGCAGTCCCGTTCTTCTGGACCATCCAATACGATTTTGGCCTCGGCTACATCGGATACGCCGAGCATTTCGATCAGGCCGAGATTGCTGGATCGCTAGAGGCGCGGGACTGCGCGATCACGTATCGCCGGGCCGGCCAGAAGCTGGCGGTCGCCATCGTACAGCGGAACCTCGTGGGCTTGCGCGCCGAGGTCGAGTTCGAGCGGACGATTGCTGAGAAGGAGCGAGCTGTCACAGGTGTTTCGCGCGCCAGGCCGTAATGGTTGGAACGAGGTTTCCTTGGTGAGACGCAGCCTGGCAGCAAAGGTACGACAGACATCCCCCACTTGGAAAAGACACACACGCCATTCCCCATTGGTGTCTCAACCCCGTCTTTCAGTCGAACACTCGCTTCAACGCGGTACCCTTGTGCATCGCGATGTGGTCGGTCTTGTCGCTCTTGATCTCATATTGGGGATCATCTTCGGTCGCGTGGTGCGTATACCCTTTATAATCGGTATCTGTTGTATGAACTTTGATGATCTTGCCGCTGACATGCCCGGCTTCCGAGTTCCAGGTCACATGGTCACCGACTTTGAATCGTTCTGCCATGCTGGTTCGCTCCCGGCTCATGTGCCCAGTCTCTCCTTGATTTGGTCCGCAACCCGCAGTGCGTTGGCAATGATGGTCAGTGTCGGATTCACCGCGCCAATGGAGGGGAAGAAGCTCGCGTCCGCGATATAGAGGTTGTCCAGCTCGTGCGCCTTGCAATCGAGATCGAGCACGGAGGCCGCCGGATCGGTGCCAAATCGTGCCGTGCCGGCCTGGTGGGCGGTGCCGCCGACCGGGATGTTCTTGCCGAGGTAGAGCCCGCGCCCAAGCAGCACGGGATGCGCGCCAATGGCGTTCAGCAAATCCCTCAACTTCTGCTTAAGTCGCGCCGCCGCCTCTAGATTGCCTTCATGGATGTCGAGCACGACACGGTCGCCGTTGTAGGAGATGCGATTCTCCGGGCGCGGCAGGTCCTCGCTCTGGAGCCAGAAATCCATCGAGTGCTCGGCCATCCTCTCGAATGGCATCTTCGGCAGCCACTCCAGCCACTCCGGCAGCTCCTCGCCGCGTATCTGGGCAGCATGGGTCTTGCCGCACATCTGGATCAGGCCGAGCGGGTAATCCCAGTCAGGCGCGCCGAAATAGAAGTCGCTCACCGCGAGCGTCTTCTGGAAGACCGTGGGATTCGGCTCCTTCATGAGTGCCATAAGAACGGACATGTTGTGGCGCATGTAGTTGCGCCCGACCTGGTCCGAGCCGTTCGCGAGGCCCTTGGGGTGCTTGTCGCTCGCGGAGCGAAGCAGCAGTAGCGCCGAGCTGAGCGCTCCGCAGGCGACAACCACGATGTCGGCGGCGTATCGCTCCTCTTGCCCGTCCCGCGTCACATGCACCTGGCTGACGCTCCGCCCGGAGGCGTCCGTCTCCAGCTTGCTCACGTAGGCGTCGGTCAGCAGCGTGAAGTTCGGCCAGGCGGCGATGGTCGGGTCCACGCACATCACCTGCGAGTCCGACTTGCCGTTGAACGGGCAGGGAAAGCCGTCAAAAGCATCGTAGCGGAAACACGGGCTGGTGGGCGTCACCTTGCCGTCCTTCTCGTCCATCAGGACGCCCATCGGCAGGTGAAAGGGGTGGAGGCCCTCCTTGGTCAGATTGGCGCTCAGTTCTTCGATGCGCGGCTCGTTCGACACCGGCGGGTATGGATAGGGTCCGCTGGACCAGGGCTCTGTCGGGTCTTCGCCACGCTGGCCGTGAACGTGGAACAACCGTTCGGCCTCGGCATAATAAGGCTCGAACACATCGTAGCCGAGTGGCCAGGCCGGAGAAACGCCATCGGCGTGCTGCAACGCGCCGAAATCGCGCTCGCGCATGCGGAACAGGGCGGCCCCATAGACCTTTGAGTTGCCGCCAACAAAATAATGCAGGCCGGGATGAAAGGCCTCGCCGTTCGCTCCGAACCAGGTATCCTTTGTTTGGTAGATGGCGTCCACGAACACGGACTTGGCATCCAGGTTTACCAGCGACCGCGGCAGATAGTCGCCACGTTCAAGCATAAGGATGCGCTTGCCTGTCGGCGCCAGTCGATGCGCCAACGAAGCACCCCCTGGCCCGCTGCCGATCACGATAATATCGTAGTGGTTGGACGGCATTGCGGCATCCTTTCGGTGGCTACTTGGTCGCCCCATGCAAAACGCGCGGCAATGTCAAGTGATCCGTACCTAAGCGGCGGTGTCGGCCTTCATATTGGCCCCACCTGTCGTCAAGAATAAAAGTCCGATAGCGCTCGCGCATCGGTATATACCCGGCAGAGGCGTTCGTGACAGGTTCACGAGGAGAAAGCATCCGTGAAGGACGTTCGCGACGCGCTCATGGTGGGGCACCGCAGCGATGGGAAGCTGATAGCGCGGCCGTTGACGCCTCACCTGCAGAACTATCGCTGGCCGGTCAGCATGGCGCTGTCGATCGCCCACCGGACCACGGGCGTCGCCTTATCCGCCGGCGCACTAATCATGACCTGGTGGATGGTCGCCGCAGCGGTTTCCGACAGCGCCTTTGCGACGGTGCAGGGCTTCCTCGGCTCGGGCTTCGGGGTATTCTTGCTGCTGTGCTGGGGGGCGGCGCAGTTGCTCCACCTATTCCTCGGTATCCGTCATCTGGTGTGGGACGCGGGCTGGGGATTCGGCAGCTTGGCCCAGCAGGAACCCGTGCGCCCGGGATACAGGAACCGGATCTACCGCATCACCGGCTGGGGCGTGATCGCCGTGACCGTGATCGCCACAATGGTCCTATGGACCGCCGGCTTCATGGCGTGGTGATGGCACCGGACTTACCCCCGCCACACAAGTCCATCCACGTTGATGTTCTGCGCTCACAACTCAAGCGCGCCCGCGGCCTCGGCTCGGCCCATGCCGGGTCCGGCGCGTGGTGGGCGGAGCGTCTGACCGCGATCGCGCTGGTGCCACTGACCCTGTGGTTCATCGTCTCTGTCATCCGGCTCGAGGGCACGACCCGGGCCGGCATGATCGCCTGGCTGCACGCGCCGGTACCGCTGGTCCTGATCCTGTGCCTGATCGTCGCCACCTTCTGGCACATGGCGCTGGGGCTGCGCGTCGTCATCGACGACTACGTCCACAACGACGCGGTCCGCGTCGCGATGCTGCTGTTCCAGCGCGGCGTCTGCATCGTCGCCGCCTTGCTGTGCGTCATCGCGACGCTGCGCCTGGGGCTTTGAGGGTGTTCCCGAGGAAGCGCGTGTACTGACGAAGGAAAGGGCAAGACATGGCCGAATTCACGCTGCCCACCAACAGCCGCGTCGGCACGGGCAAAACCTACCCGGCTCCGGCCGGCGCCAAGCGGGTCCGCGCGTTCAAGGTGTATCGCTGGAACCCCGATGACGGAGGGAACCCGCGGTTCGACATCTACGAACTCGACCTGGCCGCCACCGGACCGATGGTCCTCGACGGGCTGATCAGAATCAAGAACGAGATCGACCCCACGCTCACTTTTCGTCGCTCCTGCCGCGAGGGCATCTGCGGGTCGTGCGCCATGAGCATCGACGGGGTGAACACGCTCGCCTGCCTTAAGCCGATCACGGATGTGAAGGGCACAGTACGAATCACGCCCCTGCCGCACATGGCGGTGGTGAAGGACCTCGTTCCCGATCTGACGCAGGCCTTCGCGCAGTATCGCAGCATCGAGCCCTGGCTGCAGGCCGACACTCCCGCGCCGCCCGACGGGGAGCGGCTGCAATCCAAGAAGGAACGCGCCCGGATCGACGGCCTTTGGGAGTGCATCCTGTGCTTCTGCTGCACGGCGGGCTGCCCCAGCTACTGGTGGAACGGCGACCGGTTCCTCGGCCCCGCGATCCTGCTCCAGGCGTATCGCTGGATCGCCGACAGCCGCGACGAGGCGACCGGGGAACGGTTGGACGCGCTGGAAGACCCATTCAAGCTCTATCGCTGTCACACGATCTTGAACTGCACCGACACCTGCCCGAAGGGACTGAACCCCGCCAAGGCGATCGGCGCGATCAAGAAGTTGATCGTGAAGCGTCAGCTCTGAACGGGTGGGCGGAAGCGCAAGGCTCGCTCGACAAGGTCCATCATGTGGGCCGCCGCGTGGGTCGTGAGCGGGTGAGGCGTGAAGTCCGCCCTCGGAGAGATATAACGCGCCATCTCGCGGGCCTGTTCGAGCTGCCGGTCCGAGGCTGTTGCCAGCAGTGATATCACCAGGTTCTCCAACGCGATGACGCGGATGTGGAGCGCGCCCACCTCGGCGGCGTTGTTCTCCGGCATCGGAATTGGATCTTCGGCCGATGTCGGAGCCGTTTGCGGATCGCATGGCTCGGCACCCCCCTCGTTGTCCCACCTCGACAGTGTTCGTTGACGTTGCAGCGCATCGCTGAGGGGATCGGAGCCTTGGGCGGACATGGGCTGTTTCCTTCAAAGACCGATTAAACCAGCGTCGTTCCGGGTGGCCCTACCGGCCCAATTGCGGGTGGCGCTACGGAGCATGGTGAAATTCGAGATAGAAGCGCACCGGCCCGAGTAGCTCCAAATGGTGCCGAATTTCCGGCTCGATCACGCCTGGCTGGCCCGGCTCCAAGGTGCTCTTCGAAGGCGGGGTCTCGATACAGTAGCGCAGCCTGCCTTCAAGCACATGGATCATGGCCCACGCGCCGCCTTTGGTCTCGTGTGCGCTCAGGAGGGCTGAAGGTACCGTGTCGTGCGTGAACATCGGCGTCCGTCGGTAAGCTATGTATCCTTCTGGGATCGGCATAGTCCCCTCGCTTCACTGATAGCCCACGTCCATCACGTAATCACGCAGGAGAGCTTCGTCGCTCTCCACCACTCCGAGCAGGTTTTGCAGAGCATCCCGCGCATAGATTATCCCGATTGGCTTCCCACCCTGATCGACGATCGGGATGCGTTGCAGGCTACGCTCCTTCATCACCGACCAGATTTCCTTCAACTGCTCATCAGGGCGGCAGGACGTGACGTTCTGGGTCATGATCGTGTCCACCGTGGCTATGCAGCCGCCGCCACTGCACTGCCTGATCTGCCCAACAATGTCAGTCTTCGTGAGGACGCCGACCATGCTTCCGTCGTGGCCGCACACGACGACGAGATCGGTGTGGGGCTTGGACATGAGATCGGCCGCGTCCCTGACGGGGGCTCCAGCAGCGATCGTGGCAAGGCGCTCACGCGCTCTGGGCAACATCTGCTCGGCAAGCATCCTGCTCTTCCCCCTGGTGCCTCCGACGCACGTCCTGTCGTCAGATCGGCATTCGATAGCCGTAGAACTCGTGGTCCTCGTTATAGCCGCCCTGCCCGGCGCCGAGGTCGGCGACGCTGTGTACGAACTCGATGGCCGCGATCCACTTCACCATCTTGAAGCCCAGCTCGTTCTCGCAGCGCAGCCGCAGCGGTGCCCCGTGCAGGACACCAAGCGCCGCCCCGTTCATCTCGTAGGCAATAATCGTTAGCTCATGACCCATGTTACGCATCTCAACCGCGTCGTAATAGCCGCCGCCCGCGGCGCCTTCGGAAAACGAGTAGAACACGGCGTAGCGGGCGTCAGTCGTCGGCTTCACGAGGTCGATGATGTGGCGTGCGGGCACGCCACCCCACTTGGCGACGCCGGACCAGCCCTGGATGCAGAAATGCTCGGTGATCTGCTCCTGCTTCGGCATGGCCTTGAGGTCGGCCAGGGAGAACTCCTGCGGCCTCTCCACCAGGCCATAGACTCGCAATCTATAGTCGTCGAAGCCGCCGGCGACGAGCGCCTCGAACGTGGCGGAGTTCGGCATCGTGCCGTTCGGCCAGAAATGCGGCGAGATGTCCTGTTCGGTGTACTGGTTGTCCGGGCTCCACCACTCGGCCAACCCCTTGAGCCAGCCGATCATGAACGCGCCGGTGTGCTGCACCAGCCGCGCGTGCCGGATCGTGAATGGCGAGGCCACCGCCCAGGCGGCCGCGACCACCGCCATGGCCACGACGAACGGCACAAATCCGACCCACGCGCCGTCCTTCACGCCGCCGAACATATGGTTGGTGTTCTGTCGCAGGCCCGTGACGAAAACCATCGTGCCGTGGGCCGCGATGAAGAATACGAACCAGGAGAACGACATGAAATGGATGGACCGGGCTAACTGCCGGTTCAAGACCTTGCCGGTCCAGCCCAGCTTGTTGGCGATCGCCGGACTCTGTAGAGCCTGTTGCGAGATTGCCCGCGTATGGGTGATTGACGGGTGGGAGAAGTGCGGAATGAGGCGTGAGGCCGCCTTATGCGGCTCTCTGCATCCTTTTCGCGGCTCGT
>JAABUO010009974.1_pt1 | contig 10565 bp, 10 predicted proteins | sample 5559291 | NCBI WGS metagenome assembly JAABUO01 (sample SAMN10711878, study PRJNA513372) | rock metagenome | isolation source: Antarctica rocks | place: Antarctica: Victoria Land, Finger Mt sud
AGGCGCAAAGCGTCACAGGAAGGTTCTTCGTGATAACATCCAGGGTATCACTAAGCCAGCCATCAGGAGATTGGCTCGCCGAGGAGGTGTCAAGCGTATCTCAGGCCTTATCTACGAAGAGACCCGTGGTGTTCTCAAGGTTAGACATCTCTAACCAGCTGAAGTCTTGGGGGTCAGCCCACTGTTAGCCTACTGGATGTTGTAGTGCTGTTCATGTTGTATTGCTTGTAGTGCTTTTCTTGTACGACCTTATCACAAGGCTTCAGCTGAGTTGTCTGTTATTAATTTACAGGTGTTTTTGGAGAACGTCATCAGGGATGCAGTCACATACACAGAGCACGCTCGCCGCAAGACAGTCACTGCCTTTGACGTCGTGTACGCACTGAAGAGGCAAGGACGTACCCTGTACGGCTTCGGCGGTTAAGCACACAAGCTTATCCACATTCAAACCACAAATGGTGTTATTTCAACACCACCTGTGTGGGAATCTTGTGCTTTCTGTCTGCTGTTTCCTTCAAGTATTACTAAAGACACATAGATATCACAGCTAAAACGCCACATGATTGGCAGAGAAGATCGGAGGCAAGCTAATTTTGGTGTGCAATTGTGCCATACATTAGTCTTTAGCAATTTATGCTGCTTACTTATGCTGCAAGGATTTCTTAGAGTTGACAAGCAACACAAAGAGGCTAATCATCATGACATGCTTGTTGGCCTGACATAATGTTACAAGTGATGTGTCTCATTGAGAATACCTCCTCTGTATGATCTTGTTTGCTGATGCGTTTGCTGTGCATAGACTTTATATATAAAGCTATATAGTGCTTGAAGAGACATACTGTCGGCATTGTGCAATTCGACATTTGCACGCCATTGATTTCATCTATGGAGCAAGTTTATAACCACAGTTGAACACCCGTGCGAGATGCATGCATGTTTGTCTGCAAGGCAAAGTGCACCCTTCAGCCATGTCACATGGGCCCCATGTGTCTTAAACATCCACATATCAGCTGAGCTAGCAGGCCTGGAGTTAGCATCAGGAATGTGATGTAAGCTACATGAACAACACAACTTTCACAGAGACTTCTGCTGCTAGCCCATAAAGGCATGTCAGTGACATCATCCGCATTATGGGCTTGCCAGTATGCACGCCCAGGTGCATGCAGACCAGGTCAGTGGTCTCCAATTGGTTTTCTAACCAATTCTGACAAGCGTGCTCCATTGATCAGTCTCATGTGCCACAGACTGCATGAGCCTGCAAGGCAGTGGTGACAAGGTGTAACTGTACAGTGATTCTTCTTCATGACAACGCCGCAATGTTGGTTGCGTTTCAGCAACCAGCAAAGTAGGATGCTCATGCTTGCAAATCATAATGGCAACTTGCTATAGACATTTGCTGGATAATCAGTGCACTAGTTGTCCCACTCACGTGCACACCAAACTGACAGCTCGATCCAGGGTAAACAGTTGATTCCAGCATTTAAAACAGGCAAACTGGGCAGAGCTGCAAGACAGGGTGTTGAGCATTCAGTCTTGCTGATATTAATGAATATGAGGAGGATACACTTCTGGCAGTTGACTTGGTCCAAATTTCAACCAGCAGCTTTGCAAAGTTGGTTTCCATAGCGAGGTGGTGTTGAAATAACACCATTTTGAATATGAATAGAAGTGAGGATCTAGGCTGATGTGAACTTCGTCACAGCCTTAGTGCCTTCTGAAACAGCGTGTTTGGCCAGCTCGCCAGGCAGGATGAGTCGAACTGCGGTTTGAATCTCCCGAGAGGTTACAGTGGGCTTCTTGTTGTATCTGGCCAGTGAAGCTGTCTCAACAGCGATCTTCTCGAAAATGTCGGCGATGAAAGAGTTCAGGATTGACATGGCCTTGGAAGAGATACCAGTGTCGGGGTGAACTTGCTTCAAGACCTGTGCAAACACAAAGACGAGTTAGCATTTCACTCCCGACAGCTTTTGTGGTCAAGATGCCACAGCACAAGACGGGCCTGAAGGGCAAACTACCTTGTAGATGTAGATCTTGTAGCTTTCCACGGCCTTTTTGGATCCTTTCTTTCTGCCAGCGCTTGACTTCTTGGCGACTGCCTTCTTGGCAGGCTGTGCGGGTTTCTTCTCTGCCTTAGGGGCCATGTTTGCTGAACTTGTTGGCGAAGGAAAGGTAGGGAGCTAGAATGTACGGTAGGCTGAGAATGTGAGAAGCTTGAAGAGACTTGTACTGACGTCAGGTGCCTCCCCAGCTATTTGAGCGGTGCACGTAAGGAGGGCTGCTTGCTAAGGACACAACAAGGGCTGCTCGGTCAAGATTTGGGGCACACGCCCTGTTGAATTCAAACAAAGATACCCCTTCAAAAGGGCTGCTGTTCCTGATTCAAGATACCACTCTTTGTCTTCCCGATCCTTCTGGTCGTGTTTGAATATACCTTGTCATCCGCCTAGCAACATGGCCCGCACCAAGCAGACAGCTCGCAAGTCCACTGGTGGCAAGGCACCCCGCAAGCAGTTGGCCACCAAGGCCGCAAGGAAGAGTGCACCTGCCACTGGAGGTGTCAAGAAGGTAAGCATTGACGTCTTGTTTTTGTAAGTGTAGCGTTCAGCGTGACTCAACTTTCGTTTGACAAAGTTCCTTTGACACACATCTTAACAGACTGTCTAACAACATGTTTCGCTGTGTTGCAGCCTCACAGATACAGGCCTGGAACTGTTGCCCTGCGTGAAATCAGGAAGTACCAGAAGTCCACTGAGCTGCTAATCCGCAAGCTGCCTTTCCAGAGGCTGGTGCGAGAGATCGCCCAGGACTTCAAGACTGACCTGAGGTTCCAGTCCTCGGCAGTGCTAGCTCTCCAGGAGGCAGCTGAGGCCTACCTGGTTGGGCTGTTCGAGGACACCAACCTGGCTGCCATTCACGCTAAGCGTGTCACCATCATGCCCAAGGACATCCAGCTTGCCCGTCGCATTCGTGGTGAGCGTGCTTAGGCTTCCCAAGTCTGCAGCACATCATCTTTCCATCCTCAAATGGTGTTATTTCAACACCACCTTCCTGGAAGGCTTGCACTGATTCTCACCTATTGGAAGCTATAGCAGCTTTTGAGCAGGCAACAATGCAAAGGTGCTGCCCAAAAGCTGCAATGGCTGTGGGCATCATTTGATTTTTTTCGTTTAGCAAATACATGCCAGCTGATAAGTTGTGTGCTAGGATGCACAGCGCTTGGATCTGCATTGATAGACTACACATTACCAAATCTGCAGACTGTCAACTCTGCAAAATTATGTAAGTAAGACTTGTGAGTGGATGTTTTGGGGCCTGAGCACAGCACTTGAGCCCTGTCCTGCTGCAGTGTGCGCACCGACGCTCATGTTGTGCACTGTCACTTGCACATTGTCCTTACATTGCAAGACGATTAAGCATAATGCTGGTACGCTTATGTTGCAAAGTCTGCCTTGTCAGGCTGTTTGCATCCCGTTCAGGTAGACTTTCAGCACAAAGAGACCTTGCATGTGTCTCCTTACCAGAACATCCAGTCCTGAGCACAGACAACCCAGACGCCTAGCATCAGGTTGCAGACTGCGTGTGCAAGTATTGCAGGACCTAGTGAGTCAAAGTAGAAAACTAAACCATGCATGCACACAGCAAACAGCATCCCCAGGATGGGCTCACAAGCAAATCTTGTATGCCCAGCACCAAAGCAGAAGGTGGCAGCTGCCAGTGAGACTAGATTGATTGCTTTCAATGATATGGCTTGAAAGGATGTATACTGCCAGCCAGACATCAAGTTGAAGAAAGCCCTATAAAGAAAGCCCCTGTCATAGACTTCCTCGAAAAAAGGTGTGAAGATGCTGGAGTTCAAAAGTCTGATGAAAACCAGCAAATGTGCTGTACTTCCTTCGTGAGCTGTATATGGGTTCCAAGGTCTCCTTTTGGACTTGCCAAATGAAATCAGCTTTGGGCCACCCACCCACAAAAGTGTGCTTACTATACCCATGGCTGCACCAGCAACTGCTGACTGCAGACTCAGATTGAACTCGGCAAAACCTACTACATTGCCAAAAAAGATAGCTATCATAATATTGAACGGCAAACGCACTGCATACAGCTGGTAGCGTGACAGCGGTATGTAAGGACTCAGGTAGGCCAGCACTGTCATGACCATTTGGTGTGCAGAAAACCACCCTGCTAGACTGTACTGACCTATAGTCAATATATTGAGGCAATGCAGCAGCACAGGTGGAACCATATGAGTTGCCACATATGTCAGTTCAAGTGTCTGAACAACCTGTGCTTTCTGCAGGGACTCAGCTTTCCTAGAGGGGTTTTGAGTAGAAGGCTGTTGTTTAAGAGCTGACACGGGGCGGTCTCTGTTCCTCATGCTACCGCTACTTCACTCTGAGCCTACGCCACACGAACACTGCCTGAGAGCCTGCTCTGTGAGCTCGCACTGCAATCACATGCAGGTTGAAAGCACACATGCCTGATCGGTGGAACTAGGTGAAGCAGCCGGTCAGAGGACACGAACCACATGCATGCCTGTTTTGGTGCCACCTTGCCTGCACTGCATTGCAGAGGGTGGTCCGACCAGCGTCCCTTCTGCGTCAACAGGTTCACGACCTTTCAGGTGCATGCGCAGGTAGACGCGACGCAGGCGCGAGACTGTTGCTTGTGCAATGCCTGTGCGCCCCTTCGCTCGCTTGCCGACAGATTGGAAGGTCAATTCCTACGCGTGTATCTCTGACGCTGATGTGCCAGCCTTGATGAGCCTTCGCGCTGTTGTGTACGCCCAGCGTCGCACACTAGTATTACGCACGAAACCGATGTTGTGTTATGCGCACCACCCTTGACACTGCAAAGCTACATAAGCATACGTCTTGTTGTTACAGTACTGTTTGCAGTGTCTCAGGAACACGCTGCATTTGGGTGTTCGTCGCCGTCGAACCATGCAGGATGAGGCTGTAGCGCACTTTGTGCTCGTCACAGGAGCTGACGCCAAGACAGCAGAAGGACTGATTGAGGTATGTTCGTTCCACTTACGTTTCAAAACGCATGTTTACTTTTGTGCTTGTGAAAGTGTACGCTTGATAGAGCGGTGTGTGGCGTAGGCTTGTAACGGGGACTTGGAGTCTGCGATCCAGCTTTACTTTGATACGCAAGCTGGATCAGCCCACCACAGCGATGAGGCTTTTGCCAGAAGCCTGCAGCAGCAGCACACATCTTCAGCTCAAAATGGGTGAGCTGAGCTCACCGCATCAGATCACTCACACTGAAAGGTCTCACAACCAGCATGATGCCTTGACATTCATGAGTCTTGTGCCACACTCAATTGACCGTCAGTCCATTCTATCCTGTGCACTCATGCAGGCCGTCAGACTTGTCAGCTGAGATACGCGCGCCAATACCCATCATGAAGGACACCTTGTACGGCGAAGGGGCACAGCATATGCTGCCGCATCATTCAAAATCCAGGCATGTATACAGAGTTTCATTTTGTTACGCTGTGCTTGCCATGCTTGGTATTTTAACAGACCGGGTCATTTTGACCAGCAGCCAACGCAATGATGATCGCCTGTTTATTACACATTGCAGGTCATGTGCCATGTTGCTGCAGGACCAGTGAGCGATCATCAGCTCAAGATGTGAATGCATTTCGAGATTTCCAGTAAGTAATGATTTGCCGCGTTGGCTGTAGCAAAGCACTGCTTACTTTCCTTCTTCTGCTCACTCCCCCTGTGTTCGTGAACAGAGCAGAAGGTCGAGGGCCCTCAGGTGCAAGCAGTTCTTCAGTAAGATCAATACGGCCCTCTCATGCCTCACTTTTTACCAAAACAATATAAGAAACTGCAAAGTTACAGTGAACACTAGGGAAATTGGGTATTGGATCATGCCTAGCTTGCCCGCTGCACCTATATGCTATGCACTCACTGGTGTTTGCTCTTGGCCCTACTGGCATAACGCAGATCATCCTGCTTAGTCACCTCTCCTGTAAGCCCCCAATGCTGATTTGTGTACCTGCATGTGTTACTGCACCACATAGCAGGCACATACATGCATATGCATAGGCTGCAGTCAACCCCTTTATGCTGCCCTATGTCTGGTCCATCACACCTGATGATGCATTTGTCAAGTGTTGTAAGAACCTTGCTATGTATGTTGAGCTGACCCGTATATTGTATCTTGGCAGGGACTTGCTAGTCTGTTCAAGGCGCCATCTGCATTGATGTTTCAAGGCACAATCGATGAGGCCAAGGCAAAGGCAGTAGAGGAAGGCAAATGGCTGGTGAGTGTCTCCTTGCTACACTGGTTGTCCTTGTTGAACGACTGGCAAATGGCTGGTGAGTGTATCTCTTTGATACTGATTGTCCTTTGGATGCTATCTGACACCTGGGCAGCTCAAGCTTCTCTGGCATGCTGCACACAGCCATGAATCACAACAATTCCTGCAGATCATGTCTGCCCTCACTGCAATGTGAGACATGGTTCCCTTTGGCAGAGTGCATGGACCCCACCTGTATGTTGAACTACTCACGGCAGCTCCAGAGATGTGATCCCGAGTTCCACGTGCAGATGGTGAATGTTCAGAGCAACAGCGAGTTTGCCTCGCATCAACTGAATCGAGACACCTGGTCAGATCCCACTGTGTCCAGCATCCTCATGGGCTCCTTCATCTTCTGGCAGGTACACCAATGCACTCAACACTTGTCATGTCATGGCAATGTTATACCAAAGCAGGATCTCATACAGGCAGTCATTGAGGACTGTACATACCTGATCCTAAGGGAAGACATGCGATCAACGAAGATATTGTGTGGAGTTGCCCGAGGGTAGTGTGTCGCTATGCATGCAATGCAACAAGTCTTGCAGCATGTGTCTGTGTACAGCTTGACTGGCTGGCTCAGCATATGCATCTGCATGACTGTAGACACTCTACAATACCCTGCACTGAATGCCGTACCTACTTTTTAAAGAAGATTTACAGGCGTCTCACAGCTCAAGCTGGGCAGCTGCTTGATGATGTCCTACATCGTTGACTCAATAACTGAGCTGCTTGTAACTCGAGTCTTACTTCACAAGCTGGGTGCTGTCTCTTCTTGCTACTCAGCCTTCCTACTTACCGTGCAGGTGCACCACGGGTCAGATCTTGGCAGTTCACGTGACTCATATAATGTCTGACAGCCTGTTACGGCATCAGAGGAAAGTATCACACAGCCTGTGGATGTCTTGTAGCTGATGCCAACTGGACCCTGCTGCATTGCAGGTGACTGGAAACCCTAGTGCACTGCAGGTGACTGGAAACCCTGACGTCAGCAACCCATATTTCTTGTAGCTGATGCCAAGTGGACCCTAGTGCACTGCAGGTGATTGAAAACCCTAATGTCACCACCCCATGTTCCTCCTATAGCTGGATCCTGGAGCATTGCAGATGCTCTGATTGAAATGCAGAAATGGTGTCTGGGTCTCTGATGGCTGCTGCAACTGCGCGCAGGCCTGTGCCAATGTCATCCACTCCCCTCCCGCATAAGCCACGGTTCATCAACGACTGACAGCCACAACAGCAGCAGCCCATATATATCTCTGGTATAGCTGGTGACAACTGGATGCTGGTGCATTGCAGGTGACTGACAGCTCTGACATGGGCAGCCTGTGTATCTTTTGTAGCTGACGCCAACTGGATCATGGTACATTGCAGGTGAATGACAGCTCAGACGTCAGCAGCCTGTGTATCTCTTGTAGCTGACGCTAACCGGATAATGGTGCATTGCAGGTGACTGACAGCTCTGACATGGGCAGCCGTTTCATGACCTCCTACAGGATCGACTCTGTGACTGAGCTGCCTATCACCTTGATTCTGGACCCCATCACTGGCGCCAAGCAACGCCAGTTTCTTGGCTTCATCGAGCCTCAAAGGTGAATGAGGTAGACTTTGGTCGTCCTGCATGTGCCTGTCATTGTACATGCGCTGCTTGTCTTGTACTGATTTCTGTTGTGCCGCCGCACACTTTCCCGCCCAGTGGCCAGCAGCTTTGCAGCTGCTGCATCAGATTCAGCCTGCAGCTGCCCAGAATGCTTTACATGCGACGCAGTCTTAGGCAAAACTGTCTTCTCTACAGTTATTCATGTCATCGCTTCACCTGCACCACTCCTGTGACGCGCCTCTGGTGCTAAAGTAGACTCAAACGCTGCCATGGTCGTCCTGTATCTACTTGTTATGGCTTCGATGCACCTGACCTGCTGTAAGCCTGGCTCCAACTATAACCTCACGAAAGACATCAGTCTTCAACAAATGCCTGGTCAGTGTTGCTGGCATGCTGTTGCTCGCACACATATCATGCTTGTGGGCTGTCGTACAACATCAGGTGCCTGTCATGAATCTTACACTTCCAGCAACCTTCTGCTTACATCTTGACTTTCCAAAGTCGTGGCTGCCTTAGCAGATGGTCTCTATAGACATGGAATTGTAATAGTGCTGTTGCAGGGTAGGCCGAAACGTAGTGGCCTTCGCAGCTGCTCTGGACAGACAAGAGTTGTCCTGCACATACCTAGCTCATCAGAATCATTACTGTTATTACTATTCACAGCTCGTTACAGTCATCACTATCATCATCTGTAGATGCCATACTACGTGGGTACCACCTGATTTGTTCATGTTGTTGCAGGCCAGCTAAAAACAGGAAGACCTCATGCCTGCCAAGGAGATTGCACTCGTTGCCATCTGCTGACTCCACCTGTGCAGGCTGGCTGAAGATCTGGTGCCTTTCATGGATTATGACATCCACCACTCATCTGCTGATGTCGTAATATGTACATGTATTTGCAGTTGATCAATGTTGCTGCAGGCGACCTTTCAGGGAAAACTTGCAGCCTCTACATGCAAAGGGCTGGTGCCTTTCCTGGAAGGCCTCATGCCTTTTGTGGGAGGTTGCGCTCTTTGCTGTTTGTTGATTTCTATACTACTCAATATGTATACATAAAACATATTTAATGTAGATATAAATACTTATATAAGTTTGCCCAACTGACTATGTATATATTGTGATACACCATCTCATTACATCCTGCACGTACCTAGCTCATAATGAGCTGGAAAGCGTTTTAATTATTATTATTATTATTATTATTATTATTATTATTATTATTATTATTATTACATGCAGGCTGGCTGAAGACCTGGTGCCGTTCATGGACCATGACATCCACCATCCATCTGCTCACAAGCTGGCCACACAGCACAAGCGCAAGCAGACACAGCATCAGCCGGCAAGCAAGGTCAGCCCCTCTTGTCCCAATGCCACACTGTATACGAAGTCATCTTGATCACAGCACTGACCACAGCATTGACCAGAAAACTACTTAACACCCATTATGTAAACTTACCCTCTCACCATGTGGCGTATGCCAAATGCTAAATCTGAACATGCTGTATTACAACTGTTCAAGTTACTGACACTGGATTGAGCAGCAATCAGTCTCACAACATCCTGCTGGCAAGGAATCCGGGCAAACAACATATAGCATAAATGCGTATCAAGCAGAAAATACTGTGTTACTGCGTATCAAACATGCCCTAGCAGCGCTTTATTGGCAAGCATCAACGGTCCTGGACAGGGCTATCACAGGAGACAGGGTTTGAGGTTCAGGAATGTTCAGGAATGTAAGGTTTAGAGCAGAGGCCTTATGCAGCATCATCAAAGCTGACCTTGCCCTAGAGAGCATCAGCACACTGTGTGCTAAGGATGCAAGAGCCTTTGTGAAAGAGCTACTGATATACTTTGTCAGTTCCATTGCAGAAGCCATGATTGGATTCAGATGCCTGTTGCCATGTCAGTGCGACACTTCTCACATGACCTCAAGCTTCCACAAGTGCCCCCTGCTGGTGTCACAGCAGAAGGCCCTGCCCCTGCCTCTGCCAATGGCCCTGCCCCTGTCCCTAATGCTGAAGCACCTTTCTTGTCACCAGCGTATGTTTACCTGTGCAGAAAGTGATGACAGAAGAGGATGAGCTTCAAATGGCCCTTGCTATGTCAGTGGAAGACATCTCACAGCCTCAAGCTTCCACAAGTGCCCCTGCCAATGTCACATCACAAGCCCCTGCTGCTGCCAGTGGCCCTGCCCCCATGCCTAACAACCCTATCAAAGCAACCCATAATGGAATCCATGAGAGGGAGATTGCTTCTGCTGCTGCCAATGGAGCTGCACCTCAGGTAGCACCCTCTAGGTGCTGCGCTGTATGTAACAATGTGCTGTAATAATGTACGTGACAGTGTATGTGACAATGAACGTAACAATGTATGTAACAATGCAATATGTGACCAGCTGATGTAGCATTGTTAGGCATGCACATCTCTTCCCACTGCTGAAGTGCGCAATCAAAAGCCTCACGCCTGGTCTCTGCAAGCACGCATTCCATCATCAAACATGTGTTTACCCCTAGGGTCGGGTTTGTACAGTCCTGAGTAGCTCCCTGTATGAGTCCCTGATTTGGCAGTCAGTGCATTGCATGCCGCCCATGCCCTGAACTCAGGGAAAGCAGGTCAGGAGAGAGGTCATGTTTGGGGGTTCAGTCAATA
>JAABUO010009975.1_pt1 | contig 10565 bp, 12 predicted proteins | sample 5559291 | NCBI WGS metagenome assembly JAABUO01 (sample SAMN10711878, study PRJNA513372) | rock metagenome | isolation source: Antarctica rocks | place: Antarctica: Victoria Land, Finger Mt sud
GTCATGTTTTCAGGATGCCTAACGATAGATTGCCTAAGAAGCTTTTGTTTGGTGAAGTCAAGGGGCTTCGCCCACCTGGCCGCCCTAGGTCTAGTTTCAATGATGTTGCATTACGTGATTGTCAAAATTGTCGTATTAGTAGGCCTTATAGGGATGCACAAGACAGGCTGCTCTGGAGAGACAAGACTTGTCCTGCACGTACCTAGCTCATCATGAGCTGGAAAGCGTTTAAATCATTATTATTATTATGATATCTTGCAGGTGGAGTGAGCGCTGCATCTATGCTGGTCAGTGCCACATCCTCCAATGCCATTCTGGGCGGTCAGCAGCTTGCACAAGCTGTGGATGTGAGTATAGCCTGTGCCCTGAATTATGCAGACATCCTGACAATGAGATCACACTTCATGAGTGTGATGCCAATCTGCATCGGACGCTCATGCAAGTACTGGGTTTTACCTCACGCTGGGACCCTGTCTGTGCACGCGTGCATGTCTGGAACTGCTGCTGGGTTCTAGTAACGCTTGATGGCATGCGTGACCCCAGTCTGTATGTGCATGCTTTGTCTGCATAAAATCCCTCGCTGCCTCATCATGCCAGTTTTGAGTGCCTCAGCTGTTGAGTTTCCAGCAGTCAATGACTGGCAGGCATATACAGTTTGATTGGGTTGTACGTGGTATTCTGTCCTTGCAGCTTCTTACAGCGGAATGTGTGTCTACTTGGACTGTGCATGGAGTGGCGATGCCTGATGCAACGTACACTAGACAAGCAATCTTTGGCATGAGTGCAGGGCGTAGTCACGTTTGATGGGTTGATCATCACAGCCAACTCCACCATGAACACCACCAGTGCTTATGGCCTCAACTACACCGTCACCTTCTCTGCTGCATCCATTTCAGGGATCAGCTCCTGGGATGTTCCCATCAACATCAGGTATGACAGAGCAACATCTCCCCGTCTTGAAAGCATGACCTGGATTTGCAGCTGCATGCGTCCCGACAGTTCTGTATCAGCCTCAAATGTACCAACTGCAAGTAGCGTGACTGCTGCTGACTGCTGTCATTGTATCACGCAACCATGAGATGCTGCAGCAAGGGTTCAGTGCCTGCTCATGTCCCATGTGTAAGTTTTAGCCTTTACATGTCATCACGGCATCAGCTACCCTGCTGAAAGTGGACCGTTCTGTGCTACAGAGACATGCTGCATGGTCACAACCACATTGCGCAGGTATCCAAGTCATCACTACTGTCTCCTGCCTACTGCCTCCTACTGCCTCCTACTGCGTCCTGCCTACTGCCCCCTGCCTACTGCCTCCTACTGCCTCCTGCCTACTGCCCCCTGCCTACTGCCTCCTACTGCCTCCTGCTCCGTCCTGCCTACTGCCTCCTGCTGCCTCTTTCCTACTGCCAATTGCTGGTGCATTGTTGTTGTGCAGAGGCTGTGAGCCAGGTGAACAGTATGACAACAATGTGTGTCGTGAGTGTCAAGAGCAGACATACAGCTTCCACCCAGGTGACAATGGAGGGCAGTGCCAGACGTGCCCTGACACCGCCCACTGCCCTGGTGGTCCCATCTTTGTGCCAGATGACTACTATTGGCATTCTGCCTTTGACTCAGACACGGCTCAGCGCTGTCCTAACACCTTTGCATGCAGGTTAGTGTCAGCTCTCACTCAGCACTGATTGCAGATGACAGCCACCTAGTCTGCATTTGTGACCTTGATATGCGACAAGGCGCACAGGGCTGCTGTGTCTCACCTGAGACGGCTGACACATATCATGTGATGCCTGTTGCAAACCTGCAGGAAAGCCTCATGGGCTATGATGCTCACTGAGAATGCATGTTGGGTTGCTAGCATAGCTGCAGCCTGTCTGAAATGTCACTTGCATGTGCAGTCCCTTCAAAGTGCTCTTCCCCTTCCTGAGCATCAAGCCTTTTACTGCTCAGTCTGTCACTTTGCTAAACAACATCCCTTGTCACACGATGCCGCAAGCCTGCTTGCACCAGGAAAACATACACGACATGCCTGTGTCTTGTATTATCAGATTGGTATCGCATGGTTTAGGTGTTGATTCTGGTGTCACATGGACTTGCGCAACATTACCGTATTTGGTGTTTGTTTGTGCAGTTTGTCTGCTGATACCAGCAGCATGGTGGCGACCACCAGCAGCACACAGCGCTCAGATCTGCTGGAGGCTTGCCAGACTGCCTGGTACAATGGGACAACCAGCAGCACGCCTGAGCTCAACCCAGATGGTAGCTTCGAAGACATCATGTGTGTGACACCATCCGGCAACGTCTCATACCAGAACGCCCAGTGTCAGACCGGCTACAATGGGCTGCTGTGCACTAACTGCGACGATGGCTGGGGCAACAGCAGGACCTTCCATTGCAACGAGTGCATGAGCTCCGTGCCCACAAACACCTTCTTGATCTTCTTGGGTCACCTGGCTTCCTTCTGCTACGTGGCGTGGCTGGTCAGGGGCTCGCTGGCTAGTGCAGCTCAAGTGGGCAAGGCAGAGGCTGACCACTTTGAGCAGTTCTCAGACATGATGAAGGTGCGGGCTGCAGCATTGATTCCCATGTCATGCTAGCACAGCTTGAGTCACAATGATGCATTGCTGCTGCTGCCCAACAGGGAAACTGCTGTATCAGTTTAAGCAGTTTGCAGTCATGATGAAAGTGAACAAAGTGCATCATAGATTTGCAGTGAGAAGTGTAAGCTATCAACAGTTGTTGATTGTCAGTGTCACACGCCCTGCTGATAGCACAAGCCTGAACACAACACACAGTCGCATGCCTCTTGCATGGTCAACAGCTGTGAATGTCTCATCTGAAGATCCTTTGCAACATGTGCTGTCAAAGCATTTAGCACCTGACATCTGCTATCTTTGTGGAGAAGACAACTAGGGAGTAGCGTTTGCTCACTGTTGTGCAGGTTGAGCGCAGCTGACAAGAAGAGCAAGAGCAAACAGCACGATGCGTATGCACACTGTCATTCTGTATGTGCACCTAACACCTCACTGGTATGCTAAGCAGTATATCAGCAATATCACCACTGATTGCATCACAGCTGAGTCAAGCTTTGTGCTGTTGGCGTGCAGGTGTTGACCACAAATCTGCAGACCAACGGCATCATTGCTGGGCTGAACATCAACTGGCCTAGCAGCCTACGCAGCATCCAGAACATCTTCAATGTGGTGCAGTCCAGCATGGTGAACACAGTGTCCATGGACTGCAGCCTCCAGTACTGGGACTCGCCCATCATGGCTCAGGCCCAGATAGAGGCAGTCATCGCTATGCTAGTCCCGATTGGCATGCTGGGGATCTTCCTCCTGATGTGGACCTGTAGGTGAGGCTAATTGCTTGCTCTCTGCACACTTCACCACTTGCAAGTGTGCGCCACGTTTTGTGGTGCCAGCTGCCCAACATCACAAGCTCCATGTGCTGCATCCTTGATGCTTGTGCACATTTTCTATGTGGTCAAGACTGTCATGGATCAGGTGTGCTGACCTGTGCCACGGTAGCGCGCAATGCTTTTGTCTCGTGACAATTTGACCAATGTTTTCATAGTTTGCAGTTACTGTCGCCTGATGCAGCATACACAGCTGGCAGACATCATGACGGCAACATGGACCCCGCTGACGCTGCATGTGCCACAGAAGGTCGCTGCTTTCTCTGACCCTGTGCTAACAAACCTGATTGACCTTTGTCTGTAGGTGGGCATATTTGAGGAAGTATGGGCAGCTGACAGACATCACTGGGCAGCCAATCAGCAGAGCCAGCAGTGCTAGCAGCGCTAGCAGCGCACGCAGTGCACATGCCTTCCAAGATCGCCCTAAGGAGATTGAACGCAGCCTGACTCGCGACTCAGACCTCTCAGACTCTGGCAGCTCGGAATCAGATGAGCTGCGTGATGAAGCTGATCAGCAGGCAGGAGACTTCATACCTGCCGGGCAGTTGGGATCAGAGGAGGAATCAGCAGAGACCATGCCAGACGCTCATTCAATGGCTGCCAAAGCACTCGGACAAAGTTTGGAGCAAACACTGCCAGCACAGAAGGGTTTGGCCCGGGCTCAGGCCGATAAGGGTCCGCCGCATGCAGTGCTGGGGTCTTTCACGCCAAAAGGGGGGTCCAAGTTGGGACGTATAGACAGCAGACAAGTGAAGAAGAGGGCTAGTTGGAGTTCCCTCTCAAGGTCCAAATCCCGTGACAGCATCACTCAGGATGGACAGGAACAGAGCTTCCTTGGAGCTGGGCAGTCAAGGTCTGAAGATGGGTCACCTAGGACAACGCTGGAGGATGTTGAAGACAATGATGCAGTTCTTGCAGGTGAGTTCCAAGGGGTGATCGTTATATGTCAACAGTCACAAGCAGCATTGACCCCGTCAGGGTATGTTCTGAGTGTCAGATGGCGCATATGGCTGTGACTCTGCTGCTGTATGAAGCCTGTAACCAAAGGATTATAAGCGGTGCATTGGTAGCGTGTGCTGGTGCCATGCAAGTCTCTTGTTTCCCAAAGACGCCGCACATGAGGACAGGTTTTTCAATGAGTAGACATGCTAAGGATGCAAATGTCTAATGCTGTGCAGGTAAGGAAATGCAGGGAACATTATCCAGCAGTGACAGGACTGCTATGCCAGCCTACGCCCCGCCTGCTGAAACAACATGTGACCTTGGATGGCAGCGCAATAGCAGGCAGAGCTCGTCAAACAAGCAGCTTGCAGCTGCAGCAGTTCAGAATGGATTGCAAGCTGAGCCATCAGGCGGGATCGGCATTGCTCGCAGCATGGACTCAGTTGACTCAAACTCACCTCTGCTAGCACGGTTGATGGAGAGCACCTCATTGTCAAGAAGCCAGCTTGTTGAGGAGCTTGGGGGCTCACTGACGGCAGCAGCTCTGGCTGTGCACACTGACCAGATGGCAAGCTTGGAAGGAGCGAGTGAGCCATATGATGAAGCCGCACACAACTTGCCAAATCCCCCAGATTTGGCAGACATCCATACCAGCAGTAGCCATCCTCTGCAGCCTGAGCCTTTGTCTGCGGGCGGGCAAATGGCTGTGCAAAGGCGTGATCGGAAGCCTGGGAGCACGCGCTTTGCGCTAAATGCTTCAGATGTGGGGAGTGGTAAGGCAAGCACAGTTGGCAGCACCAAATCCAGACTAGGTCAAAGCGCCCTTAAGAGAGGCAACACCATGTCGCCATCAGTCAAAGGCTTGAAGCGCGTCATGCTGGCTGCACCAAATATTGATCTCGAGCCGGCTCAGGTGAGCTTAGAGATTCAGGAAGCAGCAACAGATGGCGCGGATGCCTGGCCGTATCCGCGTGATCGACCTTATGGCGGCAGGCTGATGCCGAGCAAAAGCAGCCTGAAGTCCGCCGATTCGTCCAAGAGAAGGTCTGGCCTCAGCAGCGCCAGGTTTTCGTCCTTGCGTTTCAGCCTTGAACCGCAGCACCATGTCATTGCCGTCAGCTCTCAAGACAGCATGAGTTCGGATCACAGCACTCTGTCAGCGAGCTTCAAAAGCTTCAGGAGCATACCCAGCCGTTTAAGTCAGTTCGGCTCACAGCACTCTTTGCGATGGACGTTGGCCACGGATCAGTCCATCGAATTTTGGGCATACTGCAAGCGGCGTTTCATCACCACGGCCGTCGTGTTGGCGTACTTTATGTATCCTGATCTATCAGAGAACATCGCCAACATCTTCTCCTGCTACCCGGTGCAGTTTGGCACGTATTCAGATGGATATACAGGCTCGGTAGGTGCCTGTGCTCAGTTTGTTCTGTGAGGTTGCACCATTTTCCTTAAGTACAAGCATGCCTGCTTGATCAGGGGTTTTCTGCAATGCTTGCTATCTTTTGTATGGTGCCTACAGCTCCCCAACAACTTTCAAAAGCAGCAGAGACTGATCCCGAATCCGTTTTGCTCCTGCAGGACACTGAATATTACTGGACCCAAGACACCACAGAAGTTTGCTTCTCAAACAACCATTTCTGGACGGCATTGCTGCTGGGGGTACCAGGAGTTCTGATAGTGTGCCTTGGCATCCCAGCGTGGTTTGCTGGAGTCCTGTACAGAGGCCGGCATGACTTGGACAATCTGTCCCTGCACAGAACATATGGCTTTCTGTACCAAGGGTACAAGTAAGTGTCAGTCAGGACAGCGATGCCTCTTGCATGTTTTGTGCACATCACAATGACATCAGAAGGTTCTGCAGGTCTACGCTCTCAAGCCTGCTGAGTGTTGCGACCACCTGTTTCCAAAAGTTGGAAGTTGAAGTTGGAATGTCGGAAATGTGCCTGATGAACACACCATGCACCGGGCGCCCAACATTAGTAAACACATGGCTGCATGCTGCCTTCTCTTTCAGACACGCTCCGCCTTTGCTGCTGCATGAACAAACCATTGCCATTTTGACCTGCTGCAGTTTCTGTTGCGTGCATGCTCACATGTCATCTGCCAGCATATACAATTCTGGCCATGTGCCTTGCCTCATTTTATGCGTCACTCGAGTCATCAGGCAAGCGTCTGCATCATGGAGGATCACATGTGAGATGTAGCTCAGCAAGAGAAAGTGCAGCAGCACGAACTTGCTTCTGCACAATCTCATAATATGGCACCTGAGCACTCTGTTGCTGCAGGCACAAGTACTACTGGTGGGAAAGTAGTCTGCTGCTACGCAACCTGTTACTGGTAGCAGTAGTGTATCTGGGGCCAGCCTTGGGGGTGTACATCCAGGCACATATTGTGCTCCTCATCATGATTGTGTCACTGGTGCTGCATGCATACACCAGGCCCTTCAAGGAGCGCATCATTGACAACATGGAGTTTGTTTCCATAGGTAACACTGATGACATTGCTGTCTGTTGTCCACGAGAGGGCTTGAAAAAACTTACTGAATCACTGTCAGTTGCTGTCGTGGGCTGCTTCAATCTTGTGCTACACATAAGAGGCATCCCATTGTATTACTTGCAGCCAGTTGCTGATGGTGTGGCTGCATGGAGGCTTACTTGACTTGATCCGCTTACCGCTTGGGACTCTGCAACTGCAGGCAGTATCACGCTGGTGATGTATCTGAGCCTGTACTTCTTGGATGTGGAGCAAGGCTTGTCCTCAAGGATGCAGTGGGTGCTGGGGTTCATCTTGCTAACCCTCATAGCTGGCACATGTCTCTGGTTCTTGTTCAACATCTTCAGGAGGAAAGAAGTGCTGGTAGCTTTGTTGAAGTCAACAACAGTGACGGCCACCCGAGGGCTTGCTCAGATCAAGACACTGGTCAAGAGTGATAGGCTGCGATCAATGGTCACACGCTCAACAGATAGGAGTGTATCCAATGCAACGTTGACATCAAACGCCACGATGACATCCAATGCAGGGCAGGAGTGAAGAGCAAACGTTGCTACTCATATTCAGCATTTGTGCAGGGTGTCTTGTCTGTGCTGAACAAACCCTTGACTGTCCGGAAATGGATGCAAAGTGACTGCACAGCCTCAACTTTACATTGATTGATGACATCTGGTAAAATATTTCACAAGGGTGCACGGACTTGCAGAGCCCAGTAGAGAGCCAGGATCACTCTATGATTTATCAGAGAGGTCAAGTCATAGCATGACTGTTAGCTGAGTGTATTTCCTTGCATATTCGTTCTGATCTTTGTAGTCTGATGTATTGCAAATGGAGCTTTGTCACGGTGATGACAGAGCAGATGATTTATCAGACAAGTCACTGCAATGTATATTTGATTTATTCAGTGTAGTCTAAATAGCTGTGATGATGCTGGCAGTAATCGCATTGCTTTAGAATGTCCATCATGCGCTGCAATACATACAGAATTCACTTGACAATGCCACTTGCAGCTGAATTAGTCATGTTCTAGTGACAACGCAAAATTCTGTATGAACGTGCCACCCAACAATTGTGTGTCCAGCTTGCAAGCAACTTGCTCAACAGCTCTGATCTTTCCTGACTGGTGCATGCAAGACATACTGGCAGTGCATGTAGCATACCTTGAGACTTTTGTTGTACTGCCTAAGGCTTCTCAAGGCTGCATGTCACTTTTGTGCAGGATGTTGCCATCTGATGAAAGGGCACATACAGCTGCCTCAATCCCACCGGCTCACCACCCAGCAACAAGATGCAACCATATGGGCCTGCCATCTCAACATGGCTGTAGAACATAACGCCACCAGAGATTGAGCAATATGAGCATGAACAATGTTGCTTTGCCTGTATTGATGTGGGTTGCATAATGTGCGTCTCCAGCTTCATTGACTGCTGCAGCAATCAAAATCCGCTGCAGAATCTGTATACAGCCAGGGCAGCGGTGTTGGTGACCATCACGCCGGCGGACTGTGCTATTTGCAAAGTCAGACAGCCGGCAACGATTGTCCTACATCCTTGAATTACTCTTATAAAAACAGAACCAGTTTCCGCTACATTTTCTGCCTCTAAATGCAAAAAACTGTTGTCTACACAATCACTCAGTTGTCTTCCTTGCACAAAGTGATGCTGTGAGCACAAACAATATCTGCAACAAAGCTTGCATACATCGGACGAACACACATCCCTGCATAATGTAAAACCTCTCTCATGAACCAGATGGTGCACATGATGGATACAAACTATTCGGTACATCAATTACGATAGTAACAGTTACAATTGTTGCAAGTGACCATGCTAAGCCTGCTCAAGCAACAGCATTTTGGAACACAGCATGTACAGCTAGCATGAATCATGTAGGCTGTAGTTTACATGTTCACATTGTATACCTGTTCAGTTACAAAACAACTTTAGACACATGATGCAAGAACAACAATGCCGACACAGTGTGATTTGCATCTAAAGATGCTGCTATAGCCACAGGTTTTGACCCAATACGAGGCCCGCCCAGGAGGCCTGTACCCTATCAGCTATTGTACAGATTTCATGATTAGCTGCAAATGAATTCATTCATTTGTTTGAACCTCCAATTGCACCAAAAAGAAATTGCACAATGCCTCTCAGCAGATGGACATCTTCAACACCAACTTTTGCATGGGCTTGTCCTTCCTGTCATGATGAAATCTTCATCTTGACTCGCTGACTTCTCCTGACTGATTCCTGCAGGCCACTGCCAGCTGCATGCCTCTTGCACAATCCTGAGCCTTTTGCTGTACTGTCTCTCAAGGGCTGCCTCTCCTTTCTGTTCAGGACACTGTCTTCTGACTGAAGGGCAGAACTGACATGCATGAGATGATCCTCACAAGCCCATGTTTCTTGTGAATGTGGCTCTGACACCTTCTGCCTGCCTACATTATCCAAGCCTGAAGCTTTTTCATAGCTTGATTGTGCAGCATAAAGTGCTGGTGGAGTGGCAGGCTGGCTGATATGTGTATCTGCAACTTCGTTTGGGCTGCTGCCTGAGCCTGTTCCTGAATTTAGCTTCACAGTGGCAGCAGCATTGTCTGCGCCATCAGCTTCACTGCTGTGACGTTTGGCCTCTGCCTGCAGCTGTGGCTGTGCCTGCAGCTGTGGTTGTGCCTGCAGCTGTGATTGGGCCTGCAGCTGTGGCTGCTGCAGTTGCGCAGGTGATGGCGGTGCAAGCTGGGAGTGCGTTGGTTTGCACTGAGGCTGTGCCAAGTTGCTACCACCTAACAAAGGTGGTTTGGCACCTTCCTTAGCTGCTCTTCGCATGTTGTGTCTTGTCAAAACATGCTTGAGCTTTCAGTTTCACGGGAGCCAGGTGACACTGCTGTGCAGAACAGATGCATTGCAAGCCTGGGTAGCAGCACACATCATGACCAAGCAGCAATGCCTGCTGGACTGCAGTAAAAGGGACAAGGCGTTTGGCCAATTAAATCAGGCCAATTAGGCAGTTATACCGAGCATGATTTGAGTCAGTGAGACCTCTAGCATTTGTTGCTGTCCCCACTGATCTGCCAATGCGTCTACAGCATACGATGTGAAACCATTTCATTGTCAGACACAGTGAGATCAGCACATGGGAACATCCATGCAGAGAGCATGTTGCTAAGAGGTGCATCTTGTGTTTTTAAGGCATGATGTCTTCAATGCAGCTGGCAACTTGCCTGTTAGCAGGGAGTAGCACTCAGGGTCCACCTGAGCAAAAGGGCCAACCAAAGACTCATACTCTCGCCATAGCTCATGCCAGTACGCCAGAAACTGATATGGGGCATACTTGGCATACACCTAAGGTACACACATAGACATCCAGGCATCAAAAATGTTCCATGGCAGTAGAAATGAGGTTTTGATTCACTTGAGGTACAAACAGGTATATTGGTAAAACTGAAAGATAGTAACAGAATTCTGTTAAACACAGAGTACAGGTATGATAGAATGACGTTGACAACATTCCCATTTTCAAAGGGAAACCACAACAAAAGGAAAGTCCAATGGCATGAGTGTTATCTGTACATGAATGTGGCAGATCCCAGCCCACCTGCTGAGCATGACGCTGGACATTGGCCAGGGTACAGGACTGCAGATTGTGCACTTTGTGCAGATGGCGCACTGTCTCTGAGTCACAGGGAATGCGGCTGTAATGGCCTAGCAGCTGCAGCAT
>JAABUO010009976.1_pt1 | contig 10563 bp, 20 predicted proteins | sample 5559291 | NCBI WGS metagenome assembly JAABUO01 (sample SAMN10711878, study PRJNA513372) | rock metagenome | isolation source: Antarctica rocks | place: Antarctica: Victoria Land, Finger Mt sud
CGACTCCCCGCGGGCTGCAAAGCGGTGGGCACGCCGGTGCGCGAGCGCGCGCGTGCCACGCCGAGCGCGCCGGCCTCGCCAAGCCGGCGCGGGCTCTGCGGCGGCCAGCCGTGCCGGGGCGCTCTGCGCCCTCGCAGCGCTCCCCGCGCGCCGGGAGGCGCGCGCTGCTGCCGGGCGCGGCGGGGCCGGCGCGCCGGCGGGGCCGCACCTCCGCGTGGATGACCTGCACGTCCTTCACGCGGAACGCCGGGCGCGTGAGGCGGGCCTCCGCCTCCAGCACCGCGCTCAACCGGGTGGTCCACGTGTCCCGCACGCTCGCACCGCGCAGCTGGAACACCGCCATGTCGATGTCCCCGTCCGGCAGGTACGTCTTTAGCGGCACCGATCCAAACATGAACGCCTGCACCTGCGGGGCGCAGGGCCGAAGTCCGGGCGTGCTGCCAGCAGCGGGGCGCTGATGTGGCGCGTGCTTGCCACCGGGGCCGAGGCGCGCGCCTCCAGCTTGAAGCAGCGGTTGACCAAGCCGCGCACATAGTCCGCGACCCGCACTCGCCGCGCCTCGCTGTGCTGGTTGGGCCGGATGCGCTGCAGCAGTTGGTCCACTCGAGCCTCCAGCAGCACCCACCGCTCTGACGGTATCGCGCCCGTCCGCTCGCTGCCCTCAGGCCGAGCAGCATGCGCCATTGCGGCCGCTACATTTCAGCGCCGCCGCCGCCCCTGTCCAAGCAGCAAGCCGCTGCTGCACACTCTGTACACAACGTGTTTTCGGTGCAGAAACAGGTCGCGGATGCAGGACAGGTCACCACGAACGTGGGCACAGTCCACACTCTGTTTCTGTGAGCCAACCTGCCACAGAAGGGTTTGTGAGCGAGCCTGCACAAAGCAAATTTCACTGCCAAAAGAGCAAGCACTATAGTTGGTACCTCACCTCGTCTGAAGAACAGCTCGCGGCCCAACGTGCAGAGAGCTCAAGATGCAGCGTTTGAGGCGCGCTTCACGTCTTCTGCACCAAGCAGCGCCGCACGCCGCAGGTCAGCACACCTTCGTGCTCGAACTAGGTGACAGGTACAACACTGTCTGAGCAAACAGGTGGCATGCAGGGGCATGGCTGGAGCGGTGCGGCGCGGCTGCCGCGTCCGGGTGCATGCACAGCAACCAGAACGCCTGGCAGTCTGGGCAGAGCCGGAGCACTACCGTGCTGTGTGTACGGAAGGGCGAGGAGGTGATGCCTGCATCAGTGCTTTCTGAGCTACGCTGCTGCATCTTACAAGCAGAAGCGCAGCCACTGATGCGTGGTGAGGGTGCAAGACTTAATAAAGGTTGTCGTGCAGGTGGTGATCATGGCAGACGGCCAGGTCACAAAGGGCAATGAGATTGTCAAGCCCAATGTGCGGCGCTCTTGGCGGCGCCCGTGAGCTGGCCTGCACTGCACTGTGCTGCTGGCAGGCTGCTGACAAGCTCGGCCCGTGCTGAGCAGGTGCGAAAAGTGCGGAAAATCGGGGACGGCAAGGCCATTGCGGGCTTTGCGGGTGAGGCTGCTCTTGGAGCAGGCGCCTTTGCTGCCGTCCTGTCCTGCCTGTGGCAGCTGACCACTGCTCCGACGCCGCAGGTGCCACTGCAGACGCATTCACGCTCTTCGAGCGGCTGGAGATGCAGCTGGAGGCGCACCCAGGTCCGCGCGTCCTTGGGTGGGGCGCACTGTGGTTCTGTACTTGCTCTCCAGCTACCTGTCACACCTGGCGACCTGTCACACCCGACAGCGTCTGCCCCTGCGCGCAGGCCAGCTCACGCGAGCGGCCGTCGAGCTGGCCAAGCTCTGGCGGACAGACAAGTACCTGAGGCGCCTCGACGTGCGCGGCCCCCGCTCAGCCCAGCCCTGCCTCGCCAGAGGCTGTGCTGTGTGCTCGCAGCTAGCATGCGAGCACCAAGAGAGCCGGCCAGCTGCCAGGGGTATGATACCCTACCCGTAAGGGGTGGAGGACCCTAACCCTTAACCCCATCTGCTGTGGCGGGGGCAGGCGGTCATGGTGGTGGCGGACAAGAAGCAGTCGCTGACCATCACCGGCAACGGCGATGTCTTGGAACCGCACGATGGCGTGATCGGTGCGCGCAGCGGCGCAAGCCCGTGCGTGCTGCCTCACCGTGCGTTGCTTCGACCTTCTGTCTCCGTTGGAAGCGTCTTGGAGCCGCGTGAGCATGCGCCCGGCCTGGTGTGAGCTGCTTGGTGAGCGGTGTGAGGCAGTGTGCGCCCGTGCAGCGATCGGCTCGGGAGGCGGGTATGCACTGGCGGCGGCGCGCGCGTTGATCGACCTGCCCGACCTCAAGGCCTTGGACATTGGTGCGTGGCCCCTTAGGCCTTACAATTGTCCGGAAAATGAAGCGGTCGCTGGCTGCTGCCTGCGCGCTCGCAACGCAGCAAGGCGGCTGTCCTCGCATGCGCATCTTGGAGTGGTCAGCGTGGGAAGCTGCCATAGGTTTAGCGACGGCGCTGTGTGTCCAAGTGTGCGGAGCCTCAGGTGTGTTGTGCGGCAAAGCAGCTGACAAGGCGATGACGATCGCGGCGGACGTGTGCATCTACACCAACCACAACTTCACGGTGGAGGCGCTCAAGTCAGAGGTCGCGCCGGAGCAGCCCTCCAAGCTGCTCGCTGGGCATTGACACCAGCGCTGTGAATGGGGGATACTGATGCTGTAAACGGGGTTCTCTGTAGCAATCTCTGTAAGTGTGTAAAATATGAAAGCCATTCAGCCAGCAGCCTGGATAAGGTGTGGCTGCGCGTGTTTGTTGTGACAAATTACAAATAAACTTTAGAAATCTGCAGCCTGTAAATACAGGCAACAGTCATGCATTCTTGCTTCTGGCATTCCTTGGATAACATGTGCCCATGTCGCACCCAGCTCGCATCCCAGTCCCACTTGGCCGCTGTGCAAGCTCAACGCGCGAGCCGTGGCGGTGGATGCGAGCTCGGCGCCGCCTCCGGCCGCGCCTCTTGAACAGCAATGAGGACAAACTCCGGGTCTGTCGTAATGTGCGCGCTCGTAAGCGGGGTATTAGCAGTATTAACTCCAGGCACAGCAGAGGGGGCTGCGCACTTGGTGCCACCATGATCTCATGCTTGCGGGAGCGGATGCGCAGAAACTCCAGCTCATTCTGGTGCACCAGACGCATGTATTAAATTCTCAGCCTCAGAGGGTGCACTGTGTGACAGCGCCCAAGACAGCCAGAGAGGGCGGGCACGATATAAGCTGGCAGCAGGGCATAGGGCGCACCGTAGGATCGAGGTCCCGCACCATGCTGCGCGCCAGCGCTGCCAGGTCGGGGATCAGCTGGGCGTGTGCCTTTGTGAACTCAGCCTGTATCTGCTTGCGTGTCAAGGCGCTTACCCGTTGCCAATGACATGCAAGTACAAGCTGCAAGGCCGCCCACCTCACAGGTGCTCCGCAACACAGCGCCCTCCTTGTTCACGACGATGCAGCCGAGCACGCCCTAAGGTTGCCAGTGCGCAGTTGGCGGGCTGCACCGGAGCAGTGCGCTTGATACACACAGCGTGCAGAAGGTGCGCACACCGGCTGCTTTGATATCCTCAGTATCGATGCCTCTGCTTCTGCGTGAGCCTGCATGCGGCGCGCACTCATTTCAGCAAACTCGCGAGCACGCACCGCGTCTCGCCCCGCTGCGCAAAGGTGAATGTCTCACCATAGCAGGTACGGGCTCGAGGTGCAGGTGCTGCACGTCGCCAGCTGTACGCAAGGCTTGCTGCTGTTTTCTTTCTTCGCTTGGTTGTGTTATCGCAGAACGCCGGCAGCCAGCGCAATAGAGAGGCGAAGAAGACTGAGGCGCATAAAGTACGCGGGAAACTCGACTCGCCAGTCAGTTGTGCGACTGAAAGTGCTAGTGCAGCTAGTGCTATAGTGCCGTTGATGGTGCTAGCAGCGGGCCCTGCTTGTCGGTAGTTGATTGCCGGTCTGTAGCAGCCACACTTGTGTCACAAGCATGTCTGCGCACAGGACCTTGTTGCTGCGCAGCCTGAACTACAGCAAGGCCGCTGACTTTGATGTCGCGCACGACTTCCGTGGCCTGGTCGCCTGGCTGGAGCACACCCAGGTCTGGTGCAGGGCCAGCCAGCATCTCTGTGGCTCATGTAGCTGAGCCCAGACGCCACCAATGACGAGCAATTGCCTTGTCGCAGGTGAGGCTGTATCCCGTGGACGCACGGGGCGGCATCTCAGACATCAGCGCCGCCGCCTGGCCAGCAGCGTTCAGAAAGGCGCGCGCGACGCCTGTCACAGGAAGCACAGCAGCTGCTTAGCGTGTACAGGAGCCGCGGCGCTGATACCCAGTTACCCTGCAGTACCTGGACGACTTGGAGTGCCCGCTCGCGCGTCCAGAGCGAGACGCTGAGAGCGAGGCGGCGCTGGACTGGCTGCTCCGCCACGCAGTGAGCCTCGAGTATACTGACCGCTTCTGCCCCGCTGACGGTACGGTCACTGGTGCTGTAGGCGGGCACCTGGTCCCTGTTTTGCTTACTTTTCCGCTCAACTCTGCCTGGTTGTTGTTGTTTGCTGCCCGATAGACATCGACATGAGCTCAACATGCCTGTCGCTCCACTGTGCAGCTATGAGCCCTCCTTGTTCGGTGCGCTGAGAAGCGGTGTCACCCCACGCGTCAGGACCGCCAAAGCAGAGTGTGCCAAGCAGGGCGCATACGGACGCGGAGGCCGGGGCCCTGCCAGACTGTGCGCGGCGGCCCCAGCATGCAAGCTTTCTTGCAGCACAAGCAGTGCTTCCTGATATCCCGTGAGATATATGGAGCAGTGCCCATGTTTGAAAACAAGATGCCAGCATTAGCTATGCTCGAGTGGCGCTTGCTGCATGGCGCCAGCCTCCAGTCGCATGTCGCCGCCCTTGTGTCTGTCATAACCCCTGCTGTGGCGCACGCTTACCGTTATATTCATGCCTGCTGACTACAGCAATCGTGTGGGGCGGCAAGCTGACCTGGGCCGAGCGGGCTAGTGCGCAGCCCCGAGGCCGCCGCGGCCGTCCGGCGGCTGCTCGAGCGGCTGGACCTCGCGCCGGTAGCAGCGGAGTCACCCGATTCGAGCTCTGGGCCGCCTGGCGCGCCTGCGCCGGCCGACGGCGGCGGCGGCGCGCCAGCAGACTGCCAGGCGGCTGCACTAGGCTGCGCTGTGGAGCGTGTGGCCGAGCTGCTGCGCACGGCGCCTGCGGGCAGCACGTCTGGCAGCGACGCCGCCGCTGCTGGGGTGCGCATGCCACCTCGGTCCTCAACTGCATGATGCCGAGCTGACTCGCAGGCGCTGCTGCTGCGGCGTGCTTGCGTGTTGATACTCGAGTGGCCTGTCAGCTGTATGGGCGCAAGGCGCTATAGTGCTCATGCGGTGGAGCCTGTGAAGGCCTCGTGTGTTTCGACCATCATGCGTACGAAAAGCTGCATTAACCAAACAGGCACTCTGAAGCGTGGCTGCAGAGTTCCCAGGTGTCTGTGCACATGTCAGACAAACAGGCGCTCGCTTGTCGCCAGGCTGCCAAAGGCGGGGATAACTTTGATCCGTCGGCATTCCCGCTCGGCTTCAGCACCGGCGGTGCGGCCCGCCGTGCAATGAGTGTACCTCCTCAGCAACAGAGTGCTGTTGCACTGGCTGATTAAGCACCTGGCATGGAGGTTGCGGACCCTGCGTGCTGTCCTGGGAACGCTGCCACCCCAGGCTGCCCCGTGTGTGCAGGGTCGCAATGTCCAAGGCATTCCACCGCTTCAACAGGCATGCCTTCTCAGCAGGCGTGTGCGGGTGCAGAGGCGGCCCTGGACGCCGCGGCGACGGTGCTGCGGCTGCTGTACCTGCGCGACCTGCGCGCGCTGCAGACGCAGATCGACGAGGCGCTCGTGCGCGTCCAGGCACGCGCTCGGTCCCAGGCCGTCCGGCGTAAGCTTAGTGGCCCTGGCAGGCCCTGCATGCAGAGCACTTGGCTGCGGGCCGTAGCTGGGCGTGCGGTTCACAAGCCTGCCCGTCGAGCGGAGGCCATTCCTGTGCATTAAGCCACAGGGAAAATACTGCTTGGTACTTGGCGCGTAGGAGTTTGCAGCCAATCCTCGCACACTTCCTCTCGGTTGACACCAAACTGGGCGCGCAGGAGTTTACGGCCAACCCGCGCACAAACGCGCAGCTGGGGCGCATCGGGCGCTGACCCTAGGGCAAACGCAATGGGTGCTTGCTTCCCGCGCTTACGGGCGTCAGCCACGACTTGCCTAATGTGACCGCTGTGGGCAGCTGCACCAGGGGGTCACTTTGGACCTGCAGGTTACAGGACCAGCTGCGTTTGAGGCCGGACGGGGCCCACGCGCAGCGAGCCAGGCACGCGCATGTAAATGCAATGCGTGCCACGAACAGTGCAGCTGCGGCACCAGCGTCAGGCGCCACAGGCTGCGCCTGACAGCTTCATTCGTCCTCGTCACTGCCAAACAGGTCGTCCACCATCGCACTGGCCCGCTGCGCTCGTGGGCCGCCCTCGGGCTCCCCGTCTATGTCCATGCCCGCTCCACCGGGCGCCCGCGGCGGACCCTGCAAGCACAGCATCCTCTCGGCCAAGCGCTCCATGGTCCCATGAAAAGGGTCAGCACAGACGTTGATGTGCGTGGCAGCGCGCTTTGCAGCTGTGCTGCTGGACCTCGCTGCGAGTGTTTCCCGCTGCATGTACAGCTGCAGCACCGCTCAGGGCGACATGTTGCTATCACCCTGCAGCACAGTCAATGAGGCGGGGTGCACAAAAGATCAATCGTAACCCTTTCCCAACTTGCTGCAAAACCCAGCAGTCGTCCACACCCATCACATGGCCAGGCCAGGTCAAGGCAGCTGTGGCAGAGCCGCACCGCGCTGGGGTGCTCCACGGGCGCCCCATCCTCCTCATCGGAGTCCAGCAGCGCGGTGCGCGCTCGCTTGGAGGCGCTGGCGCCTGCCGGCTCGCCCTCGTCCTCCAGCGCGCCACCCTGGGCCTCGACATGGCGCTTGGCGCACTGCTCCATGTGCATGCGAAGGAATGGCCACACGACCGACTTGTTACAGCTGCACAGGTGCAAAACAGGAGCGTATGGCTTTCAGAGCTGCCGCACGGGAACTTGACATGGCGAGCGCCTGTGCACTTCAGGTCTCGTGCGCCTGGGCATGCCCCAAACGCTGAGCAGGCTGCGAAGTAGGGTCTTCAGAGCAGGGTCTCGTACCCCGCTCGCGCCCGCCAGGCCGTCCGGGCCGTCAGCGTCATCCTGCAGGCCGCCGTTGGACGCCCCTGCGTCGCCCTCGCGGTGCCGCTTGAGGCGGCCGCCGCTGCCGCCGGGCGTGCCCTGAGAGGGCGCCGTACCCTCCGGCGGCCCTGCCGACGGGCTGGCGCCCGCCTCGTCCTCGTCGTCGCTGGCCAGGCCCGCCGCTGCGCCGCGCAGCACCCGTAAATATGGAGTTCATAATGCGAGGACCCCAATGCCCAAACACGTCGCGATCTCTATATCCAGGGCCGCATCATCCAAACGGCATGTGCGCCAAAGTGCAGGCGGGGGATGGCGATGAAAGGCGCGTGGCGGCCGCATCAGCAGGGCGGCCGGCCTGCAGGGCGTGTTCAGTTGGGCGCACCCGCCGCGCCGCCGCCCAGGACGCAAAGACGCAAAGCGGGCTCTGCTCCACCATGCGCTGCCAGGCTGAGGCCGCCGCGCATGGCGCGCGACACCCCGGCTGCAGCTCCCGCGGAGCGCGCGCTGCGAGCGCGCCACGGGCGCACCGCTGAGCGCGCGCCGCTTGCGCTCGGCCTCGTCAAAGGCGGCCTCATCGAACTCGGCCTCCTCCTCGGCCTCCTGCCGCTGCCGGCCCTCGCCGCCCGCCTCGGCAAACTCGTCGTCGGCGGCCGCCGGGTCGTACTCGCCGTCATCCTCCTGCGCGTTGGTGCGCTCGCCATGCAGCCCAGGGCTCTGCGGGGGCGGCCGCGCAAGGCCTGTGTGACAGGTGGCTGCGGGTGTGCATGCAGGCACAGCAGCTTGCTGACTGCGCGCAGGACGTTGGTAGAACAGCGAGCTGGAGCCGCGCGCAGCGCAGCCACCCAGGGCCCGGACTGGAGGACTGGGGCTGGGACGGCGCCAGTCCCCCTCCGCACGCGGTGCCCGCTGGGTCCTGCAGTCCGCTGTGGGCCGCGGCCCGTGCCGGCTGCCAGGCTGAGCTCACGGGCGCGGCCGACACGGCTGTGCGCCTGGCAAGCGCTCGGTGGCGCCGGCGCCGCTGCTTGCGGCGCCGGCGAGCGCTGACGTGCAGGTGGGACCGCCGCCCAAAGTCTGCAGAAGGCGACCTATTGCCCCGAGCAGTCTTGGGAGAGGGTTCATCTGGCGCGCGCACACCTCCTCGGCGAAGAGGTCGTCCGCGCGCGCGGCCGCCTCCTCGGCCTTCTTCTTCTTCCGCCGCTTGTCGTGCTTCATCGCGTCGCCCTCCTCCACCGCCTGCCGCCGCCGCACAGGGTTACGGTGGACATGGGCCGCTCTGCCATGTGGGCACTATGAGGCCACGGCGCTGTCGCACCCGTCACATGTGCAGCAGGAGGATTGGGCTGCTCGCTAGCTGCCGGCGAGTGGGGGGCTGCAAGGCGCCCAGCGCTGGGCAGGCTGCAGCCCCCGGACTCCTTGCCCCGGGCCGGCTGCACGGCGCCTCGCCCCCCGCGCACGCGCCGCCTGGAGGGCGGTGCCAGGCGCAGCGGTGCGCGCGCAGCGCGCAGCTTGCCCAGACGTGTTTCCTCATCACACGGCCCGCGACATGGTGCTCTCCCCGCGTCTGGCAACCTGGCGCCTTGGTCTCCCGGGGCTTGCGGGAGAGGGCAGCGCGCGCGCGCCTTGCTGGCCGCCTTGTCGTCCTTCCAGGTCGCCTTGAGCCGCTCGATGCGCTCCTTGTGCTGCCGCGCCTGCTGCTGCTTCTCGGCGGCCGCCTGCTGGTCGCGCGCGCTCTGCCGCGCGTCGGCCGCCTCGCGCTCCTTCTTGGCGGCCTCCAGCTGCCGCCGGCTCGCCTCGCGCCGCATCTCCAGCAGCTCGGCCTCCTTCTGCGCCTGCGCGCGCGGGCAGGCCCCCGGGTTTGCCAGAACCCTGCTGCTCCTAGCAGACGCTTCGAAGGCGGCCTGCGCGGGAGCGCCGTGCCGCGCTGCCGGGCCCCGTGCTCACGTTCCCTGCGGCTTCCAGCCGCCGCCGGCTTGGCTCGCGCCAGCGGCTCGGCCTCCCTCTGCGCCTGCTTCTGGGACAGCCTGATCGAGCAGGTTTCGATGCTTGGAACGCACTGCCCGGCGCCGCGCTCTACCCCATGCATGAGGCACCTCAGTCACGCCCCCACCCCGCTTTTCAGCACGCCTGATCTGACAGAGTGCCTGCCTGCATGCACTCGAGCCTTCGTCGCGAGACGGACTGCACGGCCAGGCCTGCAAAGGGGAGGCGCTGTGCACTGCAAGCGCCTTGGCGCATTGGACGGTTTGAAGCACAAGAACATGCAGGCGGCGCGTCTGCAGGGCCGCGCGGCACCTGTGCCGCGCGCGCAGAGATGCGACCCCTTCCCTAAGTCCTACCAGCTGTGGGCCCGCGCGGCACCTGCTCCACATGCTTGAGGGCCGCCTGGTGCGTCTGCGCGCAGAACGTGATGTGCATGTCCAGCTTGCGGTCCTCGATGCCCGTGCGCTTGGCGCCCAGCTCCTTCAGCTGCGAGAAGAAGCGGTGCGCCTGCGCCGCGGCACGCGCCTCAGCAGCGCCGGCCGCGCCGCACGGCCGGACGCTTGCACAGAGCGCGGTTGTGAGAGCATCAGGCTGGCGCTCCTGAGCACCATGCCCCGCTGCAAGACCTGAAAGGGGCAGGGCGGCGGGCCCCCATGCGAATACGTAGCTGCATCTGTGCCATAGACCGGGTGCCAATGCTGGCGATGAGCGATTCACGCGAGAGGCTGCGCCACACCCTGCTCCCCTTCACGCCTCCTGTGTGCAAGCCGCGAGCGAGCCAGCGCCAGCATACGAAAGGACAGGCGCTCCGAGCGCGCGCCCCTCGGCGCGCCCAGGCGGGCCAGGTCGTTGAACCCGGCCGATGTGAAAGGCCTGGCCGCGCGCCTGCGCCAGCTCGATGGACGCGCGCGTGAGCGCCTCCAGCTTGTCCGGCTCGCCCTCCGGCCGCTTCCGCCGCAGCGCGCGCACGGCCTCCTCCTGCGCGACGGCAGCGGCAGGGGGGTTATTCCTTTCCTTCTTGGCAAGCGCCGTGCCACAGCATGCCGGCCCAGAGCGCGCGCGGCCGCTGTGCCTTTGCGCTCCGCATTTGGCACCGGGCAAATGGCGAGCCGGTCGCAGCAGCGCAGGCCCGCTGTAAACGGTCCTATGCTGTGTGGCAGGCATCGGCGGCCAGCTCGGTTCACCATCAGCGTGAGGGTGCCCAGCGCGTCGGCCCTGACAGCGCCACCCTGCCACCAACGGCGGACCCTGCCCTGGCCGACATGCCGACGCAGAGCGCGCCGCGCGCCTGCATGGTCAGCGCGGTGTTGAAGCGCAGCGTGTGGTCGACC
>JAABUO010009978.1_pt1 | contig 10563 bp, 14 predicted proteins | sample 5559291 | NCBI WGS metagenome assembly JAABUO01 (sample SAMN10711878, study PRJNA513372) | rock metagenome | isolation source: Antarctica rocks | place: Antarctica: Victoria Land, Finger Mt sud
TGAAATCTCTGTGTATCATTGCTTGACACAGCCTTCATCGTGTGATAGCGCTTGGACAATTACTTGCATTTGGGCTCATGCCACTGTAACAGCTCAATACAGTGACATGTTGCCATGGTAGCGCTTTGCAAGGTAAGCACTGTGATCAGCCTGACGAGGGGGGCAGGGTCTCACACCCATCCCCCATACACAATGTGCACTGCACCATGCATTTTATTTAGCCAATTTCCCCCCTGTTTGCTTGTCTCTCTCCTGTTCCTGAAGAGGATTATTGTACCTGATTGCCCTCTCGTGACAGAATCTACCATCTCCAATAAGCTTTGACACAGGCCCATGTCCTTGCCACCCTCCCCTCTCCTTATAAGGTGCATTAACAACCCATACTGCGGCTGCTGCAACAATGTTGCAATCACCGACAGAGTCATGCGCTGTGTTTGGTGAATGCCCCGGTGAAAGCTTTGCCCATGCGCCGTTGCAGGAGGTAGTGACGCCGCTGACTCGGGCATGGGGTTGGTTGCAGGGGGCAGGTGGGGGGTGGGTTGAGGTTTCTGGGGGTCAGGACTGGGGTCAGGGGGGTCCCAAGGAGGGTTCCCATGGGTGTTATGTATCTGGAGGCAAGCTACAAGGCAATCCAGCAGTTCTGTTGTGCCAGTCCAACTGCGCACAAGCATAGTGTCATTTCGCTCCATGACTCATTCCAGCATGCCTGAAGGCTGAATGCCGTGTGAGCTTCATTCAGCCCAGGATTAAAATATGCCACATGATTGCAGCTGTGGGTATACTGATGCAGACTGCACAATGCACTCAAGCTTTGCATGAATAACTTCTGCAGTACATCCGCAAGTTGTCAGCAAGCTGTTGTAAATAGGGTGCTGCAGCACCTGGTGGCATGGTCTTTGATGTCACTATAGTCAACATCAACGTCCATGGGAGAAGAAGCAGAATGACCGGCTGCATCTTCCTGTCCGCCCCCAGGCCTGAGGGTTGGGCTAGGCGCAGTAGCGGTCCCACTGTCAAGCTGAAAGCCTTCATCTAAACCCGCATTTAGCACCTGACAAAGAGAAACGCTCTGCACCAGCAAGTGCAGCAGCTGCAATGCCTGCTGTGCATGCTGTGGCTGACACAATAGCTGCTGCAACACGCCTGCACAGGCACAATGCAATACAGGTCAGTGGTTCCTGCTGTGATGCCCGGTGAGGTCATGAGCACAGGTGTTATGAGGGCAGCATGTGTGAACAAGATGAGCGCACTTCATTGCATGTTGCAGCGGCACAGGCTTTCTTAGGAGGACGGTTCAATGCTTGCTGTAAATAATAATAATAAATAATAATTAAAACGCTTTCCAGCTCATGATGAGCTAGGTACGTGCAGGCACAATGCTTGCTGTGCCAGAGCTGATCGATGAAAGCTTGTCAAGCAGTCGCATATGCCCATGTCTGTGTCTGCATTCGTGATACAAAAAGACATGATTCACTGACTGCAGTCAGCATACAGCCCTGTCTTGACCTGCAAGGCACGTTCAATACAGAAGTTTGCATACATGAAACGTTGACCTACCTGAGGTGATCAGGGGTGCAAAAGCTGCTCTGCTGTCTGAAGGTGTGACTGCGACCGTGGCCAGCAGGCAGCTCAAGGCAGGCTGGACAACAGATGGGGCAGTGGCCGCTGGCAACAGCTCGATGATGAGATCCAGCAGAAGCTTGTCAAGCTGCTTGTTCCCACCAATGCTGGAACTGGCTTGTGCCCTGTACATTCATTCATTCACTCACTCAATTATGCATTGATCCATCCATCCATCCATCCATCCATCCATGCATTCATTAATCAGTTCTTGATTTCCCCTAGGGTCTCTTGTAGGATAACGCATGTTGGTGTGTCTCCCGTCCAGAAAGGAAACAAGCATGTACAGCACAGTGACACAACCCCGCACAGCTATCTTTTGGGCAGTACGCAGAACACAGGCGTTGAAGGAGTGCATGCATCAGCAGGTTAATATAAAAATTTACAGGATGAAAATTCAGCTGCAACACAGTCCCTTTTCACACCCCCGATTACATCGCCAAGCAGCAGGGTCTTGAGGGATTGGGGTGTCAGTGTCACCCTATGCCAAGCAAATTGAGGGGGGTGAGGGGTTGAGGGCTCAGAATTTACTATGATTAAGATTGAGGATGTATAACAGTGTATTTATAAGGCAGATGTAACAGTGCGTGGCAAACAGTATACCTGGAAGGGTTGGCTGGCAGAACAGGTCTTGCCAGGCCAGGGTCAGCACCAAAGCTGATTGTCAATCTGGCAGACAGCTGCAGTCCTCCCAAGTGCAAGCTGGCAACATCAGCTTCTTTGTTTTGCGCAGGCGCCTGTGAATCAACCTGGTTTGGTTTGTCAGATTGTTTTGCAAAGCCAACACTGTATGCAATCTTGTCTGAGAAGCGTTTCAAAGTGCGTAATATGATCTGCTGTGCAATTAACAAGATGCGCAGAGCACAGACATTGGCCAGCATGTTTTCTTTGATTTGTGCAAGAGAGAGGCAACACTTCTTGTGGGCGCTGTCCACACGTATATTGGTAACAGCTCGCAGCCTAAAAGCTGTACTCTTCACTTGGTGTCGGTCCAGAACATGTGGAAAGCTCAGACACCTTTCAAAGGCTGCAAACCTGCAAACCACTCGACTGCAAAAGCATAATCACAGCGGCAACATGTAGAGTCTTTTACGCTGAGAGGCATCAGAATGCAGTGACTTGGTGTTACCTGCGCATTGACTTGAGCCTTCATGAGTTTGCTTGTGACTGCTTGTTGGCAAGCCTTGTCACATGCAATGAGGGCAGCAGTGACAAGCAGCGCTGCTGCCGTGAGCCTGTCTGAAGCTGACCCAGAAGGTGCCGAGTCATCGCTAGGCACTTGATGACTAACTTGCTGCTCGCGTTCCTTGGCTGACATGGGAGCTGATGATTCATGCCTTCTAGCAATGTGGCCTTGGCAGGTTTGTAGGAAAATGATCAAGTCGTGCAGCATGTAAGCACTAGCTGATGTGCTGCCACATGCGAGCATCTGTACATGCTGCTGTATCTGTACCATAAGCTGCGTGAGAGCTTCCGACTGTGACTGAGTCATCTCATGCGAGTCTGAACGCTGTGCAGCAGAGTCTTGGGCAGTTTGTTGATGAGCAGAAAAGTGTGGATGATGACGGGTGAGTAGCAAGGAGAAGCTGTCAGGGCACTTGAGCCAGAGCTGCTGCAGCGTTGTGCTGGCATGGTTGGTGCTCTGCGGGAATCTGGACCAGGAGGGTAGCTCATATGCAGGCAGATCTGGAGTAGCTGATGCTGGGTCCTTATTCTGGGCAACTGCACAACACCAAGGAGATATAGTGGTCCTGTTGCAAGCCGATGTTCACAATGATTTGCAGCAGTATACAGAAGTCATGCACAATATCTCCTTGTCAACCAGAGCTTTTTGATCAGGTACCACCCACGATCTTCCAGCCTAGTACACCTTTGCTGATAATACTGAACAACAGTGTTATAGCATGAGTCAGACGTACACAGGATGGAATGATCAAGGTAGGGGTCAAGTGAGTTGGCAAGTGAGTCAACAAGGTAGCGATCAAGTTTATGAGCAGGCAAGCAAGCTACAATGCTGGCACATGGCCTCTGTTGCACGCACCTCCAGACTGCCGGGCAGGGGGTGCTGACACCCCTTGACCCTCCCTGTTGCTGACTTGTCCATTGGCAACTGACTGCAGGGGTAAGGGGGCGTGGCCGTTTTGCACGGGGGCGGCAGTTGGGGTGCCACTAGGTGTGCCTGTTGGACTACCCAGAACATTAGCTAGCTTCCGCTTGACACCTGCATCAGGAATCTGAACATGTGAGCTGTGCAGTCATGTCTCGGATTTAGGGTTGAGGGGCTTAGGTGCAGAAGAAAAAGCACCCTCTGCATCACAAACATCTCACCAGGATGTCCAAAGCATGACAGCTGCAATAGCAAAAGCTTTAGCAACTTAGATCACAGGCTGTTCCAGCTGGCATCTGGCATCTGGCATCAACGCATTTGTAAATGTGATGCTTGCTGCCAGGAGCTAGGCTGGATAGCTGAGCAAAGAATAGGCCTGATCCACCAAAGGTTTAGGCTTTTCCTTTTCCCTTCCAAATCGGGCTGTGTCCTATATTTGGGCTCCCATTATGATCGCCAAAAGGCATTGACTTGTCTTTTTCTTTCTTTTCAGCAGCAAGTGTGTATGATAATCTGCAGGGATGCAGGGAGTGTGTCCACCCACCTGTTGCTGATTTGCTGCTTCTTGCACCAGAGGCTGGCTTCCTGCCTCTGCTAGGACTGGGGCTGTTCATGCGGGGCGCCGCAGGTGGGGGGTCAAACGTGGTGCTAGCACCCGCCCCTCTTTCCCTCCTGCACGCACAATGAGTGATTTGCCTTCAAACGCATGCATGCATGCATGCATGCTTGCACAGCCATGCCGGGCAGCATCAGCTGCAATGATGGCACGTTCAATCGCTGCAATTGTGATCAGCGCGGGGAACCTAAATCATGGTTGTATTGGGGCATGGCAAAGTGTGGTGTGGCTATGCTGGGCAGTGTTGAAGTCAGGGTCCAACATGGCCTTTGTGTTTGGGGCAGTGGCCCACACAGAACCCCCAGTTTTTCCAAGGCCCTGCACCCTCTTGAGTCCACTGCAGCACTGCATTTAGGCTGAGTCTAAGCTCGGGCAGTGTGCCCCCCAGGGGCAAGGGGGCTGTCGAAACCTGGCTGAAGTGCTGTAGTCACTGCGAAGCCTGGCAATGTGTTTTAGGGCAAAAGAGAATGCAAACTAGCAGGCCTGGAACTTGATGCAGCAGATGTGTCAAGCTTCTTCTGTAAGTTGATTTGTCATTTTCAGAAGGCATCACCACAGCCACTCTTTGTAGCAAGATACAAGTGCTTTTATGCTCCAACCACACAATCACACACGCACAGCCAGACTTGCTGGCCACTTGCATGATATGCAAGCTGAAGCAGCTGACCTTTCTCTGTATGCCTCTTCAAGCTCCTGCTGAATGCGCTCCCTTTCTTCTTGCAGGTGGTTCACCTGCTCCTCCAGAGGCTGCACTGACTGGTCCTTCTCTGCACACCTCCTCTTCAACTCATGGATCTGTTGTGGCGCCAAACCCAATCAGACAGCAAAGTGATGACCAGTCAGAGCCTATGCTTATGCACAACGCAACTTCTGCGGTGGCTTTCAACATTATTGATCTGGCGTGGCGTCAAGTCCAATGAGACAGCGTATGCTGAGCTGGACTGTACAGTGATGAGGCGAGGTGCAGGTGGGAGTTCAGGTGCTGGATACTGCAACACAGCCCAATACCACAGTACACAGTCATTACCTCATGCTCCTTGAAAGCCAGCTCCTGCTTCAGTGTGGCATTCTCCTTCTGAGCCTCTGCTATTGTGACTGATGACGTGCCAGTGGACTGAGAGGACAGCTGCTGCATTCGGCTTTGCAGATCGTCCCTCTCACGCTCTTTGCGCTCCAAATTCTGCTTCAGCATGGTGTTTCTGCCTTGCTCTGCCTTCAGCCTGCATCGAGCAATAAAGATTGGTTGACAAGATGGGAACAGCACAAGACATTGGTGGTCAAGATGGAGACGACACTCCTGTGGTACAAGCTGCCTGCACTGCATGTTGCACATTACACAGGTCACACTCTACAAGGTCATGCTGACGTATGGCAGGTCCCAGAAACATACATGTATGTTGGACCTTGCACTAGGTACTCATTGGCCCAATGCCTGCAGCCTCGTGCCAACATACATGCTTTTCACTCAGAAGCATGAGGCAGTTGATTACAGCTGTTGCAGCTCCTCCTTTTCTGCATGTAGCTGTTTTTCCCGGTTGCTGTGCTGCATGTCAGCCCCAGCAGCTGCACCTGGCTGCTGCCATTGCATCTGCTGCTGCTGCCGCTGCTGCTGCTGCTGCTGCTGTTGCTGTTGCCCTGGCAGACAGATGCACATGTTTAGCACTTCATGTACCACATGGTAGACAAGACAGTTGCAGCAAGCTTCTCCTTGTGCTTGCTTGCTTAATGGCAGGCGTACTACAGCAGGAACTGGGTGTTCCCATCATGAATAAGCTGTATGGCGAGGCATGTTTGCATCACTGAACAGCACAGCAGGCTCATGTTAAGAACCTCTCTGCACAAGAGCGCCTTTGTAACTATGGTTGGCATAATACGGCTGTAAACATACCAAGAGCGGCAGCGGCCCATGAAACACGTCCCATAGGGCCGCTGGACTGGTGGACAGCTGCTGGTCTTGGACCTGTGTACACACTCTGTTGTGTGGGTACAGGTTGCCTGGCATTATACTGACCAGACTGCTGCTGTGGCTGTGCTGAGCGTGCATGCTGATGTGCAAGTGGTTGCTGGTAAGCGGACCTGTGCTGTGCCTGCACTCTGTTATGATCCCTGGAAGGTCCAGCTGCAGGTGGTTGAGGCTGTCGCTGCTGCTGCTGCTGCTGCTGCTGCTGCTCCTGCTGCTGCTGCTGCTGCTGCCGTGCTAGCTGCTGCTGGTTCTGCTGATGCACATGCTGCTGTCTTGAGGGCTGAGGAGCAGCTGCAGTGCTTGCTCCTACGCCCTTGCCATAAGGACTGTTTGGGGCTGCTTGACTGCCCTGCACGTCAGTACAGTATCAGCTATAACTCATACGCTTGCATGCAGCTACGCCTAAACTGGCTAGCACTACCCGTACCCGTTGCTTGGCTTGGTGATTCTCCACGATCTGGTCGATAGCGGAGAAATCGATGTCATCCAGGTCATCGTCCATACCGAACTGCAACCTACAAGCTAAGCTTCACCTCTCCCACAAGCATACATCTGCGTGTTAGCGTGACTTCAGCGTTATGGGGACCCCCGATCACAGAAGCATGCACAGGATCATTCCGTCTATACTCGGCGTGTGATGCTTGTTTCGGGCTTGCTTTCGCTACATGGTGTCAACAACCACCACAGGATGCTCATTGGCTGCATGAGCGTCGGCTCCGCAAAGCGGCAGGACTGAGTGCCCTTCCACTTGCATTATAATTTGCTTTGTCCCATCAATCAATCTTTGGGGTCTTTATCAGGACTCATGCCAGGGCGGGTTCCGCGAGGATGCCCTTGCCGCGCAGCCTGCCAAAGGCGTTCTGGAGGGGCGTACCGCGAGGCATCTTCCCGGCATGTGCCACGCCGTCTTCGCTGTCTTTAGACTCCGCGTCCTACCTTTAGATTCGCTTCTGGAAGCCCCTCACGCGCCTCTCCTTCACATCAGATCGCTCCTCTTGATTCGGCGCCCTCCACAAGTAACTGTCAACGATGGCCTCCACGCACACGGACGGACTTCTGAAGGCGACGGCTCAGAAAAAACAAGACTTCCAGGTGGGTGCTACAGTTTTCTGTAGACAGACCACTGAGGAGTGCGTCCGCGCAACACCTCGTGTTGATTGTAAAAACTAGGAGTCAAAGTAAAGTTGTAGCTCTGCAAATCTGCCAGAAGACTTCGGTCTGTCGACGGATCGCCTGTAGTGAAACCTTTTCGAAGGAGGGCCAGCAGCAGGATCGGGTTGACGACCTTGCTGCATCCTATTCCCGCATACCCCCTGCTCGTCGCATACCGTGTCATGTCTGCCAGCACCTTTCTGAACACACCCGTTCCTTTCTGGGCCTCCGGTAGATTTCCGGGGGCTAACACCCTCGACAGTCCATCAGCCCCTTGCATGAAAAGGTCTTCCAAAACCAAGTATTTCGCGCCAGCACGGTACTCGGTCTCTATTCCCACGCTCACCAGGAAGCGTGAACCGTTTCGGTCGCTGGTGTATGTCACGTTGTTGAAGAGCTCCCCGTCCATGTTCATCTCTTTGAACTGGTTGTCGTCCATTACCTAATGTGCACATAAAATTGGTGCGCAGGCGGAGGTGGTGCGAGACGACTGGCCCGACGCCTGTCAACACGGCACACCAGAACGCTATGACGCTCTGAGGACGAGGATAGCCGCCAAGCAGACGAAGAGAGCAGAGATGGCCAAGCGAGAAGCCGAGAAATGAAACGCTGTCTTCGCCGTCTTTAGGGAGCCGCAACAGTCGCTTCTGGCCGTCCGTCAGGGAAGTCAACAGACAATGATTGGGCGATCAACGTACGCTAAGCACTAAATGCTCAAGGCGATCGAGTCAACAAGGCGCAAGAACTTGTGTGCTCTCGCTCCCGCAAACTGCAGAGCCTGAAAGCAACCACATCTTTCCAGTCTCAACGCAAAAGCTGGAGATCTTGCGGGGCTTACCCACAGTGCTGAAACCCACAGTGCAGATACTTCACATGTGTCGCATAAACTTGACGGCGATCAATCAACCAATCAATCAATCAATGCATGCTTAATTAACTAACAACATATGCTAATCTAGTGCTTGAAATCGTGTACATTGAAATCAGAGCAAAACAAATACTTACCCACACTACACAGTACTGTCAACACGACAAACAGTAGCATACTCAATTGCCAGTGACAGTACCAATCTTCTCAGCACAAGTTGCTGGTCATGGACTGGAACACCCAAGTATGAGCAGCATTGCTCATTAACATTATGTCATCATTTTGAAACTTGCTGTCAGGCTCTGAGTATGCTTTGCTGACTCAGTAATGATTGATTGCTTTTTTGGATTGTGTGCCATAGATGCCATACTGGGTATGCGCAAGCTATTGCAATGCGTTTAGAATTCTCACCCCCTCTGCCTGTTGTCAAACATGCTCGTGATGCTGGTGTTGACTCATTGGTAAATGCCCTGCCAGTAGCTGTGCTGTCTCGCCTTCAGCTGCAAATCGCTGCTCAAAACTGTCAGTGTTTTCCTGCATAGGCAGGCTAGCAATGCTTTCCAAGCTGACATCTGCACTGCCACTTTCGGTTTGGACTCCAACCCTTTCTGCTGCCTTGTCTGCCTCCAAGCTCCAGTCTGTGCGCCACATGAGGAAGTAGAAGCTTGCATCAGTGGCAGCAGCGCCTAGCAGAATCCCCAGACACAGCCCTGGCACACCTGCGCGTCAAGAAAAAAGCCCTGATCTTGTTCACAGCGGCTAGCAAGGCATGCAGTACTGTTGCTTTTTTTCCAGTAGGCTGATTTTGGGTCCATGGCAGCAACATCTGTGGTCTCGTAACTCTGCACAGACATACCAACAAGCCAAAGCAGCAGCAAGGATGTTATCAATCCTTCAATGAGGAAGTCATGCTTGCTGATTGTTGCAGCTGGACATCAAACAAGTACAAGGCTGTCAATGTGATGTACGCCACAGCAACACACGTTAGTTAGTACACAGACTGCCAAAACAGCCCTTCACACAGGGAGCTATTCTGGACTGTACGTGCCTGACTCTGGGGGAAGATATGAATTCGTTGATGAACGAAGGAGAAGTCATGCCTAAATTCAGTGAAGGCAGTTGGTACGGTATTGTGTGAGAGCAGGCGTTTGCACATACCAGCTTCCTGCCCTTGCAGCAGCTCTAGAGAAGGGGCCAGTAGCTGGTACACTGCAAGGAAATGCAAATGCCTGCTTTCACAAAACACCATATGCACAAGCATAAACCAGACGTTGAGGCAGCAAGCCTCACCTAGGTTCAATGGGAAGGCCAGCACAGCTGCAGCTGGCAGGCCCAAGAGGTAGTAGCTTGCAAGTGTGCAGGGAGCTGCTATTGCCTGCTTGCCTGTGCCTCTCACCACACCACCAAGCGCCACAGACAGACCATCAAAGATGACAAAGAAAGCCAGGACTACCAGGACAGAGCCTATGACTGATATGAGCTGGGGATCAGACGTGAACAGGGATCCCCACTGATGCCTGCATGTGCAAATGGTGCCTGTCATGTTCGAAAGAGTTTTACAACCTGATATTTCAGTTTGGGTGAAAACAATTGGTGAAGAAGAAGGCTGGGCCTGTCAGTGCCTTTCATTTTTGTCAGTTGGGGATCAGATATGAGCAGAGATCCTCACGCAAGCCTGCAAGTGTCAATGTTGGGTGGGTATGTTGAGTGGGTAGGTGAATGGTTGGCGAGTGAGCGCGAGTTTGTGAGTGAGTGAGTGAGGGGGTTGGATGAGTAAGTAGGTGGGTGAGTGAATGGGTGAGTGGTGGTTTGGTGGGAAGGTGAGCGAGCGAGCAATAAAGCGTGGAGTCTAGGCAGCACCTGAAGATGAGGATGGGCAGACTGAGGCAGCAGGTCGCAGCAAGCACCAAGCCGAGGCCCAGATTACAGACATCCCCCCCCTGCTCCTCTCCACCGCACTGCAGCCCCTTTTCCCGCATCCTTTCCTTACCCTAAACCCCCCTCCTGCTACCTTCCCCGGCTCGTCCTGCCAGTGAGAAACCCAATCTTCTACAGAAATCTACAGATTTTCTAGACTCTAGCTTTAGCTCAACCATGTGTGCTGCATACGTGCGCACATGCAGTTCTGCACTCATTTCGCACATGCAGTTCCGCACTCATTGACAAACGACCATGATGCAGACATTCAATGTCTGACATTGATGCCCTCTGTTTCCCAATGGCAGGCATGGCCGTCA
>JAABUO010009979.1_pt1 | contig 10562 bp, 9 predicted proteins | sample 5559291 | NCBI WGS metagenome assembly JAABUO01 (sample SAMN10711878, study PRJNA513372) | rock metagenome | isolation source: Antarctica rocks | place: Antarctica: Victoria Land, Finger Mt sud
GACGCCGGTACATCGTCGCGTACGACATCCGGGAGGCCGGGCGGCTCCGGCGCGTGCACGACGTGGTCCGCGGCTTCGGCGACTCGGTCCAGTACTCGGTCTTCGTATGCGACCTGTCGAAGAGCGAGCTGATCGGCCTGCGGGCGCGCCTGACCGGAGTAGTCAAACTCAGCGAGGACAGTGTGGTCTTCATCGACCTCGGTGAGATGACAGGACGGGGCCGCGAGTGCTTCGAGTTCCTGGGAGTGGGCTTGCCCCTCCCGACGGGTGGCCCGACGATCGTCTGACGAGCGCTCCAGGGGTCTGTCGTCCGCGGGCGACCGCTCGCCCACTGGTCAGAGCGATGGGCGGCGTCCGAGACGACTGGAACGGACGTCCGCGAGTGGGTACGGTGGGTGAGCGCTCGCAGGCCGGCGTGTCGGCGCTGGTCACACGCCGTTTCACCGCCGAGCCCTTTCCGCTGATCTCGATCAGCGGCCCCGTTGAAGCGACGCCGGGCTCGCCACCCCGGTCGCGGTCACGCTCTTTCCGCTGATCTCGATCAGCGGCCCCGTTGAAGCGGCCGGAACGACGGCGGGAACAACGGCCCGGCATCCGCCTTTCCGCTGATCTCGATCAGCGGCCCCGTTGAAGCCCACAGCCCGACGGTCCCGCGACGAGCAGGAACTCCTTTCCGCTGATCTCGATCAGCGGCCCCGTTGAAGCGCGTTCAACCTCGCCGACGACGGCCTGGCCGGACAGCTTTCCGCTGATCTCGATCAGCGGCCCCGTTGAAGCATCTGACTGGGATTCCCTGACGGCCGTCCGCACCTGCTTTCCGCTGATCTCGATCAGCGGCCCCGTTGAAGCCACACAGCCCTGGCCGACCTCGGACTGCGCCATTCGACGCTTTCCGCTGATCTCGATCAGCGGCCCCGTTGAAGCCGCGACGAGCTGGTCCGGGTCGGCCAGCAGCGTCCGGCTTTCCGCTGATCTCGATCAGCGGCCCCGTTGAAGCGTGTTCGACAGCGCCCAGGACGCGGCGAGCCTGTTCGCGTCTTTCCGCTGATCTCGATCAGCGGCCCCGTTGAAGCTGCGGGACCGCCACGCTCAGCGTCGAGCTGTTGCTGTACTTTCCGCTGATCTCGATCAGCGGCCCCGTTGAAGCTGTGTGACCCAGGTCACATCCTATGAATTATTCTCGACTTTCCGCTGATCTCGATCAGCGGCCCCGTTGAAGCGCTGGCAGGCGGGGGACGCCGAGGTGCTGGCCGGGCTTCTTTCCGCTGATCTCGATCAGCGGCCCCGTTGAAGCACTGCACCCGACCTGGACGTCGACGGCTACTTCGACTTTCCGCTGATCTCGATCAGCGGCCCCGTTGAAGCCGGAAAGTGGCGGTGGGTTTGCCTGACTGCATCACATGCTTTCCGCTGATCTCGATCAGCGGCCCCGTTGAAGCGGAGTGGCGGTGGGTGCTCCGGTCCATCTGTCGATGTCTTTCCGCTGATCTCGATCAGCGGCCCCGTTGAAGCCCCACATCGATCGTCTCAGCGGTGAAATCCGCAAGAGCTTTCCGCTGATCTCGATCAGCGGCCCCGTTGAAGCCTTCCTTCTGAGTGGGGGTGGGTAGTGCCGGCTGCGGCTTTCCGCTGATCTCGATCAGCGGCCCCGTTGAAGCTTTGGGGGCATCCCGCGGAGCACGTGGGATGGGCGGTGGCTTTCCGCTGATCTCGATCAGCGGCCCCGTTGAAGCTTGACCGCCTTGGGCCAGGCGGGCAGTGTGATCAACTTTCCGCTGATCTCGATCAGCGGCCCCGTTGAAGCCCCTTCACCGACAGCGGGGGAGATGTTCGGCATCCCGCTTTCCGCTGATCTCGATCAGCGGCCCCGTTGAAGCTGAAGCTCACGGTGATCGCTGCTAAGGCGGCGGGCCGGTCTTTCCGCTGATCTCGATCAGCGGCCCCGTTGAAGCAGCTACTGGCAGTGGGCGCACGCCGTCGAGGCGAACCTCTTTCCGCTGATCTCGATCAGCGGCCCCGTTGAAGCTCGATGATCATGCGCGTGCCTCCTTGTGCGGGGTTCCCTTTCCGCTGATCTCGATCAGCGGCCCCGTTGAAGCAACAACTCCAAGGTCGCGGCGCTCGACGCGCAGCAGATGCTTTCCGCTGATCTCGATCAGCGGCCCCGTTGAAGCGCGACCCACACACCCGAGGGCTACGAGTGGCTGGACCACCTCCTTTCCGCTGATCTCGATCAGCGGCCCCGTTGAAGCGCGAGGTAGCCGCCGATGAACGTGCCCCCGTTGACGACGATCTTTCCGCTGATCTCGATCAGCGGCCCCGTTGAAGCCGCGGGATGCTGGACGCCGTCCCGTCCGCTGTCGAGCGCTTTCCGCTGATCTCGATCAGCGGCCCCGTTGAAGCGTGGCCATGATCGCGTGGATTACGGCGTCGTCGGTGACCCTTTCCGCTGATCTCGATCAGCGGCCCCGTTGAAGCAGGGGCAGTGTCGAGACGATTAAGATCGCGATCGGCGAGCTTTCCGCTGATCTCGATCAGCGGCCCCGTTGAAGCCAGCGGGACAACCGCCGGCTCATCGACACCCTGCTGCGGCTCTTTCCGCTGATCTCGATCAGCGGCCCCGTTGAAGCGCGGCGACCTACGAGATCTACGGCGAGGCGTTCTGGTACTTTCCGCTGATCTCGATCAGCGGCCCCGTTGAAGCGTTGACACCGGCGTGACCATTGCGCTCTGGTCGCTGCCGCTTTCCGCTGATCTCGATCAGCGGCCCCGTTGAAGCTTCATCATCGCCGTGTACGTCAGGCTCGCCTGATTCCCGGCTTTCCGCTGATCTCGATCAGCGGCCCCGTTGAAGCATGGGCTGCCCCGGTGTCGGCTGGGTCGGCGTCACGCTTTCCGCTGATCTCGATCAGCGGCCCCGTTGAAGCCAGGGCGGCGCCGCCGTTCTTGATGTCAGCCCAGTTGGCGGCTTTCCGCTGATCTCGATCAGCGGCCCCGTTGAAGCGTGGCGGTGTCCAGGACGTAGTTGAGATTCGGGATGCGCGCCTTTCCGCTGATCTCGATCAGCGGCCCCGTTGAAGCGGTGTGGCAACCCGGGTAAAAGACACGTCGACGTCGGCTTTCCGCTGATCTCGATCAGCGGCCCCGTTGAAGCTCGGCTGATGTCGGCCGTCCGACGATCTCCCAAGGAGTCCTGCTTTCCGCTGATCTCGATCAGCGGCCCCGTTGAAGCCTCGAGATGGGCGTCACCACCTCGTCCGGTGTGGACTTTCCGCTGATCTCGATCAGCGGCCCCGTTGAAGCGGTGATGAACCAGATGATCGTCGCGGCCGGTGCGGCGAAGACTTTCCGCTGATCTCGATCAGCGGCCCCGTTGAAGCAGGATGTTGCCAACCGGCCCGGGCGTGAGTCCGATGCGACCGGCTTTCCGCTGATCTCGATCAGCGGCCCCGTTGAAGCCGCCCAGAAGGCTGGGGTGATCTCCTGTAGCCGGCCCCAGCTTTCCGCTGATCTCGATCAGCGGCCCCGTTGAAGCGACGGCGGCTGCCACAGGCCGGACGGTGGAGCGACCGGGCTTTCCGCTGATCTCGATCAGCGGCCCCGTTGAAGCGGGTTCGGCCCGGTCGAGCTGCTGCTGTCCGCGACCACGGCTTTCCGCTGATCTCGATCAGCGGCCCCGTTGAAGCCGGGTCGAGGCGCTCGGGGACGTGGTTGACCGGCTGGACCTTTCCGCTGATCTCGATCAGCGGCCCCGTTGAAGCCCGCCGGGCTCCAGTTCGCTCGCCCCGACCAGGCGCAGGCTTTCCGCTGATCTCGATCAGCGGCCCCGTTGAAGCAACAAGGCTCAGCCCGGGCCGGTCACCGGGGGATCGGACTTTCCGCTGATCTCGATCAGCGGCCCCGTTGAAGCTCGACGCGAGGGATGCGCGCGACACGGAGGGCGACTTTCCGCTGATCTCGATCAGCGGCCCCGTTGAAGCAGCGCGAGCGCGGGCTGGTGTACAAGAGCCTCATGCTTTCCGCTGATCTCGATCAGCGGCCCCGTTGAAGCTGGTGGACTGGGTCGTTGTGATACCGGAATTATAGGCATCTTTCCGCTGATCTCGATCAGCGGCCCCGTTGAAGCCGGGACAATGCGGCTAACCTGTGGAGTCGCGTGCCAGACTTTCCGCTGATCTCGATCAGCGGCCCCCTTGAAGCCCGAGCGACGGCTCAGAAGGTCAAGGAAGAGGCTCCGGCTTTCCGCTGATCTCGATCAGCGGCCCCGTTGAAGCGCAGGTGCAGGTCTCCTATCTCCCCCCCGCGGCGCCGGCCTTTCCGCTGATCTCGATCAGCGGCCCCGTTGAAGCGCGCAGTCGGGGAACCAGCTGATCCTGCCGGTGCCGGTCGCCTTCCGCTGATCTCGATCAGCGGCCCCGTTGAAGCGGGGACGGCCCGCTCGTGGAGGACGGTCGCATTGGGCCCTTTCCGCTGATCTCGATCAGCGGCCCCGTTGAAGCAGGAGCAACTCCTGCGAGAGCGCACTGAGGCCCTTGTAGCCGACTTTCCTCTGATCTCGATCAGCGGCCCCGTTGAAGCCGCGGTCAACCGGTCCCCGCTGGCGTCGGTTGGTTTCCGGCTTTCCGCTGATCTCGATCAGCGGCCCCGTTGAAGCACGAGTCATCCCGGCGGCCCTGTGGGCCGAGCGAAACCCACTTTCCGCTGATCTCGATCAGCGGCCCCGTTGAAGCCGAGCTCGGTGCGTCGGCGGCAAGCCCGGTGGTGGGGCTTTCCGCTGATCTCGATCAGCGGCCCCGTTGAAGCCCGTTCGAGGTCGTCCCACTTCTGCAGGGCTGCGTCGATCTTTCCGCTGATCTCGATCAGCGGCCCCGTTGAAGCACCTTGTGAGCCGTCGCTCGGGAAGGGTGCGCGGTGCTTTCCGCTGATCTCGATCAGCGGCCCCGTTGAAGCGAAATCTGTGGGACCCGCTACTACACCCGGACGCAATGGCTCCTTTCCGCTGATCTCGATCAGCGGCCCCGTTGAAGCATCTCGGACACCGGCTTGCCGGTGATGTCCTCTAGGACGTCTTTCCGCTGATCTCGATCAGCGGCCCCGTTGAAGCCGGAAAGTTGAACGCCTTGACCACCTTCGAGGCCGGCAGGTGCTTTCCGCTGCTTTCCGCTGATCTCGATCAGATCTCCTCCAGGACGGGTGGCCACTCAGGGCCCTTTCCGCTGATCTCGATCAGCGGCCCCGTTGAAGCGGCAAGATCAAGGAGTACGCCGGGGCCGCGGGCCTCGCTTTCCGCTGATCTCGATCAGCGGCCCCGCTGAAGCCTCGGGCAGCGCGATCCGTTAGGCAGTCGTTGTTGTCCTTTCCGCTGATCTCGATCAGCGGCCCCGTTGAAGCAACAATCGATCGGCCAGCCAGGTGGCCATCGGCGCCGCGGACTTTCCGCTGATCTCGATCAGCGGCCCCGTTGAAGCTGGACGGCTGGCCACACCTGCGGGCTGAGCCACTGGGTCTTTCCGCTGATCTCGATCAGCGGCCCCGTTGAAGCGCCGTCAGCCAGTCGGTGAAAACCTTCAGTTCGGCGCGCGCTTTCCGCTGATCTCGATCAGCGGCCCCGTTGAAGCATGTTGGGAGCACCCGACACGCCCGTATCGGTCGCATCGGCTTTCCGCTGATCTCGATCAGCGGCCCCGTTGAAGCAGTGAGGCGTCGGGCGGTGTCTGCGATGTTGAGACCGCAGGCTTTCCGCTGATCTCGATCAGCGGCCCCGTTGAAGCGAGACGTTCACCCTCTACGCGGTCCGCCAGTCCGGGTCCTCTTTCCGCTGATCTTGATCAGCGGCCCCGTTGAAGCACGGCCTATTTCGACGCGGCTTACGGCACGGACGCCCGCTTTCCGCTGATCTTGATCAGCGGCCCCGTTGAAGCACCGGGATCGCCGCGGTTGATGTGTCGTCGGCGAACTGGCCGTGGTCGCAGCGATGCGCCCACACCCACAGCTGGTCGCGCTGGTGCCCGACCGGCTCCTCGAGCACCCCGCCGGCCTCGCTCTGTCCGAGACGGTCCTGCGCTGCCTGGCCGCCGCTCGGGCTCGGTGCACAGGCCGCCAGCTACCTCGCGACGCACGCCCTCCGCACGGCCATCACCATGGTCACCGGAGACCGGATCGACGTGAGCCGTCCCGGCGATGAGAAGCGCAACGCCCGCCGTCGCCGCCAGCAGGTCGCTCTCGCGTCCCTGCCTGCGCACCAGTACCCGGCGCTGATCGCCCACGCCGAAGCGATCACCCACTGCCAGCACCGAGACGCACGTGGAGCTGGCCATCGACCTGTTCGTCACCGGCGTCCAGGCCTTCGCCGCCCGAGGGCGTTGAGGGGCACTGCCGGCAGGTGGGCTCCGCCGGGACGTGGAGATGGGGGTCCGTCCTCGCGGGCGGGAGGTCAGGGACAGGCGATCGAACACCTACGGGTCCGCCGACCAGCTGCTGGGCCAGGTCGTAGTCCCCCGGGGACAGCTGGTCCACGACGTTCGACGGTGTGCCCCGAGCCGTACCAGTCCCGGTCCTCCCGGGTGTTAACCGGTCCACGACCTTCCCGCCCCACCCGAGCTGGTCACGGAACCCGCATCTGGCCGCCCCGGGCGCGGCAGTTCGGGCAGCCCGATGAGGCGGTGTCGCTGGTCGTCGGGCTCCTGGGACTGATCAGGATGGTGCGGGCTCGGCCAGGTAGGTCTGGATGACGGGGCCGAGCCACCGCACCACGGCTTCGGGCTCGAGGGCGACGACCGGGGGGAGCCGGAGAACGTAGCGGCATAACGCCAGGCCGAGGATCTGGGTCGCGACGAGGCCGCTGCGGACAGCCGCGGATGCCGGGTCGTGTCCGGCCGCGGCGACGACGGGCTGAAGCTGGGCGCGGAAGATCTGCTGCATCTGTGCGGCCGCGGCTTCGTCGGTGACCGCGGTGGCCAGCAGCACGCGCAGGGAGTCGGTCGTCTGCTCGCCTTCCCAGCGGGCGAGGAAGTGCCGGACGGCGGTGGCCCCGAGCTGCTCGCGCGGGACCTGCGTGAGGTCGGGCAGGGCGAGGTCGAGATCGGCGGCCGCGGTGAACAGGCCCTGCTTGCTGCCGAAGTATCGGATGACCATCGACGGGTCGATGCCGGCGTCGGCGGCGACCGCCCGCACGGTGGTGCGGGCGTAGCCGTCCCGGGCGAACCGCTCCCGCGCGGCGGACAGGATCGCGCGCCGACTGCGTCCGGATCGCGCCGCTCGGCCCACCTGCTGCTCCTGCTGGTCCGGGGGCATGCGCCTCAGGTTAGCCAACAGATGTTGACCTCAAGGCGGCCTGGGGTAGTAGAGTCAACACGCGTAGGCCAACGTACGTTGACGAAGGGTCGCCATGGAGCGAGTCGAGGTCGTCGTGGTGGGAGCGGGCCCGACCGGCTTGACGCTGGGCTGTGCGCTCCGCCAAGCCGGGATCGACGTGCTCGTCGTCGACGGCGCGGCCGAGGGCGCGAACACCTCTCGGGCGGCCGTGGTGCACGCGCGGACTCTGGAAGTCCTAGAGCAGTTGGACGTGACGCCACGCCTGCTCGCGGAGGGCTGCGTGGTCCCGGTGTTCACGGTCCGAACCGGACGGCGCGTGCTGGCGCGGATCGACTTCGGCGGGCTCCCCACGCCGTACCCGTTCACCCTGATGCTGCCGCAGTCGCGCACCGAAGCGCTGCTGAGCGACCGGCTGACCGAGCTCGGCGGGCAGGTGCACCGCCGGTGCAGCGTCACAGCCGTCCGTGCTGGCGCGGACGGCGCCGAGGTCTCCATGACCGGACCAGACGGGCAGTCCCAGCAGGTGCGAGCCCGCTACGTCGTCGGTGCCGACGGGATGCACAGCACTGTGCGCGGCGCCGCTGGCATCGGCTTCACCGGCGGTCGCTACCCCCAGTCGTTCGTGCTCGCCGACGTCCGCCTCGACTGGTCCCTGCCCTCGGACGAGGTCCAGCTGTTCCTGGCCCCCGCAGGCCTCGCCGTCGTCGCGCCGCTGCCCGGCGGCCACCACCGGGTGGTCGCCACCGCAGACACCGCACCCGACCACGCGGACCAGCCGTACCTGCAAATGCTGCTCGACCACCGCGGACCCGGACGAGCTCAAGTGCGCGAGGTGCTGTGGTACTCCCGGTTCCGCGTTCACCACCGCGTCGCGGACACCTACCGCGTCGGGCCGCTGCTGCTCGCCGGCGACGCCGCCCACGTCGCTGAGCCGAGCGTCCGGCACCACCCGGGGCTGGGCGGAGTCGGCGTGGAGCGGTGCCGGCAGCGGTTGCTCGGCCTACATCGCGGCCACGTTCAACCTGTCCAGCCCGTGCGGATCCAAGCGGGCCGAGGCTGACGTCAGCGCCGTCGCGGACCCCAACACCGGCGTCGCGGTGTACGACAGCACCCCGTCTGCGGGCTCGTCGGGCTGGCTCGTCTTCGGCGGTACCTCGGCGTCGGCTCCCCTGATCGGCGCCGTACACGCCCTCGCCGCGTCCAGCGCGTCCTCGGCAGCCTCGCTGTACTCCGGGGCGAGCGTCAACGACGTGACGAGCGGTTCGAACGGACGCTGCCGCACGGCCGTACTGGCTGTCTGCACGGCAGGACCCGGGTGGGACGGCCCAACCGGCGTCGGCACCCCGAACGGCTCAGGTGGCCTGCGCGGCTTCTGAGGCTGCGCAGGCTCCCGACCCGACGGGGGGTTGCGCCGCGGGCGCCGGGCCAACGTCGTGGCTGGTCACCGAGATCTACAGCCCGTCCACGACCATGCGGAGTGTCCGTTCGATGAGGGGCCCGGGATCGGCGCCGGGGGAAGCCACCACCCCGTCGAGCAGCAGCAGCGACAGGCCGTGGACGGCAGCCCACGCGGCGGCCTCCGCTCCGGGACGCCGCTCCCGCGGTAGAGTGCCCGCCTCGACCAGGCCGTCCAACGCGGCCGCGAGCACCCCGTAGGCCCGGTCGGATCGGTCCGGCGTGGCGCAGTCGGCGACGGCTACCGGGTCGTTGGCACTCGGAACCCCGAGCCCGGCGAAGCCCGTGCGGAACAGTCCCGGCTCGGCGAGCGCGAACCCGACGTAGGCCCGGCCGGTGGCCTGCAGGCGGGCGACCGCCCGTCGGCGGCCCGACCGTCCGGGGACGTCGGCGGCCGCCGCCTCCATCGCGTCCGCCAGCGCCCCCCTCGCCCGGTCACCGACCGCGGCCAGCAGGCTGTCCCGATCGGCGAAGTGCCGATAGGCAGCCGTGGCCGACACCCCCACCCGGCGGGTCGCCTCTCGCAGGACCACCCCGTCCGGCCCGGACTCCCGGGCAAGCTCGACGGCGGCCGCGAGCAGAGCCGGTCCGAGGTCACCGTGGTGGTACGCGTCGGCCATCCGCCCATCCTCGCTCGCCGGGCGACGGTGTGTTGACGGTGTTGACATCGCGCTGCCGGTGGTCCATGTTGAGCCTGTCAACATGACCGGGGCGGAAAGGGGCCAGACATGAAAGCTGTCCAACGCGGGCGGTTCACCGTTCCCGAGGGATCCGGCGTCGTCGTGTTCCTCATCGGGATGCGGGCCAACGACCTCCGCCGCGTCCGTGCGTGGTGGCCGCCGTTCACGGCGATGCCGCGGATGCTGGCCGAGCTCGCACGCCGGCCGGACTCGGGCTTCCTCTCCGGGACCACGTTCGTGTCCGGTCGGACGCTGATGGTGCGCCAGTACTGGCACAGCGCCGAGGACCTCATCGCGTACGCGAAGAAGCCCGACGCTCAACACCTGCCGGCCTGGCGGGCCTTCAATACCCACGCCCGGGCTGCTGGCGGTGCCGTCGGCATCTTCCATGAGACCTACGTCGTCGACGCCGGAAACCTGGAGGTCGTCTCGGTCGACATGCCCGAGAGCGGTGTACTCGCAGCGCTCGGGTCGGTGCCGGTCAGCCGGGCCAGGGCATCCGCGCGGGAACGGTTGGGGACGACCCAGGGCCGACAAGGTCCTCCGGGTGAGTCACGGCCACCGGGTCGGTGTCGGTGCGCGGGAAGTGGCAGGCGACCGACCTCCCCGCCACCAGCCGCAGCAGCGGCTTCTCGGTGACGCATCGGTCCCGGGCCCACGGACAGCGGGTGTGGAACGTGCACCCGCTCGGCTTGTCGATCGGGCTGGGCACGTCACCGCGTAACACGATCCGCTCGCGACCGGCGTCGTCGCCCTCCATCCGCGGAATCGCGGAGAGCAGTGCTTCGGTATACGGGTGCGCCGGCCGGCTGTACAGCTGGTCCGCGGCAACGACCTCCACCAGCTCACCCAGGTACATCACCGCGATCCGGTCACAAAAGTGCCGCACCACCCCGAGGTCGTGGGTGATGAACACGTACGTCAGCGAAAGCTCCTCCTGCAGCCGGGCCATCAGGTTCAGCACCTGCGCCTGGATCGACACGTCGAGGGCGGACACCGGCTCGTCGGCGACCAGCAGCTTCGGCCGGGTGGCCAGCGCGCGCGCGATCCCGATGCGCTGGCGCTGGCCGCCGGAGAACTCGTGCGGGTACCGGTCGACCGCGTCCGGGCGCA
>JAABUO010009981.1_pt1 | contig 10560 bp, 14 predicted proteins | sample 5559291 | NCBI WGS metagenome assembly JAABUO01 (sample SAMN10711878, study PRJNA513372) | rock metagenome | isolation source: Antarctica rocks | place: Antarctica: Victoria Land, Finger Mt sud
AATGGTACTCGATCAAAATATGTGGCATCTCAGTGTCGGCATTGCATGAATGTTGCCAGTGCAGAAGATAAACACCTGTCGCAGCTCATGAGGCTTGTCAATGCTTCTGCTGCATATGTTGCCTGGCTGCTTACTGATTCAGCATGCTTCAGACGGCGCAGTCAACTGCTGAGGTGGCTGCCAATGACATCATGGCAGAGGAGGAGCAGGTGGCTGCTAAAGCAGCTGCCAAGAAAGCCAAGAAGCAGAAACAGAAAGCCAAGAAGCACAGAGCTCCGCAGCAGGCCTCTAGCAACACAGATTTACTCACCATGAAAGCAATGTCAGCTAGTAAACTAGCTGACATTGCTTCAGGGCAACGAGAATCTCGAGCAGCAGCAGAGCAGCCTCACCATGCATCAGCAGCCTGTGTCAAGGAGGCATCATGTATTGGCACAGCAGCTGCAGGGTCTGCCAGCTTTACTGCTGGAGTGTCACATCAGGTCCTGTCATGTGCCACACCTACACAAGCACCAAACCCACAGCCAGCCAAGCCGGTGTCTACACTGCTTGCTGACTCACACTTCCGTTCTCCTGGCGCATCGGGAACAGTGCAGGCAGGCAAACATGTGCTGATGATGAGGTTGTACCAGATGCCGATGCTCCCACAAGCTGCACCCACCCTGTCCTTCATGACTGGCTGGACTCACTGCATGATCTGAGCACTCCGTCTGCTGACATGAAACAGCCCCCCAATCAAGTGCCTGCAAGCTCCAACCATACCGGCTTCCTCAACAGCAGCTCTCCAAAGCCTCATGTGCAAAGTGTCGTCAAGCACGCAGCAGCCAATGTCACAACACAGGTTGTGACAGCATCTGTGCAGTGTGATCCAGAGGCAAAACCTTCAGAGCAGGGACAGTGTGTGCATGCTGGGCTTCTGCTGTGCTGTCCTGTGACTAAGGTCAGTCCTGGGCAAGCTCTCAAACCTTGTGGGTCATTGATTTGCATGACCTCTTTCAGTTCATAACCATCTGCCGTGCATGACATGACGTACTGCTATGCTGCAGAGTAGTTATCAAAGTTGCCTGTGCATTGCAGGGTGTGATGACAGATCCTGTGATTGCTGCTGATGGGCATACCTATGAGAAAGAAGCAATACAGGCTTGGCTGCATCAACATAGCTCCTCCCCTGTCACTGGCAAAGCTCTTGAGCACAAGTACTTGATTCCCAATCTGGTGTTGAAGAGTGTCATTGCAAATCAGCAGGAGCTGCGTTGTTTGAAGTAATGCTGAACACAACAGCGAAGTAATGTTGTATGAGGGATGTCTATTTGCTTTGTATGTCTGATATGATATCATGTATGCCAATCTGTGGCACAGAGTTCACAGGCAGTGTTTCTTTCCACCATGAGTCTTAACGCCATAGTTCAATATTCCATTCACCGTAGCTTAGCATATATAGTTGCTTGATACTGGATTGCTGCACTGTAGTGTTCTTGGTCACCGCTACCCCGGGCCCTGCGATTTGTTATTGATTGCCGCAGAGTGTTTTAGGCTTTGAAAGTGACTTTACCTTTGCAGCATTGGCATGCTTGTCATGTGTCTGAGACCATGTAAACACAGCACGCCACAACAGCAGTTTGGCGTGAATCCCTAGGCATGAATATAGTGTGAGCCATATGTTTGTCACCAGGAATTGCAAACAATTGACTTTGCTAGTCCTGTGAAAAAAAGAAAATTGCGGTGAGAGACCTATTTGACAAATGTGGACCTGTCAAAACACCTAAAAGGCAGTGGGGAACATGACAATGGGTTAGTGCATGTCCAGCATGATTGCCATGCACTCGACCAAATCACTTTGACACTCTGTTTTGCCCAGCTGTGATCAAGCCTCCCCAGTGTCAAAGCAGCGTCCGGACATCAGAGCGTGGTCTGGCTATTGCACTGCCATTGAGGCTGATCAACCCTTCCAATTCCTTGATGGCATCTGCTTGGTTGTGTACATGCTGCAAATAGAATGACACTGTGTTCAGCATAGTCAGCTTACTTATACTCAACTTACTAACTTAGTTCAAAGTTGACTATGCTGTTGACTATGCTGTTGACTAAAGCAAATTGGTACTACCATTGGCATCAACAACATGCCAGAAGCATGTCTCGTACAAGGTGGCTTAGGCAGATGACCAGAATATGTCAAGGCAGACAGTTCTTGTGCACAAATACAATGCAGCATTGTGGCTTACATGTTGCCAACCAATACGCTCCACACTGTAGTCAGAGCCCACACGTACACGGACATCAGCCCCTAGCTTGTCTATAGATATGAGAATAGCCTCATCTACATGGGGGCGCAGCTTGCGGCACATCAGCTTCCTCAATGGACCATCAAACTGTGCATTCAGCGCCTGTAGAGTTGCACACATCATTGAGCTCGTACATATCCTGGTTGCTCTGTTTCAGGAGTGGCACACTGCATTACAGTGCTACAGACTGCCACTGCCGCCGCTACTGCAAATCCATGGCAGATGCTTCTGGTGCTGATCACACCCAAAGTTGGCCAATGCAACCATGATTCATGCAGTACATGGGGTCACAGTATGTTTTGACGTGGTAAATGTTGTGACTGTGAACATCATGCACTTCCTCTGCCCACATTCAGAACTTTAGCAGAGTCAGAAATGCCAAAACCACTGAGTTTTGTGACCTACAGAGATGGTTTGCTGAGGGTCTGCAGCCACAATGCTGTCTGGCTTGGTGGCCATGTAGTCGGCCACATCCACCCACTGCACCGTCCCAAAGCCTCCCACAAAATAGATGTCTGAGATGCGGTGCATGCGGAAGAAGACCAAGTTGCCAGACACCCACTCCCCTTTCTTCTCCCTTGCATGCTTTTCTACATAAATCTGCATGCAGAACGCACAGACCTGGCACATGGAACTCAACATCAAGCAATGTCCTGTCGCTTTTCATGCGTTTGGAAAGGCATTGCTGATACCACAACTTCCTACATGGAGATCTTGCTAAGCCTTGATGTCCCAAGGACACAACATCCTTGCAAGATCCCGCGTAGCTTGCCCGGTAAAGGCAAACACTCAGAGACATAATTTGTAGAAGGGGTGAGCTTGGTAGTCAGCTCAAAGCTGACCAAGAGTTCCATGTATGTGTGCACACACGTCATCTATCAGATTTATAGGGATGTACCTCTCTGGCAGCCTCATGCATGTCAGGTGGAAGCTGGTACACATCACCAAAGATGGTGACTCTGGCATTGGCCATGCCAGTCCAGCCGGGCATCTGAACCACCAGGGAACAGCGTGGGTCCTCCATGATGTTGCGCGTGTGGATGGCCAGGGGAGATAAGCAGAACAGGGGGCAACCGGCACCATCTGATGCAAAATCGACGATGGTGCCAAAAGGGTAGCCGGAGCGGCGGTGGTGCATGTTGGACATGATGGTGCACAGGTGTGCATACTGCGCCAACTCCACCTGTAGTGTGCGACCAATCATCAATTCCACAACACTCAAGTGCATATGTTGATTTATGTTCAAGTGTTCCCCTGTGCCTCTCATGTGTTGTGTCTGAGTCAGTGAATGATGGCAATCATGGCGTGCAAACAACTTTGTTGAGGTTTCCTGAAGCAGGCAGGCTCAGGAGGGAAAACCTGTATCGCCACAAGAATGGCAGACACATGGATGCTGAAGCTGAGAGCTGCAGGTGGGATAAGGTAAGATTTTCAGGCCATTGCCTTTCGTGCCATTTGACTTCCAAGCAAGTGCCATGACATCACTGATCAACATTCAGCTGGGCTGCACCACTTTGAACAGCATGAAGGGCAGGTGAGACCTGAAGTAGCATGGCATACCAAGTTGCGAACAGCTACAGCTGGTGTGGGGAGGTCATAGCGGAGTGTGGCACTTTTGACGCCACTTGCATTTGGTGCTCCCCTGCTGGCCTCTGTGCCCAGCAGTGGGCTGCCCTCTGATTTGGCATGCTCAGCATCTTGAGCTGGTGCAGGAACTAATGCTGCATGCCAACAGGAAGCATTAGGCTACTGCAACAATCAGGTTGAAGTAACAACGCGCTTGCCAGCGCCTTATGCTTGCCAGTACATTGTGAGCACAGCCTTGGCTTTGCTGAAAGTGCACGAAGGCTATTGACTGACACAACAGTGTACCTGCGCTTCCTGCAGGGTCTGAGAAGTGAAGCACATTCGGCTTTTCCAAGTCTTCAAGCTTTTGCCTTGCTTCTGCACCGTCCTTGCTGCTGCTTGCTGATTTGGCTGATGCAGGTTGAGCAGCAAGTCTGGAACTATTTCGGCTGTTGTCAAGTCTGCTCTGAGAGCTTCGACCAGATCGACCAGCGAACAATGAGGCAGGGCGCCAAGCAGCGGTTGATGTCACTAGCGCCTGTGGGGGTTGCAGCAACGTGCAGCAAGGCATTCACTTTATCAGCTGCGGGCGCAGGCTATCACATGCATGGGTTGCTGTACACCTATCGAGTCAGCGACCAACGGCAGCAGCGATGTCTATGTTGTTCTTGCCTTGGCAGTCTACGTGAAAACCATTAGCCTTGTCTGCGCAAAGTTTACTGCAGCAGTCGAGAGTTCTGCTGAGATTTCGAAAGTCACGGAACAACTGCGTTGACTGCCGACCCTCTGCAAACCCTTTTTACGGAACTGCATCGACTAGGAGTCAAGGTCGCCTGCGACCAGCAGTCCTTGCAATACTTCTTGGCATCTGATTCATCCAGTATCTGCTTGGCGTCTGCAAGTCAAACTCTGCTGATGTTGGGCAAAACCCTCCGTGACTCGCACAAGCTGTACGTGCACGCATAAAATATAACACAATATGAGGTGCCACTATGAAGTCCTTGGTGTTGAGAGGGATGCAGACGACGGCGTTCTCAAGACGGCATACAGAAAGGCAGCGTTGCAGTGGCATCCAGGTGAGTGTGAATTTTGACAAATTCAAGTGATCAGTGCATATGGCTGCAGTAGACACTTGAACGAGTCCTTTTTCACAAGCAGACAAGAATCAACACCGGCTGGAAGAGGCTGATGTACGCTTCAAGGAGTTGCAGAACGCGTACGAAGTGCTGAGTGACAAGCATGAGAGAGCTTGGTCAGTAATTTTGCTCTTCTACGTGCTCGCAGTTTGCATGATGCACTTGCTGCTGTGATATGACCTGTCAACAGCTTGACTCTGGGAATCAAGTCCGTAGCTAGGAAAGCTAAATGCTTGTGGCCAACCTATGCCCATATCGAATCCTCATGCAGGTATGACAGCCACAGAGACGCTATCTTGAGGTCTGGAGAAACACATCAAGCAGGTGGAGATGGAGGGGTTACTCCAGGCCAGCGCCCATCTGATGAGCTGGACCCCTTCCAGTACTTCAGTACAGCATGTTACAGCGGCTATAATGATGGAGCCGAGGTACAGCCTGCCTGCATCATGGTGTCCTCCTTTGCTGCCTGCCAGCAAACTCACTGTGACAGTGGACCTAAAACTGCGTCGGGCATGGAAACTTCCATGTGGAATTGAGTGCACATACAATCCAGTCACTCAATTTTGAGCAGTGACATAGCCTGTGGTGGGTCTGGACAAAGACATCATATGGTTTATAACCTACATCACACATGCAATTACCATCCCTGGCAAGAGCTGCTTCGCAAGAGTGTCATCCAGATCACACAAAGGCATGTTGACGGAGCCTGTACTTCAGCATTGCATGCAATGCAGTTGGCAATGCTGTCTTTTGTCTAAGCCAGCAATTCTTTTCACAATTCAAGGGATGGAACTGATGGCACAATGTGCTATGCAGGGGTTCTACACTGTCTACAGCATAGTGTTCAAGAAGCTTGCTGAAGAGGAGCAGCAAGCAGCATCAGCGCAGTCTGATCAGCAAGACAAGGACACAGCTTCCAACCTGCCTGCCTTTGGTGAGCACACCTTCTGCACACCTACAATGCTGCTTGTGGTCAGGTGCCTGGTCAAACAAAGACAAAAGCCGTCTGATGAGGTCAATGGCAAGAAGAGAACCCATCAGAACATGCGTGCTTTCTGCACAGAGCTTTTGGCTGGTTTACCGTCAGTGAAAGCTGACAGCGTCACTACTGGTTGGTCCACAGCTTGACAACCTTGCAAGCAAGATTCAGCCAAGATGCTACATAGTTGACACAGAGCCGCACATCTACTCGTTTCCCACATTGTGCTACGTTTTGAAATTTGCGTTTGATGACAACCTGGTTCTGCAGGCAGCTCCTGCCTGGCAGGGCCTCAGGTGGCGGCCTTCTATTCTGTCTGGCTCAACTACACCACTGTCAAGGACTTTGCCTGGGCTGACAAGTACAACCCTGCTGCTGCCCCCAACAGAAAGGTGCATCACCCTCTTCGTATTGCTTGCAAATGTGCATGCTGTATGTTGTGCGTCAACCAGCAGATGTGCAAGTCATGCCTGCAACCTGCATCCTCCTCAGAGCTGCTGCACGAAATTGTGGTTTAAACATGCAAGGCAATATTGAATGCTGTTTGGCAACATCCCACCCTGTTATGCCATCGAGCGACCCTGCGTACTTGGCATTACCATTAGCATTAGCATTGGCATTAGCATTGGCATTGGAACCACTGATGATGTTTGCCTGCTGGCATGAGCATAGCTGAGATATCATAAACTGCAGTAAGTAATCATAATGCCACCTCTCATCATCTCTGCTGTCAACAGTTGCGGCGGCTAATGGAAGAAGACAACAAGAAAGAGAGGAAGTCCATGAAGCGCAGCCACAATGACGCGGTGCGGGAGCTGGTGGCCTTTGTGCGCAAGAGGGACAAGCGCCTGGCGGCCCACCAAGCTGAAGAAGCCAAACGGCGGATGGAGAAGGAAGAGCAGGACAAGCTGAGGTGAGCTGTATCCATACTTAAGTCTGGATGTTTTGTAGCTCTTGAAGACGTGGAAAACATTTCTTGTAAGCTCTGCCCTGCTATACTGCATGGAACAACATAGATGTGGCAATCAGTGTGTGGATAAATGTGGGATCAGAGGTGTTGTGTACAGCAAAGAATGGAACATGTCACACATAGGGCACAAGGGCAGGACGTAAAGGCATCATCACAGTGTGCTTTGCTGCTATGGTGAGTTAAACAGTTGTGGTCCTTAATTTGTGAAGCTGAAGTCGCAATCAGTCAGTAGATTGTCCCACGAAAACACCCATCTAGTTGTACACAGCATGTCAGGGATCTGGATCGCTGTATACTATAGGGCTTGCCACAAGACTTGTGATGCAGGCGTGAGGAAGAGAAACAGGAGAGGCTGCAGCGAGCTTTGGATGTGCAAGATGCCGAGTGGATTCGTCAGGGAGGTGAAGAGGCCACTCAAGAGGAGGAAGAGGAAGAGTCCATTCCTGATGACTTCTACTGCCCGCTATGTGACAAGTCATTCAAGAGTCAGAAGGCTCTTGCTAATCATGAGAGGTCAGTTGTGATGCCTGATGGGCAGAGTCCTCCATTATTACCTAAAAGTATGGTGGGTAAAAGCATGCTTCAGACGCCATGCACATGCCTACATTCACCCTGTGAGCTGACTTCAAGCTGCACCTGGGGAGAACATCTGATGATGCCATGCTGGTTTGCTTAACCATCAACATATGACGCCTTATCAAATATGCTCTGCTAGGCTTCAAGGGCCATAAGTGCCCCATTGAGGTGTCAGTATTTTCATAACAATATTAATAACAAAATCAACAACACCAATAGTAAGAACTATATGAGTAATAGTGACACCAACAGTGAAGGTGTGCTAGCTGTTGTTGTCAAGGAAGTATTTGGTGTGTCTAAAGCCAGTTGTGCATGGGCAAGCGGTGTGAGCAGCTTGAAGCACAAAAATGATTGTGTGTGGCAGGAGCAAGCAGCATTTGAAGGCTGTTGAGACTCTACGGGCAGAGCTGGAAGAAGAGGAGCAAGCGCTGGATGGCTCTGAAGCCAGCGTAGCGGCTTCACTGCCAGCTGCTGAGTCTGACAATGATGATGTTGAAGTGGCTCTGGAGCCTCCTCAGCAGCTGCATGACCCAGAATCTGAAACTGATGAAGATGCAGAAGCAGCTGAATCTGAGCAAAATGCTGCTGGACCTCGACAGCCACCACCAACAATGTGTAAGCTTTCGACCAATTTTTTGAATGCCTTCTGTGGTCAATCAAACCACAACAGGACATTCTGTGCCTTGTGCTTAAAAAACAATGATTGATGGGCGACAGTAACGTTTTCGGTCTGGTCCGAAAGGCTGTGCAATGGCACGTCTGCATCTTCCAACACAACATTGCATGGAGGCCAGAAAGCTTGCAGCTCAAGCTGCTGCAAGTTGTGCATAGACTCAAAGTTGTGTTTGGTGCAGATGCAGCTGAGACCCAGCCCAGCCGTCAGAAGAGCAAGAAGCAGAAAAAGAAGCAGAAGCAGCAGCAAGCCCAGATGGCTGCAGCAGGTCAAGACAGTGAAGAAGAGCAGGCATCTACACAAGCCATCCACACTCATCACAACAGGCATGATGATGAAGCAGAGGACGACACCGCACATTCTAGCCAGGATGGGGAAGAAGATGTTTTGGAGCGCATGATGGAAGCTGCCAACATCAGTCAATCTGCGGTCTCAAGGGGAGCTCACCAGGTGGACCACATTTTGTTGGTAGACAGTGACATGGAATACAGCTTGCTTGGTGTCATGCTGTCATCCCTTTGCTTGCTCTCAAGCCTGCAATGATGCTGCAAGGTTGCTATTGTGCCTACCAGCATAGAATCAGTAGCCTGATTGTGTTAACGCTCAGGTGCAGGTTGATGCTGAACTTGATTGACAGCCTACATCATGTATTCATGTATGATACTCAAAAAGCCTTGACTGCCAACAGCTGGTGCGTCAGTTAAACAGCATGCCTAGTGCAGGTCACAGGCTGCATGCACTTGTGTCTTTACTCACTCGTGTCTCCAGAACATGAAACATATAGAATGCAACTGTGCCTTGACTGATATACAAGGTCAATACGAAGCCTCAATACCTGTGGTGCGCACAGGCAGCTGCATCTGCAGCAACACAGGCCCCTTATGAGGAGACGACAAGCAGTCATGCCCAGCGTCAGTCAGACCTGGGTGCTTTGTCACAAGCATTAGACCAGCCAGCAGTGCCATCACCTCATGCAGGGTTGTCTCATGAACAGTATAAGAAGCTGAAACGGCACAAGAAGAAGAATCAGCCCGCAAAAGCACACGCAAGTGAAGTGCAGTTCAGCACGGCATGTGCAACTTGTGGATTGGACTGCAAGTCACGTAACAAGATGTTTACTCATTTGAAGACAACTGGACATGCAGCACTGAAGTAGCTGTGGTGTCTTCACAATGTGTGTAATGATTGTGATGTCTGACCTCTAGACCTGGATGTGCATTACAGGGCAGTCCATATGCACTTTGCTCACCGGTTACACGAACTTTTTAAATAGAACTTAAGATGACATGCACTGCAGAAACCCAAGGTTGGCACGCAATCATGCGCATCGCAGGGCACATCGCTTTTCCTAAAAGATGGGATCCCAGATACACGTTCCTAAGGACGCACTGATTTGCAGAGCCTGGTAAAGTTGCAGCTGTTTTGTCGACCATACATGAGTCAGCACAAGTACAGCGTGGCTTTGCCAGCTGGGTCCAGTTCACATAAACATGCATGCTGCATGCAAGACACAGCAAGCTCACATATGTCATGGTCATACTCCATGTACGAAGTGCTTGTTTTATGCAATACAATGCTAACTCTGTTGGCATGATTTCCAGCCGATGAGCGGGCATTGGCAACGGCGCAGATGAGCGGGCATTGGCATCGGCGCAGATGAGCAGGCAGCGGTACATGCCAGTGCATGCTGACAATATCTTCAGCCAACATGAAAAGCACTAGCAACAATTTTCTCCCTACACAACAGGATTCTGTGTTGGCTTGTTATAGCTTCATGGCTGCTTGTGGAGCTGCATTGTCACTAGCAGATAATTCTGCTGGCCTTTCAAGGCAGTAATAAGTCTGCAGCAACTCAGGGATTTCTGCTAGTGATGTAACGATATGGCTTGGCTTCAGTTCACCCTCCAAGGCAGATCTGTCTGTGTAGTTGTGCAGCGTGTCTATCAATATGGTGTCCATTCCAGCTCTGTTACCGGCCACCACCTGAAATGATAGCTAGTAACCATGGGCCAAAGCACATGTGGGCAGTTTGCCAGTGCACAATTTTTCAGTGCACAAAAGGTCTTAAGGCATACATAAAATCTACACAATGACATCAGCAGCTGTGTGTATCAAGAGCAGGCAATGAGCACTGTAAAGAAGAGCTCTATGAAAACAAAGACAGTCAATGCAGTGCACCATTTGCAATGCACAGATGAGGGCTTACATCGTCTTTCGCAGAGTCCCCGACCATAATAGCTTGTTCTGGAGGTATGCCCCACTGCTGGCAAATATGTAACAAGGCACCAGGATTGGGCTTATATGGCTTGAACTCTCGACTTAATGCCGGCCAGAAGGGGCTCAGTGAGAAGTGGTTGTCATGAAAGTATTTGACACTT